>Ga0302241_1000156_pt1 | contig 71769 bp, 65 predicted proteins | sample AAG_UR_Arg_MG_FD_193532 | JGI IMG/M metagenome (GOLD analysis project Ga0302241, IMG submission 193532) | Enriched activated sludge microbial communities from anaerobic digester in WTTP, New Holstein, Wisconsin, United States - AAG_UR_Arg | ecosystem: Engineered > Bioreactor > Anaerobic >... | reverse complement strand
TGAAGTGCGGTGCTGCCTTTGTTTATATAGGGCGCAGCCCGCGACCGAAGCGCAGCGCAGCGGAGCGAGGTGCACGGCTGGTAGTGTGAGGTGAAAATTAGGCTCAGTTAAATAATGAGAACTGGGTGTCTGACACCCAGTTCCAATCTGATGTTGAAGGCGGTGTCAGCCGCTATGGCCTATTGACCCCCGCTTAGGCAACTTTGTACTGTTTAGCCAAAGCGTGATTGGGTAATATCCATATGGCATTCGAGATTATCTCAGATGCACAACCTATTTACTTGGAGGAATTCGTCGTGCCCGCAGTTTCTGAAAATGAATCAGTACATTGCAGCAAGACCTCAGAAAGCATCAAATGGACAGGCACACTCATGTTGATTGGCGGACTCTTATCCTTATTTGTGTCCGTCGCAAGTTTATTTGATTCACGCGTTTACCTCGAAGTTGTAGACTCAGGCACTATCACGCCATTTCTCCGATTCGGATCCATGATCCAGGATCTCATCACTGCGCCAACTGCTCTTGTATTGACGGTCATGTCGGTTAAATTATTGAGATATCGCCAGAAACCGCTTAAAATCAAGCCACTGATGATCATGACAGGACTTGCGTTTTATTTGTTTTACGGCTATGGACTCTACGCTATACAAGGACAATATACTTCACTTTATTTACTTTATCTCGCCATTTTTTCGTCAACTTTATATGGCGTCATTGCTGGTGTGATTACTTTAGTACAGCATTCGGGCGCAGTCATTCCAATTTCAACGCCTCTGAGGCGGTTGATCCTGGGCTTTCTGCTGTTCATTCTTGTGGTCTTGATACCTGTGTGGCTTCTCAGAATGCAGCATGACCTTTTTAGCCGAACGCCGGGTGAAGTCTACGGAGTGTTTGTTCTCGATTTAGGCATTGTGTTTCCGGCGTTTGCTTTCGTGATATGGCAGCTCTTCAGAAACACCAGGATTGGGACCCTGCTGGCAGGTGTGGCGTTGATCAAGACGCTGACCCTGTGCCTTTCAGTGGCTTTGGGGGAAGTTTTGAAACCCCTTTACGGTTTTGGCCAGGACGTGGGGATGGTCATCATTTTCACGCTGCTGACAGTCGTAAGCAGCGGCTTGAGTGTGGTATTGTTCAGTCGGCTTAAGGTACAGGGAAAGTGAAAGAATAGCTTTTTAGCCAATCAGGAGGTGATCCCATGAAATCCGCTTATTTAAAATATATTCTTGCTTTGCTCCTGTTCGGCTCAAATGGGATCGTCGCCAGCCGCATTGCCCTCACAAGCTATGAAATTGTCCTTTTGAGGACATTGATAGGCAGTGCACTTCTAATATTTATTTTTATTTTCTCGAAACAAAAAATCAATTTTCTTCAATACAAAAAGCAATTCGCTTTTATTGCGGTGTCCGGCATAGCTATGGGGGCAAGCTGGATGTTTCTCTATGAAGCCTATAAACTCATTGGCGTCAGCCTTGCGTCATTAGCCTACTACTGCGGCCCAGTCATTGTCATGGTCCTTTCTCCGCTTTTGTTCCACGAAAAGCTGACCTGGCCTAAAATAACAGGTTTTTTGGTGGTTCTGTGCGGTGTTGTACTCGTCAATGGCGGGGCGATTCAGGATGGTAAAAACATATTGGGTCTCTTTTATGGGGGCATGTCCGCCGTCACGCTTGCCGTCCTGGTCATTTTCAACAAACTGGCTAAACCCATCACTGGCCTTGAGAATTCTGTGGTTCAATTGTTTATCAGTTTTTTGACAGCCGCGGTTTATGTGGGACTCAGGCAGGGCTTAACGATTCAGGTATCAGGTGAAGACTGGATCCCGATACTGCTTCTTGGCGTGCTGAACACAGGTGTGGGCTGTTACCTATACTTTTCCTCCATTGGTCACCTGCCGGTTCAGACTGTGGCGATCTCGGGATATTTGGAGCCACTGTCGGCCGTCGTCTTTTCGGTTTTATTTTTGGGTGAAACCATGCTGCCCGGTCAGATCGCGGGCGCCGCATGTATACTTGGAGGCGCGGTTCTGGGGGAGCGTCGTACAGTTAGGAAACTGGGTGTCAGACACCGAGTTTTAAAGTGAGGGCGAAACCGGGTGTCTGACACCCAGTTTCACCTTCAGACAACGAAAAAAGGATGAAACGGTCAAAAAACCGTTTCATCCTTTTTTTACCTTTTTTTCACTTGACGGACTCACATCACTTAACAAACCGCCGTGCTTCATCAAACTGTGCCGCAATGACCACGGTGCCGCTGCGGTTGATAAATCCAACCTGATCTTTGGAGAGGATCCGGGCGAGGCCGTTTGAGAAGCCTTCCTGGTCGACATAGCTGAATTTTGGCTGAACCACCATAGTGCCGGATTTGTCAATGATGCCATATTTGCCGCCGGACATGACGAAGGCGAGACCATCGGCAAAAGGATAGGCGTCTTGATAGCTTTGGCTGAAAACACGGGTACCCGCGGTGTTGATATAGTGGAAGGCGAAGCCGCTGCTGACGTTTGACTCGACGACGGCCAACCCTTCTGAAAAGTTGTCTGCCCACAGATAATTCGCAGACAGGATCACAGCGCCGCTGGTATTCATGAAGCCTATGGAAGTGCCTGAATTGAACCGAATCATACCGTCGGCTCCGTTGCCGGCGACGAGATATTTAGGGGCAATCACCTTGGTGCCTGAGCGGTTGATATAGCCGATCAGGCCATTCTCCTGGATCGCGGCAATGCCGTTTTTAAAGCTGTTGGCAGCCGTAAAGGACGGCTGAATGATCATAGTCCCGGTTTTGTCGATATAGCCAATTTTGCCGGCAACGACCACGCGGGCCAGACCCTCAGAGAACTGGTCGGCAAACTCGTAGGCGGGTTCGATGACCCAATTTGCGTTTTTGTCGATGAAGCCGTATTTGCCGCCGTATTTTGCGGGGGCGAGACCATCGGCAAAGCTTCCTGCGTCTTCGTAATTGAATGGAATCATCATAGTGCCGGCTTTGTCAATGAAGCCGACTTTTCCATTCTGGGCCACTGCGGCGAGATTCTCGGAAAAATCCTGGGCCTGACTGTAGAGGAAGCGGATCCCAAGCTTCCCATCCGAGGTCATGTAGCCCCACCGGTCGCCAATTCGGACGGCGGCCATTGGAGTATTCGTCCGGGCAGCGGCCATAGTTGCTGCAAAGGAAGGTGCCACTGTAACGCCAAGCTGATCTCCGAGCCGGTAAGGATGCCCCTTGGCAGGCGTTTCGAGGGTATTCATCATGAGCCTGAACAGATCGCCCCTGAGGATGTCCTGTTCCTGAGTCAAGGCCAGACCATTGAAGAGCCCCAGTTCTCGAGCGGTGTCGAAGGCGGTTTCCCAAATGAAGTCTTCCGGGGTCGTATAGCCGAGGGCCTTCAGCATGAAGACGCTGGCCTCCTGAACCGTGTGGCGCTGTTCGTAGCCAAATAAATTGCCGCCTATGCCTGAAGTCCATTCCCGGTACTGCGCGTAAGCCACATAGGGCTCACCCCAATGGTTCCTGGCATCCAGAAATGTGGAAGGCGCCTGCCATGCAGCAGCCTGATTGAATTCGCCCAGCATTCTGGCCAGAATGACCATCATTTCCGTTCGGGTCAGATAGTCGTTTTCCGCCAGGTCACCACCGGTTTTACCTTCAATCAGCCCCATGGCCCGCAGCTCTTGACCGGCAGTTGGGCCGGCGGCATAGCTCCCAGAGATCATGCCGATGGTCGTGATCAGCACAAACACAAGCAACGTAATTCTGGATGCATTGAAACGTGGATTTGCACGCGGGTTTAAAAAGAATATCCTTTCAAACATAATTGAAACCTCCTTGTAGGGAAATGGCTGAATTTTGAGGATATAGTGTCTTTTTACCCACTTTGGCAATAAAACCTCAGATGAGAGTTGTGTTACTTTTTTGTGTTTTTGAATATTTTAAGGTATTTGAGGTATAATGTAAGAAGGAACACCGGTGTTATGTTACCCTTTGCTTGAAAGGACGTGATATTTTGAAACGACTTATTGCGATGTTTTTGTCGACCGTGCTGATTATGATGATGTCAGCGTTTGCGTTTGCTTATGTAGATGAAGGGGAGTATAAAGTAGTTATTGAGACCCCTGACGAAGAGTTAAAGCTTCTAAATGAAGATGATGAGTTCTTTGTTACAGGTTATATCATGGCTAATGATGAAGACATCATTGAATGGATAAAACTTACCATCAATGACGTGGAACTGGAAATTGAAAGTGACGATTCTGATTTCGATGACGTTATTGGCGAATGGGAAGACGAGAAGTTTGCTTTTAAATTTGTCGTTAGCCCGGATGATTTTAATATTGAAGATAATGATGACGACGATTATAACATTGAGGTAAGTACACGCATTGAACCGGATGATCAAGATCTTGGCTATCAAACAGAATATGACATTAAGTCCGTAGAATTCAAATTCGATTATGAGACGGACTATGATTTACAGTTAACAAAACCAAACAAAGACATTGTTGTGGACAACTGGAGTGATGACACGCTCATCAAAGGCTGGGTTCAAGCTGATGAAGGGGATGTGCTGGAATTCCTGAGAATTGAAATTGATGGGGATGGCGCACCACAATATATCACACTCATTGATCAGCCAAGTGAATATGTTATGTTGTCGAATGACAAATTCAATTTTGAGGCTGAATGGAACCTTTCCGTGGAAGATGAGTTTGTGATTACTGTTTTCGCATGGATCAATCCTGATGAAGATGGCGATGGTGACGATGTACTAAAATTTGAAGATGAGATTACTGTAGAAGTCATATATGATGAAGATGAAAATGGCGACAATGGTGATAATGACGACAAAGACATGGATAACTATCCTGCAGCCCCTGCCGTCGCTAACAAAATTCTGAAAGAACTTGGCATATCCAACCGATATATGGGCACCAACCTAATTTCCGAAGTATCTAAATTAATGGGTCCTAACACTGAGTTCAATGGCGTCTTAAAAACTGACGCTGACGACTATGAAGATGAAATCCGTGACTTTTTAAATGATCGTATTGATGAATTGGAAGACATGGAAGCACCGCCTGCCCCAGGCAACTCAGCTAATAAAGGCAATGGAAAGAATAAAGGCAATTAATAAGTCAGAAACTCGGTGTCTGACACCGAGTTTCTAAACCAAAAACCCGCCCCAAGCGCAAGCTTCGGGCGGGTTTTCCATGTCCTTGATTTGACTTGACTTGATCCTAATATTCCGGCGGCAGCGCCATCATCTCTTCATAGGTGAAGACCGGACCGTCGACGCACATGTAGTGGCTGCCTACTTTACAGTGGCCGCACTTGCCTGCGCCGCAGCGCATGTGGGTTTCAAGGGTGGTCAGGATGTCCGTCGGTTTAATGCCCAGGGCGAGGAGGTCCTTGGAGACTTCCTTAATCCGCTTTGGCGACGCGCAGACCAGCGCCGTGGTGTTGCTCCAGTCCAGATCCAAGTCCGGCAGCAAGTCGTTGATGTAGCCTTGGTGAGCCTTGACCTGATCCGTTGGATCCTTGAGAGCATAGTGGACTTCGACACCCTCGAGCTCTGACCAGAGCTTCAGCTCATCCTTGTAGATGACCTTGTCGTATTGCAGCGCGCTGGCCATGATGACCACCTTTCCAAAGTCCTGCAGGTTGTCCACGACCTGGACCAGAATGGTTCTGAGCGGCGCCATGGCTACACCGGATCCTATAAAGACCAGGTTGCGCCCTTTGAGAGGCTCGTACGGGAATGGTCTGCCGTAAGGACCCCGTAGTCCAACTTTGTCGCCTACCTTCAAATTGTAAAGGATGTTGGAGACAGTACCCACATTCTTGAAGCAGAAGTCGAACTCGTCGCTTTCCTCAGGGCCGAACGGGATGGAGATTGGTACCTCGCCCTCGCCAAAGACGGTAATTTGGAAGAACTGGCCATTCAGCTTAAAGTTCTTGTGCAGCGCCGGATCGTCATATTTGACATAGATCCGCTTGATCTCGGGGGTCTCCAGCTCGATCTTCGTGATGGTCGCCACATCCGGCGTGAAGAGACCGTTTCGCACGTTGATTTCGCGGTCGAAGATCTCGTGGCGCATGGCTGTGATCTGATGAATTGCAGGGGGCTCCGGATTTTCCTTCGCTTCTTTCTGGATCGAGTGGATAATGTCTATGATGCTGATGTAGGTAGGGCAGACATCTGTGCATCGGCCACAGCCTGAGCAGCCCTTGTAACCGAAGCGCTCCTCGATATACTTCAGCTTGTCATAGACCCTGTACCGGGTTCTGGACAAAGCATTGCGCGGATTGTGGAACTCCGCGTTGCGGGTAAAGTGGTCGCTCTGGCAGGAATCCCAATAGCGGACGCGCATGCCGTGATCCTTGTCCCGGTTCTCCTCTACGACGTTGAAGCAGGTGCAGGTCGGGCAGACGTTGGTGCAACCGGTACAGCCTATGCAGGCATTGGCCTCGTCCAGCCAGAAGTCCGCGTTGAAGGTCCTCGCCATATCCTCGTGGAGGTTGGTCAGATCCATCTTCAGCGGGAAGCTGTCTGCTACTTTCTGCCTGAGCTGTTCCTTCATGGCCAGGAGGGTTCCGGGGGAGACGTCCCCGGCAAACTCATCAGATACCGGCACGAAAAAGTCCGCCGCGGCTTCGATCAGCTGCTGTCCTTTTGCTGTGGCAGACTCCACCAAGTAGAAGCCCTCCAGCTCTGTCAAAGCAAGGTCGTGACCCGTAGTCGAGAAAACCCCCGTCCCCACCGACGTACAGAAGCAGTGCGGGCCGGCCTTCAAGCAGTTCACAGCGACTATAAAAACCTTGTCGCGTCGTGAGGCATAGTTGGTATCCTCAAACTCCTTCAAATAGAAGTGGTCGGTATACCCGACGCCGTAGGTATCGCACGCCCGGACGCCATACAGGATTCTTTCGCCGGCGTGCTGATTTGAGAGATTCTCCACTTTCACGCCGCCAGCGTCCCGATCCCAGCGGAACAGGGCTTCCTTCTGCTCGAACATCATCTCTTTGACGGGCAGGGTGAGGTTGATGTAGGCTTCGGTGCGGGGGAAGTCGACCATCGGCAAAAGGGAAATGTCTTTGCCCTTGCCGGAAGGGACGTAAACCGGGATGGTTTGATTCCAGCGGCCCAGGACGAGGTCGAGCTTTGATTTTTCCAGTTGATAGAGCAGCGGGGTCTTCATTTTTCCACCTCGATTCTGACGGCTGTGACCTTGAGCTCGGGGATCTTGATCAGCGGATCCAGATGCTGGCCGGTCAGTCGGTTGACAGGGGATTCGGCAAAGTGGAACGGCATGAATATGGTCTTTTCGTTGATGCGGTCGGTGATCGCGGCCATGGCGGTGATGCTTCCACGGGCGGAGGTGACGCGGACCATCTGGTGCTCCTTGATGCCCAGTGCTTCGGCGTCCTTGACGTTGATCTCCACGAAGCCGTGAGGGTATTCCCTGTGCAGGGTCCAGACCTTGCGGGTCATGGTGCCGGTGTGATACTGATGGGTGACGCGGCCGGTGGTCATTATGAACGGGAATTCTTCGCTGGTGCGCTCGCCCTCGCGCTCAAAGTTGTTGATGGTGAAGAGGCCTTTTCCGCCTTGTCGCCTGAACTGGCCAACGTGGAGGATTGGGGTACCCGGATGATTTTTGTCCGGACACGGCCACTGGATGCCGACCTCCTGGATGCGCTCGTGGGTGATGCCGGCATAGGTTGGGACGAGGAGGTTGATTTCGTCCATGATTTCGGAAGTGGATTTATAGTCGACGTCCAGGCCCATGCGCTGCATGAGTTCGTTGAGGATGATCCAGTCGGGCTTGGAGTTGCCTACGGGCTCAATGACTTTGCGGATGAGCTGGACCCGGCGTTCGGTGTTGGTGTAGGTGCCGTCCTTTTCCAGCCAGCTGGAGGCCGGCAGTACGATGTCCGCGTATTCGGCGGTTTCCGTCAGGAAGAGGTCTTGAACCACCAGGAAAGGCAGTTTCTTGAGGGCGTGGATGGTGTGGTTCTGATCCGGATCGGATAAAACCGGATTCTCACCCACTATGTACATGGCTTTCATCTTGCCCTCGTCGATCAGGTCGAACATCTCCGACATGACTTTGCCGCGCAGACAGGAAAAGTCGCCCCAGGCTTTGGAAAAGCGTTCCCAGGTGGTCGGCCATTCCGGACGCTGGTAGCCAGGGAGGTAATCCGGCAGCGTCGCCATGTCGCCGGAGCCCTGGACGTTGTTTTGTCCCCTGAGAGGGTTGATGCCGGTGGACGGACGGCCTACGTGGCCGGTCAGCATGGCCAGGTTGGCGAGGGCGCAGATGCTGCGGGTAGCCGTCACGTGCTGGGTTACCCCCATAGTATAGAGGATCATGGCCTTGTCGCTGGTAGCGTAGGTGCGGGCGAAGTCGCGGATCGTCTCAGCCGGTACCTTGGTGATGGGCTCTGCCCATTCCGGCGTGCAGTCCGCCACAGACGCTTTCATGATGTCGTAGCTGTTGGTGCGTTCATCTATAAATTTTTGATCCTGAAGTCCTTCTTCGATGATGACGTGAATCATGGCATTGATCATGGCCAGGTTGGTGCCGGGCTCGATAGGCGCATAGCCGTGGGCGAAGTCCGTGAGCCGGATGCGCCTTGGATCCGCGACGTAGAGCTTGGCGCCTTTGTCGAGGGCTTCGAAAATGCGTGTGGCCACGAGGGGGTGCTGCTCCGTGGTGTTGGAGCCTATGACGAAGATCAAGTCCGCGTCCCCGATTTCCTCAATGGTGTTGGTCATAGCGCCGCTGCCAAAGGAGATAGCCAGACTGGCTACCGTTGGGCTGTGTCAGAGGCGGGCGCAGTGGTCAATGCTGCTGGTCCGCAGGGCTTTTCTGGCGAACTTGGCCATGAGGAAATTCTCCTCGTTGGTGCACCGGGCAGAGGAAAGCATACCAATGGACTCCGTATTGTCCTCGCCGGTCATGGCGGCTTTGAAGCCTGCAACGACTCTGTCATAGGCATCCTCCCAAGTGGTTTCGCGGAAGCTGCCGTCTTCATTTCTTACGAGGGGATTGACCAGCCGTCTGGAATCGCGTACGAAGCCGAAGCCATGCCAGCCTTTAGAGCACAGCTTGCCCTGACTTACCACGTGATTGTAGCTTGGCGTGATGCCGAGAAGGGTGCCATCATCCGCGACGTTGACGTAGATGCCGCAGCCGCACCCACAGTAGCCGCAGGTGGTTTCCAATCGTTTCATCCTTCTGCCTCCTTGCCTTAGTGGCGTTCTGTGAACAATAAAAGGACATCATCTTATGGATACCCTCGTTCCATGTGGCAAAACGGGAATGTTGGACTCTGGCCCCAAATTTAATTGAGTGTCAGACACCGGGTTAAACTGAGTGTCAGACACCGGGTTAAACTGAGTGTCAGACACCGAGTTAAACTGAGTGTCAGACACCGAGTTCAACTGAGTGTCAGACACCGAGTTTGATTTTATGTCAGACTACCTTGGATCCGTTGACAATGGCCGCATTATATAAAAAAGGAAATTGGCATAAGACGCCAATTTCCTTCCGGGTACTTCTCATTTAAATTAAGCAAACACTGCCCTATTCTTCACTTTCAACGCATACATCTTCTCATCCGCTGCGTGGATCACCTCGTCCATGAGTTCCACCTTCGTCAAGTACTCCGTACCGTAAGAGATGGAAAGCTGAAAATCAAAAGGCTGGTCCAGTTGCAGTGCCTGATTGATCCTGCTGAAAATATGATTGGCTTCATCCAACGTGCAAGAGGACAGGATCACGAGAAATTCGTCACCGCCGTAGCGGATGATCACATCCTCTGAGCGCAGTGTCCGCTTCATGGTGTCAGCCACATACTTCAGCGCGAGATCGCCTGTTTTATGACCGTAGGTGTCATTGATCACCTTGAGGTCGTTGACATCCACCATAGCCAGAACGAAGTGCGTCAGCTCAAGCAGGCTGAGCGGGCCATTCGATACCTTCCATTCCTCTAGATAGCGTCTGGAAAACGTACCTGTCAATTGGTCCCGGTTCGCGATATCTTTGTATTTTTCTTTCGACTTCTCTGCATGCGTCATCAGATGCCGAACCTGGAAGACAATAAACCGGTTGCTGAGAAACAGCACAACCCCAACCGCCAATGCAAATCCCAAAAGGTTCATCAGAATGATGTCTTCAACGCGGTCATAGAGAATCTCGTTTGAAGTGGACACATGCAGCGCCTGGTTTGTGCCGTTAATGGGAAGGACGAAACCGGTATACCAGCCATTGTCGTAAAGCGTGACGCCGCCAGCCTCCTTCAGCTTGGCCCCGGCGTCAAACAGGAAATTTTGCTGTGTCAGGTCGACAAAAGACAGTGTCATATTATTTCGGTTCAGCGGTTCGGCTAAAGCGGCGAGATCGTACAGAATCAAATCATAGCCGTAAATCATCCCGTTCGTCATAAGCGGCACCGCTACAAACAGCCCTGGCGTTTCACGACCTGTCAAAAAAACCGTCTGAACATGGTTTGAATTGTAGTCGTTTCTTTGACTTAAAAGGGCAGGAAGATATTCGCTGCCGATGGTCGCGTTCACACTCCCAAACAGCAGCCTGGCACCGGCGATTAAATGAGGCTGTTTAGAGGCTTCGTATAAGAAACCATCGGCACTGATCTTCTTGAGCTCGTCCAAGGTCAGCGCCCCACTCAAATAGTCATCAAGAGGTGTGTGCTCAATCAAAGCATGGGAAAAATTGCTGGCGTTGTCATGACTTCGCAATATGAATTGATCAACTGTGCTTATTGACGCCTTGGAGATCAGAACATAATTCTCAAGTGTCATTCTTTCCAGCGCTGACCTATAAGGCAGAAACAAGGTGACGTAAGTGATCAGGACAATCAGAGCAAGCAGCATCCATGTCCATACTTTGAATCGTCGAATGAAAGGATTGGATTTGATCATAGGTGAAGGTCTCCCTTTCAGGATTTGATTCTTACAGCGACTTCGTCAAATAGGAAACAGGATTATTGTGTATTTTCTATGAAGACATCCATTTCCGAGAGCTTATTTTGGGAAGTTATAAAACGTTCAGCCTCAGTCGCAGGCAATGGCCTGCAGAAATAATAGCCCTGAGCCAGATCGCAGCCATGTCGTATCAGAAACTGAAGCTGCGACTCTGTTTCGACGCCTTCCGCCAGAACCCTGAGCCCAAGGCGGTGTGAGAGGTCAATGATTGCGCTGAGCAAATGAAGTTCATCTGCTGCCTCTGAAATCTGACTGATAAACTCCCGGTCAATTTTCACCGTATCAATGGGGAGTTTGTTTAAATAAGTTAATGAGGAGTAACCGGAACCAAAGTCGTCAAGAGCTATGGAAAATCCAATCTCCTTTAACTGATCCAAAATTTTTAGACTTTTGTCCATATCCTCAATAATCGCAGTTTCTGTGATCTCCAGATCAAATTCCTCCGGCTTGATATGGTAAACCTTCATGTAGTGTTCCAGAGTCTCTATGATCTGGTTGTGGGTCAGACATTTTCCTGAGAGGTTGATGGACATGGTGAGTGCACTCAAGCCAAGACGCCCCCAGTCGTACTTTTGCTTAGCGGCGGTTTGAATGACCCAATCGCTGATGCTGTTTATGTAGCCATGCTGTTCGGCAAAAGGAATAAAACTCATAGGGGAAACAGGGCGGCCTTCAGAGTCATTCAGCCGGATGAGAGCCTCTACACCTGAAACCGTCATAGTGCTCAGTTCGATAATGGGCTGATAGACCAGCGAAAACTGATTCTGATCCAGCGCAGTTCTCAGAAGGCTGCTCGTGTGAATAGTGTTCAGAATTTTGTCGCGCATCTCATCCCTGAAGAGGACGCATTTGCCTCGGGCGTGCTCTTTGGCGTGGAACAAAGCGGTATCGGCATTGATTTCCAGGATGTTCAGGTCGCAGCCGTGGGTCGGATAGATCGCCATGCCCATGGTGACAGAAACAAAAAATTCCTGTTCGTGATAGGTCCATTTGAATTTCAACTGCTCGGCAGCCTGACGCATTCTTTCTGCCATAACCGCAGTGTCATCCTCGGACACCAGCATGACGGCGAATTCATCTCCGCCTATGCGCGAGATAAGCTCAGGCTCATGAAACATGCCCCTGAGCTTGTCAGCAAAGAGCTGAAGCAGCTGATCACCTGCTTCTACCCCCACGCTGTCGTTGATATGCTTGAAGTCCACCAAATCCATGTAGACTATGGCAATTTGTTTGTGCTGATTCACGGCGTCATCCAGATGCTGCTGGACCTGAAGCCTGAAGTAGCTGCGATTGGGGAGTCGAGTGAGCGTATCGTGATAAGCCATCTCATGAAGCTGATCCAGCATGATTCGATTTTCCGTATCATCTACACCAACGCTGAGCAGGTATTTCAGCTCGCTTTGCTGATCCCTGATCAAGCTGCTGTACCATAGTATCTCAGCTCTTCTGCCGTTTTTGCACACTATGGTGACATCGATATGCTCGGTTTGCGCTCCGCTTAGGATGTTTTTCATGAGAACGGCATTTTTTTCGAGATCTTCAGTGGGGCTGAGGAGCTCCAGGACATGGCGGCCGATGGCTTCCTCCTCAGAATAACCCGTGATGAGCGCAGCCATAGGATTGAAGCGGACAATGCTTCCGTTTGGATCTGTCATCAGGACCATGACCGGCGCTCGGAGTAAAATACTCTCCAGCAATTCCTTTTCCTGATGCATGGCATCGCTCATCAGTACACTTTCTGTGATGTCCGTGTGTGACCCGGCAATCTTTTTTGCCTTTCCCGTTTCATCCCTGAAAGCGACCGCACGGCTGTGGATCCATCTGGTTTCGCCGGCATCTGAACAGACGCGGTATGTATTCTCATATAAGTTATTGGTGCTTATGATGAAATTCTGAAGCGCATTTTGAATTGTGTCGCGATCCTCTGGATGCAGCAGCGCAATCCAGTCGTCAACGTTGTTGGAAAGCGGCTGCTCAGACAAATGATATTGCGGTTTCGAGAGAATCGAGGAATGATAGTGATTGGTTTCGAGATCCCATTCCCACAAGGCGTCATTTGAGCCTTCCAAGGTGAGCTGATACCTCTGGTCGCTGTTTTCAAGAGCGGTTTTTTGATGCGCCAGGATCTCGTGCTGCCGCTCAAGAATGGTGGTGATTTCCTCAAGCTGCTGGTCGTAGGCGGTCAGGAGTTTCGTTTCATCATAAATATGGGTGATTGCGTTTGAAAACAGTTTTATTCTCTTAAGAATTATTGCGTAGAAGACACCGCCTGACACTATGACGTAGAGCCACCCTTTATAAAGTTGAAAATCTTTAAGCTGTTCTGGGTCCTTTATGACAAGGGAAAGAATATGATCTGAGAACAAGATCCAGATTATGCCAATCCCTAAATATTTAAGAATAATACTCAGAGTTTCTTTGATGGGATTTAGATTTTTTCGCGCCGCGATCATTTCTTCGCTGCGCGCTTCAATTTCACAAATGCGATTTTTCAGCCAATCAATTTTATTCGAAAGCATAGCTTCAACTCCGGTTTCTCAGGATGGGACAAACCGCGTAGGGCGGATGGTCCGGTCGAAGGAAGTCGGCAACGGGTCGTTTATTGGTACAAAGTGACAATGATTACAGATAGTAATATTCTATTGCAAAAAAATTTTAAGTGCAACAAATTATTCGACAACATTCGAGACCATAATGAACAAATATCCGCAGTCGCAAAGAATTATACTCAGTCAGGCATGGATCCGCTGGTCAAATTGTTTTTCCTAATTAATTGGGGAGTCCACATGCAGAGTTTCATGCGTGTTGTGAGCTGGCTGGGGTATAGAAAAGAATGTTTTCTGAGAGATTCGCAGATGCTCGTCAGCAGATAAATCAACGGCAAAGGTTGGATGACGCGTGAAACCTATTATTGGTATATGCAGTAATTTTTCCCGGAGTGATGCGCCGGGGCTGGTCACCGGATTGGGTTCGCCGGGGCAAACATGGCAGCTTCTTGCGACAGATTATGTCCGCGCTGTGGAGGCGGCTGGGGGATGCCCGGTGATTTTGCCGCTCGCTGGAACAACAGAAGTACTTTGGCCGATGGTGACACGGCTTAACGGTATAATTTTTACCGGAGGATCGGATGTCAATCCACTGCTGTATAACGAGGCCCCGCGAAAGGGTCTTGGCGATGTGATGCCAGAACGGGACGACCACGAAATGGGGCTATTCAGGCGGGTATTGGAAGAAGCCGCCATTCCTGTGTTGGGCATATGCAGGGGACTACAGCTGATTAATGTCGCAATGGGCGGCAGCCTCTATCAGGATCTCGGCACGGAGTGGCAGGGGGATCGTCACGCCCTCAGTAATTATCCAAAGCAGGCACCTGTTCATGAGGTTAGACTATCAGAAGGCAGCTGGCTCAGCCGTGCGGTGAAGGCAGAATCTATTTGGACGAACAGTTTTCATCATCAGGCGGTCAAGACCATCGGCAGAGGTCTTGAAGCCGTGGCCTTGGCGGCGGACGGCATGGTGGAAGGGCTGGAGCTGCCGGGTGAACGGTTCGTAACTGGGGTACAGTGGCACCCTGAAATGATGTTTGACGCGGATCAGGCGTCGAGACTTTTGTTTAAGGCGTTTATTGAGGTGTGCGGGGACGGGGATAATGCTTGAGGACTGAAGCGTACGTAAAGCTCCTGCAGCGCTGTGGTTTTAATGAGCATTGATTTTTGCGTCCGCTCGAGCGCAAACTGAAATTGCATCAGACACTTCCAGAAAGGATAATAATCATGTCAACGCATAGCGACAGTCCAAGGGCGTGGATCCGGGAGACAGCCGTCTTTTTGACCAGCCAGATGTTTACGTTGTTCGGTTCGTCATTGGTGCAATACGCGATTTTGTGGTACATCACCCTGGAGACCAAGTCGGGCTTGATGGTAACTATCTCTGCCATCAGCGGATTTTTGCCGGCCTTTATATTGTCGCCCTTTGCAGGCGTTTGGGCGGACCGGTATGATCGAAAGAAGCTGATCATCCTGTCGGACATAGGAATTGCGGCTGCCACGCTGGTGCTGGCCCTTTTCCTTATGGCTGGGTTTGAGGCGCTGTGGCTCATGTTTGTCCTGTCCGCTGTACGTTCAGTGGGGAGCGGGATTCAGACGCCGGCAATTAACGCGCTGCTGCCTCAGCTGGTGCCCCAGGAGAAGCTGACAAGGGTCAACGGCATCAACTACAGCTTGCAGTCGGGATTAATGCTGGTCGCGCCGGTGGCGAGCGGCGCACTCATGAGTATGACCAGTCTGCAGAATCTTCTCTTTATTGATATTATAACGGCGGGTGTTGCCGTTGCGATCCTCGTGCTCTTTCTCCACGTGAAGCCCCACGAAAAAGCGCTGCAGCAACAAGACTCTGGATATTTTGAGGATTTGAAGCTGGGGTTTTCGTATATTCGCCAGCACAGATTCATCCTTCACTTTTTCGTGTTTTACGGCATCATAATGTTTCTGATCGCGCCTTCAGCTTTTTTGACACCTCTGCAGGTCACGAGGACTTTTAGCGGCACCTACTGGCATCTCACGGTCATTGAGGTGGTGTTCTTCGTGGGCATGCTCGCAGGCGGCGGAATCATGGCGGTCTGGGGCGGCATGAAGAACAGAATTCATACAGTTGCTCTGTCCGGCGGCGTCATTGGGGTTGGGACGCTTGCCTTAGGTGTGGTGCCGACCTTTTGGGGGTATGCGCTGTTTCTCGCGCTGATAGGCATTTCAATCCCCGCGTATAATACCCCGTCTATGGTCTTGATCCAGGAAACGGTTGACGAAAATTATATGGGGAGAGTCTTTGGCGTCATGAGCATGCTGTCCAGCGCTATGATGCCTCTGGGCATGATGTTTTTTGGACCGGTCTCTGACAGGATCGCGATTGAATGGATTATGATTGTGACAGGCGTTCTGGTTGTGCTGCTCAGCGGCGGCGTGATACTAGATCGTGTTTTAGTGGCGGCGGGTAAGCAGAAGGTGCCTGTGGCAGTGGAGGCAGAACCGCAAGAGGAAGGGTCGGAGTCAGAAAGACATTAAAGTTTATACTTTAGCAGAGCCTGAGATGATTTAATTGCTTTGGGAGTGGGATGGGGACTGAGATTCAGGGTTGGTCTTGACACTAAGGCGCATGAGGTGATAAACTTTGTGACGGCTATTGACTAGCCTTTTAACCCCCTGGAAAGGAAGTGTCAGCACCATGGCTATGCCAAACTGTCCAAAATGCAGTTCAGAATATACTTACGAAAGTGATCAAATGTACGTGTGTCCGGAATGTGGCCACGAATGGAGCATGAACGCCTCAGCTGCCGAGGAAGTCATTGAGGCTCTCGAAGTGCGGGACGCAAATGGCAATTTGTTAACTGATGGCGATACTGTCTCTGTTATCAAGGATCTGAAGGTGAAAGGCAGCTCGTCCGTACTCAAGATGGGCACTAAAGTCAAGAACATCCGCTTAGTGGAGGGTGATCATAACATCGATTGCAAAATTGATGGCTTTGGTGCAATGAATCTCAAGTCAGAGTATGTGAAGAAGATTTAGAAAAGTGAAACTCGGTGTCTGACACCGAGTTTCTTTGCGAAAGGGTGTCGCTTTGTGAAAATTCTTAGAGAAATCTCGCCTGGAGTTCTGTTGTGCTTCATCATTGCCATGCCGGCATGGTTCCTTGGCAAGGCGGTTCCGGTGGTGGGGAGCCCGGTATTTGGAATCCTTGCAGGGATGATGCTGTCGCTTTTTTTTCCTCAACTGACTGGACTGAATTGGAAGTCAGCAGGTTTTGAAAAAGGCATTAAAATGACCTCCAAGAAGCTGCTGCAGCTGTCGATTATTCTGCTGGGCTTCGGAATGAATTTATTCCATGTCTTCAAGGTCGGCAGCCAGTCCATAATGGTGATTCTGGTGACCTTGTCAGCGTCCTTTGTGACGGCCTATTTTGTGGGAAAAACCTTGAGTCTGGACGGCAAAGTAACTACACTGATTGGCGTTGGAACGTCCATCTGCGGAGGCTCTGCGATTGCAGCGACGGCACCGGTGATCGAGGCAAGCGACGAAGAGGTAGCTCATGCGATCTCAACCATATTTCTGTTTAACGTTTTAGCAGTCTTCATTTTCCCAACTTTCGGGCGACTGTTGGGTCTCAGCGATATGGGATTTGGCATGTGGGCAGGCACTGCCATCAACGACACGTCATCTGTCGTTGCGGCGGGTACGGCTTGGAGCAGCGCGGCTGGCAATGATACAGCCTTGGCGTTTGCTACAATTGTTAAGTTGACCCGTACTTTGATGATTGTGCCCATCACTTTGGTTCTTGCCATTTACACTGCCCGAAAGAAATCTCTTTTGGCTGATAAGGGTGAGGTGAGAAATGAACTTTCTGATACCGAAAATTTCAACTTTGTTAAAGTGTTTCCGTGGTTTGTCATTGGGTTTTTGGCAGCGGCTGTAGTGAATACGGTTTTTGATCTTGGAGAGCTCTCTGTGGCTTTGGTAACCTTGGGGAAATTTCTGATCGTGATGGCTATGGCGGCCATTGGACTTAATACGAAGATCAAGAAGCTCCTGACTCAAGGGCTTAAGCCTGTGCTCCTGGGGATTTGCTGCTGGATTGCGGTTGCGGGGGCTTCATTATTGGTGCAGAGCGCTATTCGGATGTGGTAATGGTTGGAGTTGGTGGTGGGTTTAGTAACTATCAGCTACAATTTTGAATTTTTTGGGTCTTCTGATTTTAAAAATGGCAAAGGTGTGCCATCCTGTGGTATGATAGGGCTGAAACGTCACTGTGACGGATTTTGACCGCAGCTTGTACCTTGGGCAGCGCAATTAAACATGGGGTGGGCAAATGAAAACAGTAAAAAGCGAAAGTTCGGTCAGAACGCTTTCCAGAGCCTTATCAATTTTAAAAGCATTTACCTGGGAATCGCGGGAGATGAATCTGACTGAAATCTCCGAAAAAATTTCACTGGCGAAGTCGACGACGCTGCGGTTGCTCACGGCGTTGGAAGAAGAAGGGTTCATCTACAAGAATCCTAAGACCAACCACTATAAATTGGGATTCGATCTCTATTATCTTGGACTGATTGCCAAGGAAAGCATGGATATTCGAAGTGTCAGCCGGCCACACATGGAGAACATTACGCACCAGACGAGAGAGACGACCAACCTCTATTTGCTGGACTATCACGACCGCGTTTGCTTTGAGCAGGTGGAGAGTCCTATGGCAATTAAGCGAACTGTGCGAATTGGCGAGAGATTCCCAATTTGGGCGGGTGCAACAGGAAGGTCAATTCTGGCGTTTATGGATCGTTCCGTCTGGGTGGAAATGACTAAGGAACTCGTGAAGCTGACGGAATATACGGTTGCTGAGCCGGAGGATTTCATACAGGAACTTGAAAAGATCAGACAGCAGGGCTATGCGGTAAGTGTCGGTGAAAAGGATTACGAAGTTGGCTGTGTAGCAGCGCCTATTTTTGACTCGACTCAAAAGGTCATTGGCTGCCTATCCGTTTCAGGACCGAAGTTTAGATTTCCGGAAGATACGGATTTATTTGCAAAGCTGATCACAGACGCGGCAGATAAGATTTCAAGGAAGCTGGGTTATCATACAAGGTCGAATGGACAAATTGAGTAGCGCTAAACGATAAGAATTTCATATGCAAAAGGAGCCCCATGCTTAGAGAACTTGCTCTCTAAGCATGGGGCTCCTTTTCTTATATAGGGCGCATCCCGCAGATGAGCGCTGCAAGTGGTCGCGAAACCCTTGAGCTTCACTATATTCTCACTGCGTATTTGACTCTATTGCTATACTTTTGTGCAGTCAACAATCCCAGCTCTTCAAATTTCAATACAAATCCACGTATTGTTGCGTAGGCGGCATTTCCAAAGTCGCGTTCGAGCTGTTTCGTAGAAAACTCATTATTGCCATAGGCGGATAGAACGAAAGACCAAAGATCTTTTTCTTTTACAGTGATTTTTCCATCACTAAGTGCCCGTTGAAAAGTTTCAACTGTAAAGTTCTGTGGTGAAGTTCCAGTGAGTTTGTTATAAACATTTTCAATATAGTAAATCAGAAATGGCGTCACATCCATTACCCTGCTGATCTTTAGATTGTTCTCCGCTAACAAATAGGCGTTGTAGTAAGAACTCCGGCTTCGCTCAATATAACTGGAAAGCGGGATGAACAACGCAGAGGAGTAACCTTTCGTCCTTAAATACCAAAGGTGGATCAATCTGGCCATTCGTCCATTACCGTCAAAATACGGGTGAAGATAACCAATGTAGAAATTAATAACAGCAGCTTTTAGCAGATCGTTCATGGTACTCTCTGCCTGGATGAAGGAAACGAGTTTACCCATATATTCATGAAGCTTATCGTGTGGCAGACCGGTATGCTCTAAATTCTGCCCAACGATATAGACCTTATCGTGACGGTAGAATGCGCCAGGCTTCAATTTATCATCTTCTGGCAGAGTTTGGCTTATAGAAATGTCAAAAAGAGTATGGATCGCTGCCTCTGTGATGGCGTTTTCCGGGTCGGATATAAACTCAAGTCCCTTTTCCTTCAATTTTAACTAGTGATTATTTCTTACCAAACAAACGTCCCGCAATTTTGGCCAGTAATGACTTTTCCTTTGGCACTGGCGCCGCGGTCTGTGTTTTTTGCGGAACCGGAGCGCTCGGTGCTGCAGCGGGGCTGGCACCTTTCGCCTTTGGTTCTTGATGGTGAGGATGATACTGGTTTGGATTGCCTTGGCGGCTGGAACCGGCGTAAGGCTTTTTCTTTGGATGAGCGTTCTCGTGGGTCGCTTTTTTGGGATTCTCAAAGCTTGGTTCGCGGGTTTCGTAGCGGAAGCCGGTTTCGCGACTATCGGCAGGTCTGCTCTTTTTAGGCTCTGGCTTTTTCTCGCTCTGAGGTCTGGTCTTTCCTTGGGTCGGCCGCTCAGCGCCGGAGCGTCTCGGTGGACGGCTGCTCCTGGCTTTTGCGGTTGGATCCTGTGGAGGAGAGAATGGCACCGATTTCGTCTTTTTCCAGATCGCTGACGCATCCTTTTGTGCGTTCACTTCAGCGTCTGTGGGGAGGTCCGCCTCGGAGATCATGGCATTGATGTGCTCTTCGATTTCATAGAGGGTCATCACATCCTCCCCGGTAACCAGGGAAATGGCGCGACCTGTGTTGCCGGCTCTGCCCGTCCGGCCGATTCTATGGACATAGCTGTCTTTGTCCTCTGGGACATCATAGTTGATGACCAGAGAGAGATCATCAATGTGAATGCCGCGGGCTGCAACGTCCGTTGCGACCAGGAGGTGGAAGTCGCTCTTCTTGAATTTTTCTATGGTGGATTGCCGTTTGCTCTGGGGGATTTCACCGTGGAGGGCCATGGACGCATAGCCTTGACGCTGAAGAAAGCTTTGAACCTGGTCCACTGCATGGCGTGTATTGCAGAAGATCATGCAGCTGTCGGGTCTGTTCATAATTAAAAGCCTGTCCAGCTGTGTGCGCTTTTCATTGCGTTCCACACGATAGTAGGATTGCTCTATCAGATCAACCGTTTTAGTCTCGGATTCGATCTCAATAGTCGACGGGGACTTCATGTAAGCCTTGCACATGCGGCGCACTTCTTCCGGCATGGTCGCTGAGAAGAGCAGCGTGACACGATCCTTAGGCAGTTTTTTGATAATCCGAACTACCTGATCAATAAAGCCCATGTCCAGCATGCGATCCGCTTCATCAATGACGAGGAACTTAACTTTATCAAGCTTGAGCTGGCCTCTTTGAATGTGATCGTAGACCCGGCCAGGCGTACCAGTGACAATCTCCGGAAACTTGCTGAGGGCCTTGATCTCAACATTGATGTTATGCTGGCCGTAGATGGCGGTTGTCTTATGGCTGAGATGCTTGGCCATTTGCATGATGTCATGGTCCACCTGGATGGCCAGCTCCCGGGTAGGTGTGAGAATCAGCGCTTGTGTGGCGCCTATGTCAGGCGTCGTCAACTGTAAAATAGGCATGCCAAAAGCAGCGGTTTTGCCGCTGCCGGTTTTTGAAATGATAATCAAATCCTCATTATTGAGAATTTTCGGGACTGCCTTAATTTGAACTTCGGTAGGGGTCTCAAAGCCCATCTCATCTATAGCGGTCAGAATGGGGGCTTCAATGCCAAGATCTTTAAACTGCGTCATGCTGGGAACCTCATTTCCGTTAATTTGTTATCTTATTATAACATGCTTCAGCGAAATGTCCTATTTCAAGCCTTAGGAGCAGCTTCTATAATGTCCGCAAGCTCGGTCCATTCCTCCAGCAATGCATGATGGTGCTCCTTAAGTGCTGCCAGCTCTGAACTGAGTGCCGTCAGCTTTTCGAAGTCACTTGCATGCGCCTTCAGGGCCTCCTCTATAAGGGTTAGCCGGTCTTCGGTCGACACAATTTCAGCTTCAACCTGTTGCAGCCGCAGCTTCTCTTTTTGGTAGGTCTTTGGACGTTCCTTTCGATATTGGTTCGAGACCCCAGTGTTTTTCTCAGAAGCGCCACCGCTTTTATCAGGCACGGTGTTCGCCGCGAGCTGCTCAACCTGCGACCTGGCGGTTAAATAATCCTCATAGCCACCGTCAATCCGCTCCAGCGTCTGATCGTGCAGCCAGACCATACCGGTAGCAATCATTTCAATCAGGTAGCGGTCATGGGAGATCATCAGCAAAGTCCCTTTAAAATCCGACAACATGGCTTCAAGCTGTTCTCTTGATGGGATATCCATGTGATTGGTCGGTTCGTCGAGGAGCAGCAGTGTCGACTGGGATTTCGAAATCTGAATGAGCTTCAGCCGGCTGCGCTCACCCCCGGAAAGTGTCGAAAGCCGCCTGAAAACCTCCTGATCCCGGAACCCGTAGTGGGCCAGCAGATTTCTGGCCTCACCGCCGCTGAGAGAAAGCGTTTGAATACACCAATCGTGCAGACTGAGGTCCGCATTCTCAAACTCAATATCTTGAGGGATATAGCCGATGGTCGCAGATGCCCCAACCCTGACCAAACCGTCAAGGGGCTCGCATTGTCCCAGTATCGCTTTGAAGAGCGTCGTTTTCCCTGCACCGTTTTTACCGATCAGGCAAAGGCGCTCGCCCCGAAAAAGACTTAAATGGCCATGCTCAAGCAAGGTCATGCCAGGGTATCCCAGCTTCAGATTCTCAAGTGTGATCAGCTGCTTTGATGACTTGGAGGTACTGTCCAGGCTCAGCTTATAGTTCAGCTGGCCGTGATCCGGAGGCAGGACTTTATCCATTTTATCTAGGCGCGCTTTGAACTGGTTGGCTTTCTTGAAGAATTTTTCGTTGTCGCCCATAGTGCCCCACAATTCAAAACGCTTAATAGCCGCTTCAATGGCTTTAACTTTCTTTTGCTGGAGCAGATACTGCTGAAGCTGAAGCTCATTTTGCTTTTCCTTCTCAATGGCATACCAGGAATAGTTGCCTTCATAGTGGCGTACATAGCCCTGATCAAGCTCCAGGATGGACTGGGCGACCAGATCCAGAAAATAGCGGTCATGAGAGATCATGATGACAGTGCCGTCGTAAAGGTTCAGATACCGCTCGAGCCACTCCAGCATATCGCTGTCCAGGTGGTTGGTAGGTTCATCGAGAAGCAGGACGTCCGGCGCCTTGAGGAGTAAGCGTCCAAATAGGGTTCTGGTCTTTTCGCCGCCGGAAAGTGACTCAAAAGGCTGATCGAGCAGCGGGACCAGCTTCAATGCCTGGCAGATCTCATTCAGTTTGACTTCGGTCGTATAACCGCCCAGTGCTTCGAAAAGCGTCAGTTTTTCTCCGTAGCTTTTAAGCAATGATGTGTTCTGAGGATCCTCGGACATTCTGAGCTCAAGTTCAGAGAGCGTCGCTCTCAGCGCATGAAGTTCCGAGAAGCCTTCGTCCAATAAGTTTTTGACGGTTTGTCCCGGTCTATGGTCTGGCAATTGTTCGAGAAATCCGAGGCGCAGACCTTTGCGAAGCGTCACTTGACCTGCGTCCGGGAGCTCATCATTCATCATGAGTTTGAAAAGTGTCGTTTTTCCTGCGCCGTTGCGGCCAATCAAACCAATCTTAGAGCCTGAGAGCACGTCGAAGGAAACGGATTCAAGGATGGGTTTCTGATAATACGTTTTTTTAACTTGAAAGAACGAAATGTCTATCATGTTGTGGGAGCCCCTTTCGGATTAGGGTGGAATAGACTCAAGCAGATTAGAGGGAGTAGATTCGGTCGAGTTTAACAGCTACAGAAAGCTGTTCATAGAAACTGCCTTCCGCCGCCTCCATATGCAGGAGACTCTTAATTTTTCCTATGCGATAACGAATGGTATTGCTATGCATAAATAGGGCTTCTGCCGTTTCCGCGATTTTTCCGTCCTGCTGAACAAAGGCTTGAGCTGTATCAAAGAGCTGAGTATTGTATCTTTCGTCATAGTCCTTGATGGGTTTAAGAATCCGGTCATAAAATTGACGCATCCAAAGCTCCTGGTGATAAGGCATCAGAATGCTGTAAAGGCCAATATCACTGAAGGCACAGATCCTTTCATTGATGAGAGCACTGGTCTTTTGCGCGTACAAGCTTTCATTAATGGCTCTCCCCAAATCACTGAGGTCGGCGTGGGCACCGCTTATGCCAGCCTCGTATTGGTCTGACGGGATTCCGAGTTTCGAAAAAACTTGCAGAGATGTGGATTTTAATTTGGTTTCCTCCAGGGATTGGTCAAAAGTAAAAATCAGGAGAAGTCCTTGACGATACCTCATGACGCTGTTTTGAAGCTCCAGGCTGCGCTGCTTTTTGATCTCATCCAAGAGCTTTATGGAGCCTTGGGGATTAAAGAGCTTCTTTTCGCGGAGATAGAGAACAAAAAAATGCTCTCTAAAGCTGGTGTTAATTTCGAGCGCAATCTCTCTGACCGTGGCTTTGTTGAGACTAAGACGCACTAACGCATCCACTTTGGCTTCGAGCAAAGCTTCGTTGTCAACGGATCTGAGTTTATCCGTCAGCTCCGTAATGATGTCTTCAAAGTAGACTGTATTATCAAAAATGAAGATGGGAAAGCTGTGTTCACTGGCATACGCCAGGACCTCCCGGGGAAGCGTATTGTAATAGATATTTTTAATGGCTAAACCGCTGACACCGTCCTCAATCAGACTGGTGACTGCGGAAAGGATCCGTTCAGGATGATCTTTTGCAAACAACAAGCTGCTGATGACAAATTCACCGGGAATAAATTGTCCGTGGATATTCGAAATAAACTCATAATCCAGAATTCCAATTTTCTCAACCGGACGATCGAGGCCGGAATGGCCCACAATGAGTTTGAAGTTTTTAAAGGTACTCAGCTTAGTGGCTTCCAGAACCGTGATAGACATGAATCTCACCTCTATCAAAATTATAACTCAATGTTTCGAAACGAGTAGTGAATTATACAAAATTTAATGCGAATCATTGTAAAAAGTACAAATTGAGGTTTGCTATAATGAATCGAGATCATGAATTGAGAAATTACGATTATTTATGCTATTAAGGGGATGGAATCCATGGCTGGAAGAGAGAATCAAAATGAGTCGGCTTTGAACAATCCGGGTCGTGAAGCGGTCGGAAGGGACGACGCTGAACAACTGGCAGAATACCCAAAAAAGACACGGCTGCTTGCCGGACTTGGCCTTATGACCACGGCGCTGATGTGGGGTTCGACGTTCCCTGCAGGGAAATACGCACTGGAATTTATGAGCCCTTTTTATCTTATGGGATTTAGATTTTTATTTGCCTTTGTGCTTATGGCCATAGTCATCCATAAGAAACTGTTTTCAACGAAACTGAAAGACATGAAAGGCGGTCTGATCGCTGGCGTCATGCTTTCAATGGGATACGTGCTGCAAATCTATGGTCTTCAGTTTACGACGGCGAGTAAACAGTCCTTTTTAGCAAGTGCCTATGTGGTCATAGTCCCATTTTTAACCTGGGCGGTATTCAAAAAGAATCCGTCCATAAAAGCTTACATTGGTGCGGCGGTATGCTTTTGGGGCATAGGTATGCTCTCGCTGAATGAAAACCTCAGCATCAGTCTTGGAGACAGCATTACGCTTCTCAGTTCTGTGTTTTATGGTGCTCATATCGTTGTGACTGGATTTTTTGCTCATAAGGAAGATGCGGCGGTGTTTACGGCAGTCCAGTTTGGCGTCGGTGCTGTTCTGGCCATGACTTTAGGACTGCTTTTCAGTCCCGCGCCTCAGGTGTTTAACCTGGGTATGCTGGCAGTGCTGCATTTGGCGGTGTTTGGCTCCATTGTGGCTTACTACCTTCAGACGGTGTGTCAAAAGTATCTGAAGCCGTCGGTGACTTCCATCATTCTGAGTATGGAGGCGGTATTTGGAAGCCTGCTGTCCGTGGCTCTGCTGGGGGATTCCTTTACGACAAAAATGGCGATTGGTGCGGCGGCCATATTGGGGGCTATCTGGATCAGTGAGTCTTAGGGTTGGGGGTTGGGAAAGGTGACCATCGGCAGATGTTTGGTCTTTAAGCTTTATGGGAAAGAATAGAGTGAAGACGCGAGCAGAAAAGTGGTGGTGGCTGTGCTGACAATAGAGGAAATGGAAGAGATTTTGAACGAGGTCGCCGAGGGGCTGCCGGAGGTGTTTTACAAGGAGCTGAACGGTGGGATTTTGCTGCTGCCGGAAAGCCGGATGCATCCGAAAAGCATTGGGGATGACCTGTTTATCATGGGCGAATACCACCGGGGCGGCAGTCAGGGGCGGTATATTGTGATTTATTACGGCTCGTTCGCGCAGGTGTATGGGCAGGCAGACCGCAGCGTGATCAAACGGCGGCTTGAGGAAACCCTGAAGCATGAGTTTACACATCACCTGGAATCGCTGGCAGGGGAACGCGGGTTGGAAAAGCAGGACGAGCGGGACATGAACCGTTATCTCAGCCGGAAGGTGCGGCGGACTTGAGACGTCATGGGATGATGTTCGTCATTGTGAGGTATTCAAAAAACAAGAAAAAAGACAGGCACTTGCAGGAGGGGATTACGCGCTGAAACTTCCCTGCGAGGCCTGTCTTTTTCATATGTTCAAACTTTCAGTAAAAGGGGGGTAGTTCACTGATTACTTTAAGCACGCGTCGTGCTGAGCGCACACGGAGACGCCGCGATCCATGGTTTTGGCACACTCTGCGACGCTGAGGCCGCCATTGTTCGTGGCCATATTGGAGACCGCGTTGGAAGCGAAAGCCTGGGAACCGTAAGTGATGAGCAGTAAGGAAAGGATACTGGCGGCGATTGTCTTTTTCATTTTAAATTGTCCTCCTATAGGAATGATTGGTTTTTAGTTTGGTTTGGGTTATCTGTGACCCTGAGGACAGTATGCCATGGAGTTGTGGAGAAATTATGGTGAGGTAAAATTTGTTTTGGTGACGCGGACGGTTTTCAACTTGGTGCCTGTCACCAACCTCAACTTGGTGCCAGACACCGAAATATATTTGTAACATTCCAAAGAAGGCACAAAGTGCTATTCTATGAATAACATATAGTTTGGAGGTCGCATCCAATGAAGAAATTCATAATTCTGCTCAGTTTAATCCTGGCACTGACCGCAATTCTTCCACCTGTCGCCAACCGTTCCTACGCCGCTGATGCAGGTGTTACCCTTCCGGCCTTCAAAGTCACTCTGAATGGGGTCAGCTTTGAGTCGACAAGCGCCAAATACCCACTGGTGCTCTATAAAGGCATCACTTATTTCCCCATGACCTGGAATTTATCGCGGTCCCTCGGCCTCACCCTGAAATTCTCAGCAGAGACAGGGCTCGACATTCAAAAGGCTGCCAGCCAGGAGACTGTCAAGCAGGATGTCGCTGGCAGCAACCGACTGAACACCACGTATTCCGCAAAAATTGTCACTTATCCCGTCATAGTGGGTGGACAGCGCATAGACAATGCCAAAGAAACTTATCCAATTCTCAATTTCCGGGATATCACCTATTTCCCTTTGACATGGCGGTTTGCCAAGGATATGTTCGGCTGGGATTATCAATTCAGCCAGTCGGGCGGGCTTGTCATCAATTCGGGAGTGATCAATGCCAGCGGACCGGCACAGGGGTTGGTTTCGGGACCATCGGCTGAACCTGCACTGCCTTCCAGCCCAGCCCCATCCACAGCACCGGCAGGGGGTTCAAGCGCCTTGACTTTCGCTGAAAAAACCATAAAAGTCGGGACCAGATCCATCCCCGTCAGCGTTGTCACCGCTGACCTGAAAAGCGGCAAACTGAAGGCCAGAGCCGTCCTCGCCGGATCGCGGGTAGGGGAGACCAACACGCTGGAGGCGGCGGCCAAGCGCGAAAACGCCGTCTTCGCCATCAACGGCACCTTCTTTGACGCTTACAACGGCTATGGCACGCCAAGCAACACCCTGGTCGTGGGCGGAAAACTGCTGACCACGGGCGGACACTATGGCTCACTTGGGATCGCCGGGACTGAAGCCCGGATCGACCGGGTGTCCTCGACGGTCAATGGCGAAAACACCGGCGGCGTCTTCGATAAGGTCTCCTGGTACAGCGGCGCCTGGAAGGGCTTTTCCCTCAATACGCCGCTGATCCACGCCACGGATCAGCGCATCGTGATCTTCGACAAGCAGTATAAGAGCCAGATCGCTCTGAATGCAACCTTTGCGGGCACGGTTTTCACCGTCAGCGGCGGCATCATTTCGAAGGCCAAGCCTTGGGCAGGCACCCTGTCCAACACCGCGGATTACACCGTTGTGTTTCCGGCGGCCCACAGTTACCCCGGCAAGGATACGAATCTCCTGGCTGCCACCGGCGCGTTGATCAACCAAAACGCCGGCTATGTCTATACCTCTTACGCCAAATTTGCCGAGGGCAGCCGCTTTGGCATGCAGCCCGCGTTTACGGCTGAGCTGGGCGGGGACTTCTGGGCCAAGGCAGAATCCGTGGTGGGCGCAGGTCCCCTGCTGGTGCGGGATGGCGTGAAAGCCATCGATTTGGGGAAGGAGGCCTTCTATGAGGCCAAGATTACCACGAATTCAGCAGCCCGAAGCGCTGCAGGGATTTCTGCCGATGGTCGCCTGATCTTCATCACCACCACCGCCACTCTCCAAGAGCTGGCGGACATTATGATCCAGCTGGGCGCCAAAACCGCGACGAACCTGGACGGCGGGGCCTCAAGCGGCATGTATTACAACGGAAAAATGATCCGGACGCCCGGACGGGCCATCAGCAACGCTATTGTGATAGTGGAAAATTGAATTTGATTAGAAACTCGGTGTCTGACACCGAGTTTCTTCGTTTCAGAGTTCCATTTCAATTGAACTTATGGTTCAACCTAAACTTAACCTTACTTTACCCAATACTTTCAAAGATTCAATCCTGCCTTAACATTGCCGCGTTATCCTCTTCTTGTGCACAAACGATGAAAAACGAATGGTTTAAAAAAGAGGAGGAGAATAATTTGAAGCTCGGTAAATTCAACAAGACAGCTGTTTCAGCTCTGATTATGGCATCCATGGCCGCCGCTATGGTTGTCCCGGCTGCGGCAGCGCCGGTTGTATCTGACAAGATCACCGGCAATGGCAAGGACGTCAAGAATGTCATTTTATTAATTTCTGATGGTTGGGGCTACAATCAAATTCTCGCAACGGACTATTATAACGATGGCAAAGCAGGCACCCAGCGCTATGAAAAGTTCCCGACGAAGCTGGCCATGAGTACTTATTCAGTAGGTTCTTACGACCCGGAAACGATTTGGGCCGACTTTGATGCTGTAAAAGTAAAGCCTACGGATTCTGCAGCAGCCGGTACTGCTATGTCGACAGGAGAAAAAACTTATGATGCAGCGATTGGCGTAGATCTTGAGAAAGAAGATTTGGTACATATCGCGTCAGACTTTGAAGCCCTTGGCAGAGCCACCGGCGTTGTTTCCTCCGTCCAGTTCAGCCACGCGACACCAGCAAGCTTTGTAGCGCACAATGCCAGCAGAAACAGCTACAGCGAGATTGCCAATGAAATGCTGATGGAAAGCGGGACGGACGTGATTATTGGAGCAGGGCACCCAGTCTATGATGACAATGGCAATGTCAGAACAAAATTGGAGTACAAATATGTCGGCGGAGAGGACACTTGGAATGCTCTGCTAAATGGTTCACTTTCAACTGCGGATGCAAATGGTGATGGGACCTCAGACAAATGGGAAATGATCCAGTTGAAATCCGAATTTGAAGAGCTGCAAACCGGCAATGCTCCAAATCGACTGCTCGGAATCCCTCAGGTGGCGACGACACTTCAACAGAGCCGCAATGGCGACGGCAAAGCTAACGCCTACACGGTGCCGCTCAACGCTGACGTTCCAACCCTCGAGGTCATGACCAACGTTGCACTTAATGTTCTGGACAACAATGAAGAAGGCTTCTTCCTTATGGTCGAAGGCGGCGCCATTGACTGGGCTGGCCATGCGAATCAAAGCGGCCGCGTCATTGAAGAACAGACGGACTTTAACAATGATGTTGACGCTGTATGCGACTGGGTTGAAAACAACAGCAGCTGGAGTGAGACGCTGGTCATCGTCACCGGAGACCATGAAACAGGTTATTTGACAGGCACAGCAGGCGTTTACGATAAGGTCGTCAACCAGGGCGCCGGTAATATGCCGATTATGGCTTGGAACAGCGGGGACCACACCAACCAGTTGATTCCGTTCTTCGCGAAAGGCGCTGGCGCTGAACTTTTCAAGAAACTGGCAGACCAGCAGGATCCAGTCAGAGGCGCTTATCTCGACAATACGGAGCTTGTTTTAGCGATCAGAGCTTTATTGAATTAGATAGAAACTCGGTGTCAGACACCGAGTTTCAACTTCAAAATAAGCAGAGGGGATGAAGTCGGTGTCAGACACCAGCTTCATCCCCTCTGCTTTCCAATGGTTTTATGATATTCAAGCCTCCGGAATGGGTATAGGATTTTCAGGAAAGGAAGTGGTTGGCATGGAAGGCCAAAGTCTAATAGTGTATTATTCCTGGACGGGCAATACGGCGTCTGTCGCACAGGAGCTCCACGCTCAGACTGGATTTGCGCTTGAACGAATTGAAGAAGCGAAACCTAGACCTTTTGGCAGTATTCCAATGGCGGCCATGGGCGCGTGGTTTCATTTTAAAAGCGATATAAAGCCTCTTTCCATATCATTGGAGACCTATGACAATCTTTTTCTCGGTATCCAGGTTTGGGCAGGCAACACGACACCGGCCATCAATGCTTTTCTGAAGCGTGAAAATTTTAAAAACAAAAAAGTATGGCTCTTTATGACAATGGCTGACAATGTGCCATCGCAAAAGGTCATGGATTCCGTACGAAAGCGTATAGAACAAAAAGGGGGCGTGGTGGTGGAGACCATCGGCTTCACCTCTAAGATGTTGGCGACTGTGGGAGCTGAGGAGCGTGCGAATCAGGTGTTATCCCCTGAAATGTTCCGGGAAGATCTCGCAGCATGGCTGAGAAAGAGCCAGATCATCAAATAAGCGGACAGGAGAACGACTATGCAAAAGCCCAAGGACTATATTGATTACACCTATACGCAGAACCGGGATCTGTCCTGGCTGAAATTTAATGAACGGGTCTTAAATGAGGCCAATGATCCGGCCGTTCCTATTATGGAGCGGCTAAAGTTCGTGTCGATTTTTTCCAGCAACCTGGATGAATTTTTCATGATCCGTGTGGGGAGCCTGCTTGACCTGTCCATGCTCCAAAAGACCATGATAGACAACAAGTCCGGCATGACGCCGGCAGAGCAGCTGAAGGCAATTTATAAAGCCGTCAAGCCGCTGTATGCACACAGGGACAAAACTATTCAAAATGTGGAGATGTTTCTGGGGCAATACGAGATCGAACGGCTGAAGGTGGCAGAACTCGAAGGTAAGGACAAGAAGGTGATCCAAACCTATTTCAAGACTCAGGTGATGCCAGTGCTGTCACCTCAGGTGATCAGCCCGCACCATCCGTTCCCGCATCTTGAGAATAAGGCGCTGACCATTGCGGTGATGCTGAAATCCAAAGAGGTAACGCAATACGGTCTGATACCTGTACCCAGGTCATTGCCAAGAGTGGTTTATCTGCCGGGTAAATCACTCCGGTATATTCTGATTGAAGACCTGATCCTCCAATACGCCCCGGATGTCTTTGAAATGTACGAGATCCTCGAAAAAACGGTGATCAGCGTCACCCGAAACGCGGATATCCAACCGGATGATGAGGCGTTTGAAGTAGATGAAAACTTCAGGAGTCACATGAAGAAAATTGTGAAACTCAGGGCTCGCCTAGCCCCGGTTCGCCTGGAGCAGCAGAACAAGCTGAGCGTTGAGTTCTCAAGTTTTTTATGCAGTCGTTTGAATCTCGACCTCACTCAAGTTTATTACAGCAAAACACCGCTCGATATGACCTATGTTTTTGAACTGGAAAGCCGACTGACGGCTGTAGCACGGCACCATCTCACCTACCAGCCCTTTGAGCCTCAGAACAGCGCTGATGTCAATCCGTCCGAAAGCATTATCCGGCAGATCATGAAAAAGGATTTGCTGCTGCACTACCCTTATGACGCCATGGATCCCGTTTTAAATCTAATTCGTGAGGCCTCCATTGATCCTACGGTGATCAGCATCAAGATTACCCTTTATAGGATTGACAGAAAGTCAAAGCTAGCTGAATACCTGATTGACGCAGTGGAAAACAAGAAAGAAGTCATCGTCATAATGGAACTTCGGGCGCGTTTTGATGAAATCAACAACATCGAGTGGGCGGAGCGGCTGGAAGAGGCTGGCTGTAAGGTCGTTTACGGCTTTGAGAAGTTTAAGATTCACTCCAAGATCTGCCTGATCACGCGTCGTGACAAGAATAAACTGAGCTACATTACCCACATAGGCACAGGCAATTTCAATGAAAAAACTGCGAAGCTCTACACGGATTTGTCGCTCCTGACGGCAGATGAGGCTATTGGGACCGATGCCGGTTTGTTTTTCAAGCGTATCCTGATTTCAAATCTGGAAGGCGAGTACTCAGAGCTCCTCGTGTCGCCCTTTGAACTCAAAGATCCTATCCTGAAGCTCATTGAAAATGAGACGGAAAAAGCAAGGAGCGGAAAGCGCAGCGGCATTCTCATGAAATTGAATTCACTCTCAGACAGGGAGGTTATCGATGCCTTGGCCGAGGCGTCCCAGGCGGGCGTGCCGGTCCGGCTGATCATTCGAAGCATTTGCTGTCTTTTGCCCGGGGTTCCGGGAAAGACGGATCATGTGTGGATTCGGAGCATCGTGGGCAGGTATCTGGAGCATGCCAGGGTATTCTGCTTTGGCGATCCGGAGGACAGCATTCAGGACCTGAAACTCTATATCTCCTCTGCGGATCTCATGACGCGCAATACAGTCAAACGCATTGAAATAGCGTGTCCTATCCAGGACATGACCATTAAAAAGCGCCTCCTTGAAATGCTGGAGCTCCAGCTTCAGGACAATGTAAAGGCCCGAACCATAACCGCTGAGGGCAGCTATATGCCGGTGACGACTGAGGCACATACTGTGGTTGACTGCCAGGAACAGATGATGGCCCAGGCTGTTCGAAGAGTCGCAGTGTTCACAGCTGACAATAAATCCCTGAAGCGCTGGCTCGAGGATGTGGCTGCAAGGTTTAAAAAATGATGTCACGGTTGACCAGCGTGTCGATCGAAAAATTTTAGAAAATAGAGACATGGACTCTGGAAACGGGTATAGATTTTAATGAAAAAGACAGGTTCACACTATGAGCACCTCATACAGAACCTGTTTTTGCCGATGGTTTTCCAACAAGGCATCCAATCCCAGATGCCGAGTATACCCCCACAATCGAGGCGATGACCATGTTCACAGACCAAAGGCTGACCGAGGCCTACACCGGCGCCCGTGTTGAGCTCTTCGATGAAAATTCACGTTATGTCTTTTTTAGCGACGCGCACCGCGGAGACAATAGTCTCTCTGATGAATTTGCACGAAATCAGAACACGTTCCTGAGTGCCCTCGACTATTATTACAACGAAGGCTTTACCTTTGTCGAAACCGGCGATGGCGAAGAACTATGGGAACACTCAAAGTTCAAGCATATCCGTTTTGCTCACAGCGACGTCTATGACATGCTTAAGAAGTTTCATGATGACAACAGGATGATTTTGCTCTACGGGAATCATAATATGTATTTGAAAGATCAGGCTTATCTGCAGCACAATTTGTATCACTTTTTCGATGAGTACAACGAAGAAGATTGTGAGCTCTTTGAAGGCTTAACTGCCCATGAAGCGCTGCTTCTCAAGCATAAGGATACGGGCCAGGAGATTTTGGCGCTGCACGGCCACCAGGGCGATTTCATGAATGACCAGATGTGGCGTTTTTCAATGCTGTCGCTGCGCTATTTCTGGCGGTTCATGCACATGATAGGGTTCAGAAATCCGGCGAGTCCGGCGAAAAACGTACATAAGATGCACAAGATCGAACGCAACTACAACAAATGGATTTATAAACACCGGATGATGCTGATTTGCGGGCACACCCACCGGCCAAAGTTTCCAAAGCACGGAGAGCTCCCCTATTTCAATTCGGGCTGCGGGGTGCATACCAAAGGTGTCACTGGCATAGAGATCGTAAACAATACGGTCATGCTGGTGGAATGGCGGATTCGCACAGATCAGCACGGACTCCTGAGAGTTGAGAGACAGGTGCTCAGAGGACCGCAATTTGTCTCAAAGTATGACTTGAAAAAGTATCAGTTTAATGAAGTGGTATGATGTCGCGTTGACTTGAAAAGGAACGAAGCCTGCGTCGCGGGGAAAGCTGGGATTCAGCTTTCCCCGCGACGCAGGCTTCTTCTGCTTGAAACAGCGGAAGGGGGGAAGGCGCTCCGGCGCCTTCCCCTCCATTGTTGTCATGGCATAAAATACTGTGTGATCACATCACACACCTCAGCGCCAATGCCGCGCTGTGCTTCCTCAGTGGAAGCGCCTATGTGCGGTGTCATAGAAATCTTTGGATGCTGCGTCAATCTCGGATTGAGTGGCGGTTCTTCCGTATAGACATCCAGTCCTGCCCCGGAGAGGTGGCCGCTGTCGAGGGCATCGAGAAGGGCGTCGTAGTCAATCAGACTGCCTCTGGCGGTGTTGATGACGTAGGCGCCTTTTTTTATTTTTTGAATGGTTTCAGCATCCAGGATAGCGCGACCATCCGGATTGGACGGCGTGTGGAGGGTAATAAAATCTGACTCTTTGAGGAGTGTGTCGAGATCGACAAATTTGAAGTCTTCATGACTGGCTTTTGGGCCGCTGCGTTGGTAATAAAGGATGTTCATGCCGAGGGCATGGGCCTTGGCGGCGATCTCCTGTCCAATGCGGCCAAACCCTATGATGCCTAAAGTTCTTCCGTAAAGCTGGATGCCATTGTAGTGCTTTTTGTTCCATTCGCCCTTACGGATTGTGATGTTGGAAAGGTGGATATGGCGGGCAAGGTTGAACATGTGTCCCAGCGCCAGTTCTGCTACGGAGGTGCTGCTGGAGTTTGGCGTGTTGCGGACGCCTAAGCCTTTCGCAGTGGCGTAATCGACATCAATGTTGTCGAGACCGACGCCGGCACGGATGATCAGTTTAAGTTTGGAGCCAGGCTGTAAGGCTGCGTCGAGGGTCGTTTGATCCAAGGTTGTGGCGGATCTGACAATAATAACATCATAGTCTCCTATGACCTCTTTAAGAGGCTCAGGATCAAAATGGGTGGTATCGATGGTATGGCCTTTTTCTGACAGACAGTCCGATGCAATGGAGTCCAAACCATCATTTGCCAGTATTTTCAGCATGTTGAGGTCCTCCTCTTCAAGTTGGTGAGTGAAGAAAGTGAATTAAGTTGTATGCAATTTAACTTGTTGCGGGCTGAATCAGAGCTGACACCACGCTTCAGTCGTTAAGACATCTGCAAATCGTGATGCCTGGACTATCAGGATAGTTTCGTGAAGCGTGTTGGCATCTATGGTCCCGGCTTTGTTCGATAAGTCAAGAGTGCCGGTGGCGTCGGACAGAAATTCAACTTTAAATCCGAGATGTACCGCTTGTCTGGAGGTCGTGTCGCAGCACATGTGGGTCATGTATCCGCAGATCGTCAAAGTGTCGATTTGATTGGATCTGAGCCATTCTTCCAGTGGGGTGCCGGTAAAGCTGCCCGGGAGGTGCTTCTCAATGATCAGATTATGGGGTTGCTCTGCTACTTCCTGCTTAATCTCTGCCCCATAGGAGTGAACGGCGAATACAGGTGCTTCCGGACTCGGAATGATATGTTTGATCAGAATGACCTTAATACCATTGGTATTTGCATACTCAATGGCTTTAAGGATGTTTTTCAGACTGGCATCCCGGTTAAATATTGGGAGTTTTCCGGTGAAATATTCATTTTGGACATCTATGACCAGCAAAGCTTTAGACAATTGAATCATCCTCTCGACAATTTCACGTAATTTAAACTTTCTTGTATTGATATAGATACCTAATTATGAAAAAAAACAACTTTTGTACATAAAAAAAGTGAGCTCTGGCACTCTTTTTAACTTGGTGTCAGACACTCAGTTCAACTTGGTGTCAGACACTCATTTCAACCCGGTGTCAGACACTCAGTACAACTCGGTGTCTGACACTCAGTGCAACTCGGTGTCAGACACTCCTTTCACTTAGTAATTGCAATATTTTAGGAAATGCTCATTTTAAAACCGTCATGCGCCTCGCTCCGCCTTTACCAGTATGATACAATATTGTAAAAGGATAACGACCATCGGCAAAAAATATTTTCATCATCAATGGAATTTGCAGCGATGGAATCTGCAGTAACGCCAAGCAAAGGGAGGAATTCAGTTGAAGACGAATCGACGCCTGTTCATCACCGGTTTAATCTTGATCTCATTGTCGACCCTGGCCGCGCTGAGCTTCTGGTGGTCTGTAAAATTAGAAGGACCGGTTTTCTTCGAGCAGTTTCGGGAAAACACCAGCATTGTCAGAACAACACCTGAGGGCTATCCGGCCTTCCAACAAGTGATGCTGCCAATGCCGTTTCTGATGGATGTGACGGACGAGCGCGTGATTGAGCGCGTGATCTTCCCGGAAGCACCCTGGCCTGAGGATCAGACCAGGATCTATTATGAGCCGGGGGCTGGCCTGACCAGCTTCATGGGGACGCCTGTCGGGAAAACGACCATTGGGCGCTATAATTTCAATACCCTTATGGTCTCCATAGACTTACTGGAGGCAGAGCCCTTCGGACCGGTTAAATTGACCTGTGCGGAGCTCTACTATGCAAATGGCGAGAGGGAAACGGTTGAAATTGGTGAAATCTATCTTTCCGGAGTCGAGCTGCCAGAGGGGCATTTTGAGCACCGAAGCAGCGGTGGATCTTCGGACCATGCCTATGAGTCCAACTTTTTAGTCGAGATCCCCATGGAGGTCCTTGAGGTCAAGTCACCTTTGATGTCTAAGCTTGAGGCGCTGTTCGAAATCAAAATCAACGGCGAAAGCGCAGCTAAGCTGAAAGGCGCCAAACTTTCAGAAGGGGATTCAGTCCATACGACTGCCGTCCCAAAAGGGCCTTGGGAGATCACACAGCAATTCACGGTTTATGATCTGACGCCGGTCTTGACCTATAGGACGACAGAGGGCGAGATTTACAGCCAGCGTCTGATGAGCATAATCGAGAATCAGACTGTCTACAGGCCTGAAAACTTTCTAGACTTGGTCCGCTATCTGCGAGCAAGGGGGGTCATCTAAATGCATGAAGGCTTCAACCGGATCTTCTGGGGTCTCTGCTTTGTGACGTTTCACATCAACCTCGGCGGATTTGAGGGCCTGCCGCTGCCGGCGTTCGCTGCGTATCTCATGGTTCGGTCTGGCATCAAACAGCTCATAAATGAACCCCCTCCCACTGAAGTTGAAGAAGCGCATCCGAAACCAATCATAGAGGAGACCTCCACTGACACAGTCCATCCTCCAACCCATTACTTCAAGCGTGCGGCGACACTGGCCCTGATCAGTGCTTTAGTCGCCGTGCCAAGGGTCGCGACTGCCTTTTACAGTCAGCTCCTTGCACAGCATCCACTGGCCATGCTGCTGAACTTCGGCCTTGGCGCGCTCCTGGACCTGGCTCTCGCTTACTGTTTGCTGACGGGCGCGGCCTGCCTGCTGGAAATCCAGGGCAACCCTGAACGAAAAGTATTTTATCTTAAAAGACTTCGCCTCTATCTCGTGCTTCTCGTCAGCGCCTCGATCATAGGCATTGCCGGGTTGGCGCTGGGAATGCTCGAGTCCAGCGTCGCCTACGGCATTGCCATGCTGGCGCTCAGAATCTGGTTCATCCTGCTGGTTTACGGTCTGAAGCCCGCTTCAGACAGCCGGCCGTCCCAGGCGCCCAGCGCGCCATGAAAAACCACAATAATTCAAGTTTGTTGAGGGCGCACCCACCTGCGTCCTCATTTTTTTGCTATAATAGAGCCACGTTAAAGAGGCCAAAGGCGGCAGTGCTTTGCCGATGGTCCCTTAACCCAAAACACGCAGCACCAAGGGGGCGAACCCGAGATGAACACCATGGAAAAATTCATACTGCTTCTGATCCTCCTCATTGTATCCGCAACCGCCGCAGGGGTACTCAACCGAACGCCAAACTACCCGGATCAGATCCCCGAACCCGTACAGCGTCAGCTGAGCGCCCCAGAGACTATTGAGTTCGAGGGGAAGAACGGACCAGTGACCCTTGAGCTGCTGGCGGAGTATGAGATCACGGCCGTGGTCAAAGGCCGCAAAAACTACACCAGCGACGCTTCGGCAGCCGTTTCGCCGGTAGATCTGGCCCTGGCCTGGGGCAATCTGAATCAGAGGGCCATTGACGACACCATTGACTACACCCAGTCTGGTCGTTGGTATTACTACCGGCTTTCTCCCAACGCTCCGGTGAGTGTTTATGATGTGCAAATCCAGTCTGCGAACACGCACTTGATCCCTAAAGATGAAGACATCCTGAAGCAAATCAAGAAAATTGACAAGCATGACCTCATTCGGCTGGAAGGCTATCTCGTGAGCGTGACCTTTGATCCGCAGCTGCCGGACTGGACGTCGAGCCTCACGCGGACAGATTCCGGGAATCGCGCCTGCGAGATATTATATGTGACCGAAGTGGAAATTAAGTAACTGGGGGTCTTATTGTCAATACCATTCATTCAATTACCAGGAGGAGATCTCATGAAAGATAGGAAAACCAAAAAGGAACTCAGGGCACAATATGAAGAACGCACCATCATCGGCGGTGTGTTTGTCATTCGCAACACTCACAGCGGGCAGATTCTCCTCGAAGCAACGGGGGATCTGAAAGGCAGCCGGAATCGATTTGAATTTGCGAAGAAAACGGGCGCCGGGCTGAATCTTAAGCTGCAGAGAGATTGGACGCACCTCGGGGCAGAGGCCTTCGAGTTTGAGGTTCTGGAGTCCCTGGAGAAAAGTGAGACTCAGACCGGGGAAGCTTTCGCGGAAGACCTTGAAGTCCTCAAAGAATTTTGGATGGAAAAGTTACACGACGCTTATTTTTATTAATGGGGTGGGTGTGTAAAAAACCACGAACGAGCATAAAAAAACTTTATCCTCCACATAGGGAAATTATCCAATTTGGATAGTGCATTTGGTGCGAAATTGACTATAATAGAATGTAATAGATGTTAAATCGCCTATAATAATGCAGTTATATGGAGGAAAATGCAATGGAGAAGATGGAGAAGGAAGCGCTTGCTCAAAGGATAGAGCGGCTGACACTGGAACTCGTCAATTGCCGCAGTGTCGTAGCCACCTCAGATGAACTCGCCATGAGCGAACTGGTCTATAAAGTGCTGTCTGATCTGCCGTACTGGAAGCAAAACCCTCAGCTTCTGGTCAAGCAGCCGTTTATCAACGATCCTCTCGGCCGTTTCAGTGTGGTGGCCAGGTTGGAGGGTCAAAAGGACGCGTCAAAAAAGACGGTCATAACGATTGGTCACACCGATACGGTCGGCATCAGTGATTATGGGGACTTCAAAGGCCTTGCCACAAAGCCGGAGGCACTGATTGAAGCGTTGAAGACCGTGACGTTGTCCGAGGAAGCCAAAGCGGACCTGGATTCCGGCGAATGGCTTTTTGGCAGGGGGATCCTCGACATGAAATGTGGTGTGGCCATCATCATCAGCTTGCTGGAGCTGTTGTCCGGGGATGTGGAAAATCTCTCCGGCAATATTGTCTTCGCTGCAGTGGGGGATGAAGAGGGCAATTCCGGCGGCATGCTGTCCGTGGTGCCGGAGCTGGTACGCCTTCAGGAAAAGGAGGGCTATGAGTACCTGGCCGTCTTGGATACGGATTACATGGCCCCGCGCTATGAGGGGGACGAGGACCGCTACATCTACATTGGGACGGTGGGCAAGCTGATGCCGTCGTTTTATGTCATTGGCAAGGAAACTCACGTCGGAGATCCGTTTAAGGGCCTCGATCCCAACCAGATTGCAGGCGCCATCATTCATAAGATCAATAAAAATGTCGCTTTCTCGGACGTAGCGGATGGTGAGGTGTCCCTTCCGCCAATCACGCTCCAGCAGCGCGACCAGAAAGAAGAATACTCCGTCCAGATTGCAAGAGCAACAAATCTTTACTTCAACTACGCGACACACAAGAGCACTCCGGACGAGGTCATGTCCAAGATGATCCGTGCGGCTCACGAGGCATTCTCCGACGTAGTCAACGTCCTGAATGAGCGCTATGACATTTACTGCAAAGCCAGCCGAATGGAACACAGACTGCTTCCGTGGCGCGCCAGAGTCATCTCCTATCAGGCCCTCTATGAAGCGGTCAAGGAGGAGCGTGGGGAAGCGGTCCTGAAAGCTCATATTGAGGCCTTGAAAGCGGAGATGCTTAAGGATCCGTCTATTGACGAGCGCCTTTTCGGGCAGAGGATCGTTGAAGCGGTTCACAGTCTGTGGTCCTTCAAGGATCCTATAGTCATTGTGTACTTTTCGCCACCGTATTATCCGCATAACTACGTCAAGGGCAACTGGGCCAAGGACGTGCGTCTTCTGGAAGCGGTGGACCAGGCGATCCAGGCTCAGGGGAGCGCACGCAAGGTGTTGAGCCGGAAGTTCTATCCCTATATTTCGGATCTTAGTTTTGTGTCAGCGCCTAAGAACGAGCGCATTGTCGCGCTTCAGAACAACATGCCCGCCTATGGATCCAGATACAAGCTCCCTATTGAGGACATGCAAAAGTTGAGTCTTCCCGTGGTCAATATAGGTCCTTATGGCAAGGACGCCCACCAGTTCACAGAGCGGATTCAGCGGGACTATTCCTTTAATGTGGCGCCGCAGCTGGTTTATGAGACGCTGCTGGCTCTTTTGGAAGAGCGTGAGTCTTCAGCAATCTAACAGAGCGCTTATTTAGTCGCTGATCAGATCGGGCATATTTTGGGGAATGCTGACCATCGGCGGATTAATGCTTTTAATGCTTTTTCACTCTGCGATTGTCGCTAAAAGGGGTAAAGGCGCTTAAAGTGGGGGCGCTGGGCATTCGTGTTTGCTTTGAAATATCAAATCGCGGCATTGGAAGGCGGTTTAGGTTATTTATAGATTATTTTGTCGGCGCACCCTGTGAAGGGTGCGCTTGTGTTATGTAAACTTATATTTTTATAGTTAATATCACTTTTTCGAGAGGGAATTGGTACGGGTGTTGAGGTTTGGATATTATGTAAACCGTTATTTCTGTGATCAAATTGACTGGATAAACCGTGATCTGACTAATATTATTAAAATTCAGAATTAACTAAAAGTATGCAATTTTCAGTTAATTCGACTAAAAAATTAAAAAATAATAACATTTTTCTCTTCCCTTATTCGGTATTTTGAGTTAGAATTGGTGATGTTGACAGCGAATTTGAAATGCCGACACCACTGAGGAACAACATTATGTTCCCGAAGCGAATTAAGGAGGACTCATACTTTATGCAATTACTTCATAAGTGGAATCATTTAAGTCTTGTCAAGCGTATTTTAATCGGTCTTATTATTGGTATTATTTTAGCAGTTGCACTTCCTGAGGCTGCAAAGCCAATCACGATCTTTGGCTCACTTTTCGTTGGCGCGTTGAAAGCTATTGCGCCGGTATTGGTATTCTTCCTCGTCATGGGCGCGATCTCCCAGCATAAGCACGGTCAGCAAACCAACATGAAAGGGATCATTGCCCTTTACTTGCTCGGTACTTTTGTAGCTGGTCTTGTCGCGGTTATTGTCAGCTTCATGTTCCCTGTTACTTTGGTACTTACAACTGGCGTAGAAGGCATTGCGGCACCTGGTGGTGTCACAGAAGTTCTTAAAGCGCTTCTTCTCAATATCGTTGACAACCCAGTCCGTGCTTTGATGAACGCAAACTACATTGGCGTTCTTTCATGGGCAGTCGTACTTGGATTGGCGCTCAGACATGCTCCTGATACGACAAAGACAATGATCACCAACTTCGCTGACGCACTTTCCCAAATGGTTCGCTGGGTCATTGGCTTCGCGCCGCTCGGCATCATGGGTCTGGTATTTGACTCCATTGCGACTAGTGGCCTCGGCACATTGCTTGGTTATGGACAGTTGCTCGCGGTTCTGATTGGTACAATGTTCTTTATTGCACTCGTTGTCAATCCGCTGATCGTATGGTTCAACATCCGCAAAAACCCGTTCCCGCTTGTATTCAGATGCCTTAAAGAGAGCGGCTTGACTGCGTTCTTTACAAGAAGCTCCGCTGCGAATATCCCAGTCAACATGAGACTTTGCGAAAGCCTTAATCTCGACAAAGACACTTATTCTGTATCCATTCCGCTCGGCGCAACGATCAATATGGCTGGCGCTGCGGTTACCATTTCAGTATTGACACTTGCTGCGGTTCATACACTAGGCATTCCTGTCGATCTGCCTACAGCGGTTATCCTCAGCGTCCTGTCAGCAGTCAGCGCATGCGGCGCTTCCGGCGTTGCAGGTGGTTCACTCCTCCTCATCCCGCTTGCTGCAAGCTTGTTCGGTATTCCAAATGACGTCGCTATGCAGGTTGTCGGCGTTGGCTTTATCGTCGGCGTCCTTCAGGATTCTTGCGAAACAGCGCTGAACTCATCTACAGACGTTCTCTTTACAGCGACTGCAGAGTATGCTAAGAAGCGTAAAGCAGGCGAGCCTATTGTCTTTGAGAATAGAGCGGTAGACGTCGAGTAATCAGTAAGAAGCTTATAAAAATTTGAATGTAAAAACGCATCGGCTTTGGCTGGTGCGTTTTTTTACGTTCAGGCGTTAAGAGTGGTGTCGCGGCCTATAGTATGTTGCAGTTTAAGAATTTGCAGGGCACCAAACTTACTGTGACAAACAAAACAGGGACGCGGACAGAAATTGATTCTGTCTGCGTCCCTTACTTGATCTCATTGATCTTTATGTTTCAAAACGAAAACTTTCTTATATTTTGTCCAGCATTCCCAGAACAATGCGGTTGGAATTCTCAGCTGCCATAACCGCGAATTCGTCAAAATTGACATGGGCCGAACCATCCGCTTTGTCGGACATAGCCCTGATGATCACAAACGGCACTTGATTCAAGTGACAAACGTGGGCAATAGAAGCGCCTTCCATTTCGGTAGTGTAAGCGCTGAAGACCTTCTCTATAAAATCCTTCCGGTCAGGCGACGCGACAAATTGGTCCCCGGAGACGATCCGGCCTTTAAAGACCTGGTGATCCTTAATGTGCGCCTGGCTGACCGCGTAGGCAAGCTCGACCAAAGCAGCATCCGCTGGAAATACGGAAGTCTCCATGCGCGGGATCATGCCGTGGGAATAGCCAAAGGCCGTACAATCGACATCATGCTGAAGGCAATCCGTTGAAATGACTATATCTCCCACATTCAGGCTGTGGTGGATTGCACCGGAAACGCCCGTGTTGATCACGGTGCCAGCGCCAAACTCAGAAATCATAATTTGGGTGCACACCGCAGCGTTCACTTTGCCTACGCCGCAGGTCGCCACAATGACATCCTGTTCCTTAAGTTTTCCGTCGAAGAAGGTAATGCCAGCCACTACCTTTTTTTTGCCGATGGTCATCAGCGCCTTCAGCTGTTCCGTTTCCAAATCCATGGCGCCTATAATCGCAATTTTTGTCATAAGGGACTCCTCTCAATAAGCTCATGATTTCCTAGACTTCAATTTGATATGACTCAGGGATGCCTTTTGCAGGGACGTGCACTACTGCGGATAATTCAAGTTTTCCGGTCCTGCATGGCTGAGCACTTCCAAATAAGCTGCAGCCTCAAGTTTAGCGCCTTCCAGATTATGAAGCTCATAGTTGCCGCATTCTATAGCGCTGACGCCTGGGAGCTCGCCATTATAATCAGCCGCAAAGGCGAAGGCGCGCTTCAGCAGAGGCAGGATTTCCTCAGAGGTGTACGCCCCGTGGACCAGCAAGTACATCCCTGTCAGACAGCCCATAGGTCCGAAATAGAGGATCCTGGAGGCAAATTCCTCATCATTCCTCACAAAGGTCGCGATCAAGTGCTCCAGGGTGTGGATGGCGCCGTTGTCCAGACGCTCTTTATTTGGGTACTTCATGCGAAGGTCAAAGGTCGTCACGGTTTCAGCGCCGACTTGATCGACTCTGGAAACGTAGACGCCCAGATTTAGACGTAAATGGTCTACTGTAAAGCTTTCAATTTTTTTCAAGGGGAATCAGACTCCTTTTCGTTAAAATACCATCTCCAGAATATCACATCTTTGAAGGTGGAAAAAGGTGCGACGCACCTTTTTCCACTTATCATATCAGGAAGGCGGTGTCTGACACCGCCTTCCTAACTATGCTTATCATCCTTATTTTACCACACAAGATTCAACATGGATTTAACAATGGCTTAACTTTGACAAAACACAAGGACCAATTTTCCGTGCTAAACTCAGTTTGTAAGGTTGAGGCAAGACAAAACGCCCCGCGAGGAAAGCCCTCAACCAGTCAATCAACGAAAAAACAAAAAACAACCAATAAGAGACTACTAGGAGGACTTGTAAATGTTAAAGAAAAAAGCACTCGTACTGATGTTGACCCTTGGGATTGTCGGTTCGCTGGCAGCATGCTCCCAGCCTGCGGCTGAAGCTCCGGCAGCAGAACCTGCTGAGCAAGTTGAAGCACTCAGCGGCGACGTCATCGTCGACGGTTCCGGTACGGTTTATCCACTCATGGCTCACATCGCTGAAGAATACATGGTTAACGAGCAGAACGAAGTCAGCGTCCAGGTCGGCCGCGCAGGTTCTTCCGCCGGCTTTAAGAAATTCATCCCAGGTGAGACGGACTTCTCCGACGCTTCCAGAAAGATTAAAGACGAAGAAATCGCGCAGCTCGAAGAAAAGGGCCTCAAAATGGGCGACAACGTCATGGAAATTAAACTTGCCTATGATGGCCTGACTATGGTCATCAATCCGGAGAACACCTGGGCAACCGAAATGACTCAAGAAGAAATCGTCAAAATGTTCCTCTCCGGCAGCTACAAAGCAGACGACAAAGTCCTCTGGTCTGACATCAGAGCTGACTGGCCTGCAGAAGAAATCAAATTCTACGGTCCGAATGAGAACCACGGCACCTACGAATTCTTCGCTGAAACGATCCTGGATAAGCAGCCGATGGTCGCAACCGCCAACCTCCAACAAGAGTATTCCACGCTGGTTGACCTCGTCTCTCAAGATAAAAATGCCATCGCGTTCTTTGGCTTCGGTTACTATACAACCAACACAGATAAACTGGTCGCTGTAAAAGTCGACTTTGGCAATGGCCCGGTGGAGCCTACTCTTGAGACCATCGGCGAAGAGCTTCCGTACGGTGGCTTCACAAGGCTCGTCTACACTTACCTGAACCTCAACTACGCAAAAGAAAAGCCGCAGGTTCTCGACTACGCGAAATATGTCGTGTCACCTGAAGGCGCAGCAAGACTCGCTGGCGAGAACGGCTTCGCACCGCTTCCGGAAGCGACTTACGCAGAGTACCTGACTCAGCTCGAAGCGATTCAATAATCGACCGGAAGCTGAAATTCGAATCAACAATTCAGACTTCAAGGTGGGGGCGGGGGCTGCCCATCTTGAAGTTTTGTCTGAACAAACAATGGAGTGAAAAAGATGAGTCAAGATACGCACGTTCGACAATTGATTCAAACCAACATCCTGAATAAAAAGCACATCTCTGACCGCTTTATGCCAAAATTCTTTTTCGTCATGGCCTTCGTTTCGGTGTTCACCACCTTTGGCATTATAATAACCCTGGTCACGGACGCAGCAAAGTTTTTCAGCCAGGTGCCGGTCGCTCAGGTTTTCAGTACTAAGCTCGCGCCGCTCGCTGCTGAGCCGTCCTTTGGCATTTTGCCGCTGATCACCGGGACCATCATTACCTCCATGATCGCCATGCTCGTCGCGGTGCCGGTAGGACTGACCGCTGCGATCTACCTGAGTCAGTTCGCCTCGGAGAGAACGCGCCGCACCCTTAAACCCATCATGGAAGTCCTCGCCGGTATCCCGACCATAGTCTATGGCTTCTTTGCCTATTCCTTTGTGACACCTTTGTTAATGAAACTGATTCCAACGCTGGGCGCCAAGAACGCGTTAAGCCCCGGACTCGTCATGGGCATCATGATCATTCCGTTGGTAGCCTCTCTATCCGAGGACGCCATGAACGCCGTCCCTAATATCATGCGGGAAGGCGCACTGGGACTGGGTTCCACCCGGCTGGAAGTGACCTTTAAGGTCGTCATTCCAGCGGCAATTTCAGGTATTATGTCCTCTATTGTTTTGGCGGTTTCACGTGCGATTGGCGAAACCATGATTGTCACCATTGCCAGCGGCAGCTCCAAGAATTTCACTCTGGACATCACTCAGTCCATGCAGACCATGACGGCATATATTGTCGAGTTTACCAGCGGTGACGCCGGCAGCGGCACAGTGGGCTATTACAGCCTTTATGCCGTCGGTCTCATTCTGTTCTTGTTTACCTTAGTCATGAACCTCATTGCCCAGCATATTTCTCATAAATACAGGGAGGAATATTGATGAGCGCAGCTAAACTAGAATTCCTCAGAGAAGGCAGGGAAGACACCATGCTTGAGACAGATCAAACGCACGCTTTCGAGCGCTATAAAGTGAAAATTGACAGCGGCCGCATTGAGCGTCGTGTCAGACTCAACAACGGCCTCAAGCATTTGTTCTCACTGTCAACCGTGTTTGCCCTCGTCGTTTTAGCCATCCTCTTATATCGAATAGGTGTTCAAAGTGCCGGCTGGCTGGATCTTCAGTTCCTGACCTCCAATCTCTCAAGGTTCGCTGATAAGGCGGGCATATATGGCGCGATCCTCGGAACCGTTTACCTCATGCTCATTGTCGTGCCGGTAACCTTGATTCTCGGTGTGTCAACAGCCATCTATCTTGAGGAATATGCTGCGAAAGGGCGCATCCAGCGCTTTATCAAAGTCAATATTTCCAACCTTGCCAGCGTACCGTCCGTGATCTTCGGACTCCTCGGCCTGGCCGTCTTCGGGCGGATGCTGAACCTGGGCTCCAGCATACTGGCAGGCGGACTTACCATGTCCCTCCTGGTTCTGCCAACCGTCGTGGTCGCCAGCCAGGAAGCCATCAAAGCGGTTCCGGGATTCCTGCGGGAAGCCTCTTACGGCATGGGCGCAGACAAATGGACGACGATCCGCAAAGTCGTTCTGCCGGTGGCGCTGCCTGGCATCCTCACCGGATCCATTCTCGCCATGTCCAGAGCTATTGGAGAAACTGCGCCGCTGGTCGTCCTGGGCATTCCGACGCTCATATTGAAAATACCTGACAGCGTTATGGATGACTTTACCGCGCTGCCTATCCAGATTTACTACTGGACGCTGGATACCGTACTGACACCGGAATACGCGAACCTTGCCGCGGCAACCATTGTCGTTCTCCTGGCAGTTCTGTTTATCCTGAATTCTGTCGCTATCATCATACGGAACAAGTTCCAGAAGCGCTTCTAATATGGAGGAGATCCTTTTGAACATTCAAAACCCTGAAATTGAAAACAATGTCTTTGATGTACGGGGCTTAAACCTTTGGTACGGCAACGACCAGGCTCTTAAGAACATCAATATGCAAATAGAGAAGAACAAAATCACGGCCATCATAGGCCCATCCGGCTGTGGCAAGTCCACATTCATCAAGACTTTGAACCGAATGATCGAAAATGTGCCAATCGTCCGCACCACCGGCGAAATCCTTTACCACGGCAATGATATTTTCGATAAATCCATGCGGGTTGAGGAGCTCAGAACCAAGGTCGGCATGGTCTTCCAAAAGCCGAATCCGTTCCCTAAATCCATCTTTGAAAACGTCGTCTATGGCCCCAAAATCCATGGGATCAAGGATAAAAAACTATTGATGGAAATAGCGGAGGCCAGCCTCAAGAGCGCTGCCCTATGGGATGAGGTCAAGGACCGTCTTAACGACAATGCTTACGGGCTTTCGGGCGGTCAGCAGCAGCGCCTTTGCATCGCGCGGTGTATCGCGGTCCAGCCGGATGTCATCCTGATGGACGAGCCGACTTCTGCCCTCGACCCAATCGCGACACTGAAGGTTGAGGAACTGATGGACAGTTTGAAGCAGGAGTATACCATTGCCATTGTCACCCACTCCATGCAGCAGGCGGCCAGAATTTCTGACAAGACCGCGTTCTTTCTGATGGGGGACTTGATCGAATACGACAAGACTGAAGCAATTTTCTCCAATCCGAGGGACAAGCGCACAGAGGATTACATTACGGGTCGGTTCGGTTAAATCTGGCACGTGAGCGGTTCGCAGGGAGGGTGAGTCCCACCCGTTCAATGAGGAGGAAGACGCGCTCATGAGAGAGCAAATGGAGGATAGAATCAGGGAGATCCACAGCAAAGTTGAGTATATGAGCCGACTATCGGCAGGGAGCATTGGACAGGCTATGGAGGCCTTTGTCCGGCAGGACGCGCGTATCGCTAAGCAGATTCTGGCTCAGGACCCTGAAATCAATAAACTCGAAAAGGAAATTGAGAATTTGTGCATAACTCTCGCTGCTACCCAGAGCCCGCTGGCCTCTGATTTGAGGCAAATGGTCAGCATTATCAAGATTGTGACGGATCTGGAGCGTGTTGGTGATTACAGCTGTAATATTGCGGAAGTCGTTATCAGCCTTGGAAAATATGAGCTGGTCAAGCCGCTCGAAAGGCTCCCCATCATGGAGAAGAAAGTGCGGGAGATGCTGGAGGCCAGTCTCAGGGCTTACTTCCAGCACGATATAGAATTGGCGTATGCCACGGCGCGAAAAGATGATGAAGTCGACACGCTGTACGAAGAGATTTACAGAGAACTGCTTCATCTGATCAAGATCCGGGAGAATCAGGAGGATCAGATTATTGGGTTGATTCTGGTGGGGCGCTATCTCGAGCGGATTGCGGACCATGCCACCAATATCTGTGAGCGTGTGATCCTGATGATGACTGGGGAGAATGTGAAGCTTTAGTGTGGAACTGGGTGTCTGACACCGAGTTCCACCGAGTTTTGTGGATGATGAAACCGGGTGTCAGACACCCAGTTTCGGACACCTGGTTTTGAGTCAAAGCGTTTTGTAAATTTAATAAGCGTCAGCTTCTGGCATAAAATAAGCGTTAAGAATTCAGGACCTTTGTGTAAACGGTCCGGATTTCTTAACGCTTTTTTGTCCTTGAATGAAGTTATTTTACCGTTCCACAGGGGAGTGGACCCACAGGATCTGCGATGTTTTTTTGCCTGGATTTGTCCAGTTGTGGAACTCAGTGGATTTAAAGTACATGGAGTCTCCGGTTTTCATATCATAGACATCCGAATAGTTCAGGGTGACTCTAAAGGTGCCGTTTACCACATAAATGAATTCTTCTCCGTGATGCTGATGGGTCTCCGGCGCGCCGGCACCGGGTTCGACGTAGAACATCATAGGGAAGAGGACGTGTTCCCTCTGCGAAATCAAAGATTCAAGTGTGACACCGGGAATGCCCGCCTGGACCGGTTCACCGGTACCTTTTTCGACGAGGGTTCTGTTCTCTTCTTCCGGTTCAAAAAAATGCAGGACACTTTCCCCATAGAAAGTCGCAAGTCGCTCCAGGATCTCGTAGGAAATATTCGCCTGCCCATTCTCAATTTTGCTTAGATAGGAGGTTGAAATACCAACCTGGGTGGCGACTTCCTCGAGAGTCAGATTCAGCTTGTCTCTATACAGCTTCCATTTGCCGCCTATGAGTTTACGACTGGGCGCAGGAGCTGCGTCGTAAGCATCCGTACCTACAATCAGCGGAGGAAGAGATGCCTGAGTCATGAGTAAACTTTTTATAGCTTTGGAACCCATTTTATCATCTATGGAGTACTGCTTAATTTTCCTTAACGTCTCAATATCTTCTAAACTGTAGATTCTGTAAGCGTTCGAGCTGCGCTTTGCAACGAAAAATCCTTGTTTTTCCCAGTTGCGGATGGTGGCAGGAACGACGCTTAAAAGCTTGGCAACTTCATTGATACTGAAATAGAGTTCGGCATTATTCTCAGACTTGTTTGTCATGTCAGTCCTCCAACACTCATTATGTAGTTGTATTATACAACAATGTACTGAAAATTGATAAGAAAAAATATGCATACACCAACTATTAAAAAACTATTGACAAGGATGATAAAATGGTGTTACATTAATTTCGAAAGATTGCCAACATACATAACAAGGTTGAGAAAAAAAGGTTACCCTTCACTTAATCAAGCATGAAAAAAGGGAGGCTATTATGGGCTACAAGGAAGACGGAAAATGGTGGGTCAGTCAGTCAAACTTCGCAGCAGACGTCTTAAAAGGTTACGAATTCCCCAAAAAAATTGAAATTCTGGATACGACCTTGAGAGACGGTGAGCAACAGCCAGGCATCATTCTCACGCGAAAGGAAAAAGTCGAAATTGCCAAGAAGCTTGCCTTGGCAGGCGTCCACAGAATTGAGGCAGGTACGCCGGCAGCCTCCAAAGAAGACGCGGATGCCATTAAAGAAATTGCCTCTCTTAACCTCGGTCCCAAGATCTTTGCCTTTGTGAGAAACACACCCGAGGATATGAAGCTGGCCAGAGAGTGCGGCGTTTCCCACGTCTTGGCAGAGATTCCCGGCAGTGAGCACTTACTTAAATACGGCAAACGCTGGACGGCAGAAAGAGCTATAAAAGCCGCCATTGAAGCGACTCAGGCAGCAAGGGAAGAAGGTCTCTATGTCACATTTTTCCCGGCGGACTCCTCCAGAGCGAGCCTGGATTTTCTGATTGACGCAGTGCATCAGATTTCTGAAGGCGGGCATATGGATGCCTTGGCCCTCGTGGATACCTTTGGATGCTTTTCACCGGAAGGCGCTGCCTACACGGTGAGAAAGCTAAAAAGCGAATTTAGTGTTCCAATTGAAGTTCACTTCCATGATGACTTTGGTCTGGGTGTCGCTTCGACAATTGCCGGGCTTGCCGCAGGTGCTGAGGTTGCTCACGTCACAGTCAATGGTATTGGAGAGCGTTCGGGCAGCGTCGCCCTCGAACCTCTGGCGCTTTCGCTGAAAGTCTTGTATGGCTATGACACCGGCATTGAGCTGGATCAGCTTAAATCACTGTCGAGTACGGTCGCCGACTATACCAGGTTCGCAGTACCGCCTACCAGACCTGTTGTCGGAGATAGAATTTTTGGCTGGGAAACAGGAATGCCTTCAAGTCTCTGGGTCAACTGCAAAAATGAAGAGCCACTGGCTATGCTCCCTTATCACTGGAGCATGACCGGTCAATCCGAGCCTAAGCTGTATCTTGGGAAGAAAAGCGGCAAAGACAATATTAAAACCTGGATCCAGGAAAACAACATTGCACTGTCTGAAGAGCAGGAACAGGATTTGCTCGGCAAAGTCAAGGATCTCTCATTGTCTTTAAAACGCGACTTGACACCGGAAGAATTCATTGAGCTGACAAAAAGCTTTTAGGAGGTCGTGACATGAAAGACATAGCATTGTCCAATCTTTTTAAGACCGTCCAGCCATCACCTATGCTTCAAATGTTTGAAGCGGCATCAAAACATACAGGCCTTATAAGTCTTGGGATAGGCGAACCTGACGCCCATACGCATCCCAGCATTGTAGAGGCGGCAGCGGAAGCTGCCAAGGCCGGCTTCACCCATTATCCGCCAGTCAATGGCTTTCAGGATCTTCGCTCAGCCATTTCAGATTACTGGAGAGACAAATACGGACTGGAATCCTCTCCGGAGGAAGTCATCATTGGCGCAGGGGCCACGCAAGCGATCTACATGATACTTCAGGCCCTGATAAATCCCGGAGATGAAGTCATTGTTCCGGATCCGTGCTTTACACCTTACATGCAGGCTATCGACTATGTCTATGGTGTACCGGTACCTGTACCGCTAAAAGAAGAAGATGCATTCAACATGACTGCCGAACTGCTTGAGTCCTGCATAACCCCTAAGACCAAAATTGTCATGCTCAATTCACCGGGCAATCCAACAGGGGCTGTCATAGGGATGGAAGAGGCTTTGAAAATCTGTGATGTCATCAAGAAACACGATCTCATCCTGATCTCGGATGAAATTTATGAAGCCTTTATCTACGAGGGCGAGCATATCTGTTTCGCGACGCTGCCGGATATGAAAGAACGTACCTTTACAATTGCCGGGTTTTCTAAAACCTACGCAATGTGCGGTTGGCGGATAGGGTATGCCATAGGGCCGAAAAAGGTCATAGACACCATGAAGATCATCAATATTGGCACCACCATGTGTATGAATTCCGTTTCTCAGAAGGCAGCCCTCTACGCCCTGAAAAACTGTGAAACTCAAGTCAGGGAAATGGTGGAAATTTATAAAGATCGCGTTGACTATGCACACAAACGCATCAATCAGATTAAAGGCTTATCCTGCGTGAAACCGAGAGGCGCTTTCTACCTGTTCGCGAACATAGAGAAAACCGGAATGACCTCCATGGCACTTGGCATGAAGTTATTGGAAGAAGCGAAAGTGATCACGATTCCCGGGATCTCTTTTGGACCGAACAGCGACAATTTTATCCGAATCTCCTGTACTATCCCAAATGAACAGATGGCAGAGGCGTTTGACAGAATAGAAGCGGTTTTGGGGAAATAATAATATTCCTTTTTGAAACACACTATTCCAATTAGGGAGGATCTAACCATGGCGGTGGAATCCAGAGTATCAGCAGAAAGAATTCAAGATCAAAAACCAAGGGATCAGTTCAAATCACAACTCGGATTTATTTTCGCGGCAGCAGGTTCGGCAGTCGGACTGGGGAATATATGGAGATTCCCATATATGACAGGAACAAACGGTGGAGGCGCTTTTGTACTTTTATACTTGATCTGTGTCCTTTTTGTAGGCGCCAGCTTGCTATTAGTCGAATTTGCAATTGGCAGAAATGGTAAGACCAATGCTATTGAAAGCTACGCAAAAATTCGAAAAGGCGCGAAATGGATTGGGTTTCTTGGGTTCTTCTCAGCGTTTATCTTCCTGTCTTATTATTCCGTTGTCAGCGGTTGGACTGTTTACTACTCCATTCAATCCTTCTTCGGGCTCAATGGGTTAGCGCCTGATCAGATCGGCAATTTCTTTGGCGCTTTCATTTCGGATCCTGTTAAGCCGCTCATGTACCATGGGATCTTTATGGCCTTGACAGTGGGTATCATTATCAAAGGCGTCTCACAAGGCATTGAAAAATCGACAAAAATTATGATGCCAATGCTGTTCGTTCTGCTGATTATCCTCGTTATTCGCGCCTTGACACTGCCTGGCGCCTGGGAAGGCATCAAATGGTATCTTACGCCGGATCTTTCCAAGATTACAGGCGGTGTCTGGATTGCAGCCCTCGGTCAAGTGTTCTTCAGTATGAGCGTTGGTATGTCCGGTATGGTGACATACGCGAGCTATTTAGGCAAACACGAAAATTTGCCTAAGACCTCCATTATCGTTGCTTTGATGGATACCTCTGTAGCGTTGCTCGCAGGCTTGATTATTTTTCCGGCCGTCTTCTCCTTTGGTCTTGAACCGGGTGCCGGACCGGGTCTCGTCTTCATCACGCTGCCGGCTGTCTTTGCCCAGATGCCGCTCGGATCAATTTTCTCCTTTATGTTCTTCGTCCTTTTGGCCATTGCATGCTTGACTTCCTCCATCTCCATTTTGGAAATGCCAGTTTCCTATTTAATTGAAACGCGTAAGATGGCCAGAACCAAAGCGGCGCTTTTGGTCGGTGCAATCGCTTACGTCATGGGTATTGCAGTTTCTTTCAGCTTTGGGATCTGGAGTGACTTCACACTCTTTGGCAAAGGGGTCTTTGATCTCTTTGACTACTTCGGCTCAAATATTTCACTGCCGCTTGGCGGCTTAGCCGCAGCGATCCTGGTGGGATGGTTCTGGGGTGAAAAAGACGCTGTTGCTGAAATCTCCAATAATGGCGAGATCAAAGGCACAATCGTTAAAGCTTGGTTCCCTGTTGTGAAATACGTTGTACCGGTAACGGTGGTTCTGATTTTCCTTTCCAATCTCGGTATCCTGAAAATCTAGTCTGAACAACACTCATGAATCCGGCGGGAGTGGCCTGCATTACGACTCCCGCCCTTTTCATAGGTAAAAGCGCAACTTTGTGCCTGACGGAGGTCATCTATCATGAAAAATAAACTTATTCATAACCCGGTTCACGGGAAATTAAAGGTGCTCGGCTTCGCATCTGGAAGCGGCAATACCCTTTGGAAAGTCTATGAGCTTCAAAAAGAGATGGAGCAGACCCATGGCGGGTGTCCCTTTGAGATTGTTGGCGTCTTTTCGGACAAGCCGGACTCGAAGGCGGTTGAGATGGCCAAGACCATCGGCATGGCCTTTGCTTCTCTGGATCTTCGTGCTTTTCACAGTGAGCACGACGCGCCTTTAAGTGACCTCGGCGTGCGCGCGCTCTATGATCAGGAGGTCGCGAAGCTGATTGAGCCCTTTGGCGCGGATCTGATTCTGCTGGCGGGCTATGTGTGGGCCACGACGGAAGCCATTGTGAACCATTACTGGATGGTCAACGTTCATCCGGCGGATCTGTCTGTGGCGCCCTATGGCCACCGTCTCTTTGCTGGTGCCGATGGTGTCGGTGACACCCTTCATTTGCGCCAGGAGACAATTTGCTCAAGCGCCCACCTGGCGACAGCGGAAATTGACGGCGGGCCGCTCCTCATGCGTTCACCTTCTCATTTGGTTGATTACTCGATACCAGAGGAGAGCCAGCAGCTGCGCAAAGCGGTGTTAAAAGCTGTCAATGAACATTCGCGGCATTTGGGCGCAAGGGTGATCCTGGAGATTGCACAGGGTAATTTTGGAATGGATGAGGCGGGTCACGTCTTGTATTGCGGCGATCCTGTTCCGGCAGGCGTAAAAGTCGAGAGCTGGTCTGAGAATATTCCGAAGTTTCGGCGCGATTTAAATGCCATGTTGTCCCCGAAAAGTGTGGTCGTTATAGGCGCCTCAGCACGAGGCGGACTGGGCAACGCGATTCTGTCGAATATACAGGACGGGGGTTTTACCGGCGGGCTTTACGCTGTGAACCGCAGCGGTGAAGATGTCACAGGGGTCAAGGCTTATGAACGGGTTGGTCTTTTGCCTGAGGCACCGGATCTTGCGGTTGTGACAACGCCTTCAGGGGCAGTGCTTGAAGCAGTAGAGGCGTGCGGAAAGCTCGGTGTAAAAACAGTGGTCTGCATCAGCGCTGGGTTCAAGGAAACCGGTGAAGCGGGCGCAGTTGAAGAGAGCAAGCTTAAGGCGATAACGGATCGATACAACATGAGGCTCTTGGGGCCAAATTGCATGGGCGTTTTGAACACCGATCCCGATGTGTCGTTAAATGCCACTATGCTTCAGCATCAGCCTACGCCGGGTAACATTGCGTTTATCACGCAGAGCGGGGCGCTGGGTGCAGCGCTGCTGGACTACGCGGAAAATTTGGGGATGGGCTTTTCCAAGATCGCGTCCCTTGGAAATCAAATGGATATTGACGCCAGTGATCTGCTGGGCGAGTTTAGGGATGACCCATACACCAAAGTCGTGATGCTGTATCTGGAGACCATTGGCGAAGGCCAGAGCTTTTTTAAACAGGTCTCTGAGTTGACGAAAACAAAACCGGTGGTGGTTGTCAAATCCGGGCGAAGCAGTGCCGGCGCTGCGGCGGCCAGTTCCCACACCGGCAGTATTGCCGGAAGTGACGCGGCTATTGAGGCACTTCTTGAAAAAGCGGGGGCGATTCGCGTTGAAACCCTCGAAATGGCTTATCTGACTGCAATGAGCTTGAGCAAGTCCAGGACGTTTACCGGAAAAAGGGTGGGGGTTGTCACCAATGCGGGCGGACCCGGTATCCTGATTACAGACCGGCTGGCAATGCACGGCTTTGAGCTGCCGCTGCTGCCGGCAGCGGAGCGAGATGCTTTGGCGAGAGTTCTATTTCCTGAGGCCTCCACGGCAAATCCAATAGATCTCGTCGCGCCTGCGCCGCCGGAGCATTATGCGAAGGCACTTGAAACTATGGCGGAAAGCGGCATGTATGATGCGCTTGCAGTGATCTGTGTTCCGCCTGCGACGATTGATACAGGAAAGATCGCGGAAGCTTTGGTCCCGGTCATTAAAGCATTTGATTTGCCGGCAATTTGCTGTTTTATTGGGCCGACTTTGGGCGCTGCGGCTAGGAAGGTGTTGAATCAGCATCAGATTCCATGCCTTGAGTTTCCGGAAAATGTTGCGGATGTGCTCCAAGCTATGTCCTTGAAAGAGGGAAGGTTTAATGTTGGCGCATCATCTGAGTTCGAGCTGGGAAGTCCTTTGGTTGAAAGGGGCAGCGCTAATCGCCGTCATGCCAGACCGCTGATGCAGTCCCGCTATGAAACCGGGTATCTGCGTTCCGACGCGGCCATGAAACTTTTGGAGCTCTACGGTATACCAACCCCAAGATGGCACTGGATCACTGCGCCGGACATCCTGGAGCTTGAGGGCATGAACTTTCCTGTAGTGGCAAAGATCGAGCATCCGGAAGTGCTGCATAAGTCGGATGCCGGCGGTGTCGTCCTGAACATTGAAAGTGAAGCCGCATTGAGGCTGGTGGTCAAAGAATTATTTAATACCTTCCAGGGTGCAGAAGCTGTATTGGTCCAGGAGCAAGCGAAGATTACTCATGAAGTGATCTTGGGTGGAAAATTTGAGCCGGGGATTGGACACCTTTGTGTGGTTGGTGCAGGTGGTACACTGGTGGAATTGTTCCAGGATGTCTCTGTGAAGCTGATGCCGGTGTGTCAGAAGCAAGCCGCAGGTATGATTGAAAGCTTAAAGACCTATCCGCTTTTAAACGGATACAGGGGGAAGGCCAAGGTTCCGGTTGAAGAATTGGCGGAAATGGTAAAGCGCTTCAGCGACATGGTTGGCGAACTGCCCGGCATACAGGAAATTGACCTGAATCCGGTCACCTGGGATGCTTCCAGCGGTAGATTTATGGCGGTGGATTGCAGAATCAGAGTGGAATAAGATAATTAAAGAGTGGAAGAGAATGGATTAAAATGAGGAACAAAACCATAAAGTGACCAAAACGACAAAGTGGATGGCGCGCCATCCGCTTTGTCGTTTTGGTTTGTCTCAACCTCTTGACAAAGGGTCTCGTTGGTGTTATTTTATTAATATCATAAGTGATAATAATATCTAAAGTAATAATAATTAATAAAATTCGAAAGGCGGATCTGACGTGAAAACCGTGCACAAAGTTATTCTGTTAGCAGCAATAGGGGCGTTCGCAGGTGCGATCATAGGGTACTATCAATTTCTCACCATGTCACCAGAATTATCTGAAGGCGTGATCAAGCAGCTTGGTTCAATTGAAATGCTCCTCGTAGTATCCGGTCTCCAAACGGCGCTGTTGACGGCGGTCGCTGCAGCTGTGGGGTATAAACTGAGAAAAAGATTAATATTCCCAGAAACCAAATTCCCGGAATCTAATGGGATTATTTCAGCTGTCGCTATTGGCGGAGCCTCTTCTCTGATCATTACGCTCTCTGAGAAATTTATATTCATGAAGTACCTTCCCGAAGGATTTAATACTTTTAGTTTTTCACCCCTCTATCTGGTCGCGGCAGTCTTATATGGCGGTGTTGTCGAGGAAGTCTTATTGCGACTTGGACTCATGACTTTGATTTTGTGGTTGCTGGCAAAAGGCTCCAGAAGAAAACATGAAGAAAATGGAATCGGATCTAATGGACAAGTCATAAGTGTTTCTCACGCCTGGATCGCCATCGCCATATCGTCACTCCTGTTTGCGCTCGGTCATTTACCTGCTACAGCTCAAATGATGGGCCTTTCAGTGCCAATTGTAATCAGAGCATTGCTCTTGAATGGAATTGCCGGGCTCGGCTTTGGCTGGCTGTACTGGAAGAAAGGACTGCTCTATGCTATGCTGGGGCATATGATGGCCCATATTATCAATCAACTTGTTCTCATGCCGCTGCTATTGTGAGCTTGATGGTACCTCCGCAAGCCTACCGCGAACCTGCCTGTGAGAGCACGTTTTGAGCTAATTGCCCAGAGCCGCATTCTGGCCATCTCCATTCGACGTTTCGTAAATAAGCGCTCATTAATCTGACGAGGAGGGATCAAAAGTGAAAATGCTAAGTGAATTATTGAATCCTGTCAGGATGAAAGTCATCCAAGTTATTTCCGAAAAAGGTTCAGCGACGCCTAAAGAAATTATTGAAGCAGTTCCCGGGATCCCTGTCGCAAGTCTATACAGACACATCAAAAAACTGTTGGAAATTGGTGTCCTTGAAATTGTTTCAGAAACGCCCATTCGCGGCACCGTGGAAAAGACCTATAAAGTCAGATTGGAGCCATTCAAAGCCATTGAAGAACTTGTCAGCTCCGGTGACCGAAATGCGCACTATGATCTTTTTTATACCTTTGCCATGTCAATGATTGTTGATTTTTCAAGATACATTTCAACACCTTCTTACGATATGGCTAAAGATCGAGTAGGCTTTAGAAGTTATCCCATCACCATGACGGATGAGGTGTGTGATAATTTCCTGCAGGATTTCAGCGAACTCTTGTTAAAATATCTGAATACAAGTGAAAAGTCTGATGGCAGGCTAAGAAAGTTCTCCTTCGCATTACTCCCTGGGGACGAAACGGAATAACTGCGGAACAACTGTTGTACACTTCAGGGACACCCAGCCATTTACAAAAATAGAAATATCCATTATACTAAAGAAAAAGGGAGTCCTGCAAAGGACTCCTCTGTATTTATGCCGAAAGGAAGGAACTGGAGATCATGAAACGAAATATCGTGTTAACCTCGCAGGATTTGGAACGACTGAAAAAACTGGTGGCAGAGGAAAGTGAATTTGGAAAAGCAAAAGAATCCAAGGAGTTGAAAGCACTTCAGATCGAGCTGGAACGGGCACATGTCGTTGAGGCAGAGCAAATTCCGTCCGGCACCATCACAATGAATTCCAAATTTCTCATGAAGCACCTGAACTCAGAAGAAAGAACCGAATATAGCCTCGTTTATCCGGAAGATTCGAATTTTCTGGAAAATAAAATTTCAGTCATGGCCCCCATTGGAACCGCCATGCTGGGCTATCATGAAGGCGACGAGATCGACTGGCAAGTTCCTGAAGGCACTGTCCGGCTCAAAATTGAAAAGGTGCTGTATCAGCCTGAGGCCTCTGGCCACTTTGAACTTTAGGATTGCCACAAATTGAACCATTCCATTCGCAAGAAAAAAGGGAGCACGCCTGTGCTCCCTGATTTTTTTTGCCGATGGTCATTTTTCCATACCCTCTGGACGCGAGTCTTCTCTTCTGAAAACAATTTCAGTATTACAAAAATAGCGACACGGCGCAGTAAACCAATAGAAGCGCCATAGCCGAATTGATCAGCTTTTGATGACTGTGCAGAAACCTTTGGAAAACGGACCCAAACAGCGACCAGCAGCACGTCGATACGAAACCGACAAAAGCCAGGAAGACGGCGAAAGCTATAACCACGGGAATTGAACTGTAATAGGGTACAACAAATGTCGATAAGGTTGTGATGCTGTACAAAATAACCTTAGGGTTGACGAACTGAAGCAGCAGTCCCGCGGTTATGGTGTTGGTCTGCTTCTCACCGCTGCCCGAGCTGTCATGAGGTTTGCTGTGATAGGTTTTCCACGCCAACCAGAGGATGTAGACAGCGCCAACGACCGTCATGACGGGCTTGATGCTTGGAATGACGTTGTACAAAGAGACGCTGAACAGGCTGCTCAGCGCCAGAATCACAAGAAAACCAAAGAAGATCCCAATATTGAATGGGAGACTTTTTAAGAAGCCATAGCGGCTGGCGTTGGACATAGACATGATATTGTTGGGGCCGGGTGTAAAGGTTGTAATGAAAACATAAGATAAAAAGGCCGCGACATTGGGCAAAGGACTCACCTCCCGTAAGATTGGGCTGTCTCAGGACCGGATGAGGATAATCCGTCATGGCGTCTTCGTTGGCCCACAGCTTTATTATAAAACAAGAGCCACTTTCGTGGCTCATAAAATTTGTCGCTTTATTCTTTTCTTTTTCCAAGATAGGCTTCCTTGACGCTTTCATCAGCAAGGAGCGCAGCGCCTGTTCCTTCAAGGGTAATGACGCCGGTTTCCATGACATAGGCATGGTCCGCGATCTTAAGCGCGAGGTTGGCATTCTGCTCAATCAGCAGGACGGTGATTCCCTCGGCGTTGACAGTCTTGATGATGTTGAAGATGTCTTTGATGATCAATGGCGCGAGACCTAAGGAAGGCTCGTCCATCATGATCATTTTCGGACGGCTCATCAACGCCCGTCCGACAGCCAGCATCTGCTGCTCGCCGCCTGAAAGTGTCCCTGCAAATTGCCAGGCGCGCTCTTTGAGGCGGGGGAACAGTCTGTAAACCTGCTCAATGTCTTCTTCCAGCCTGTGCTTGTGGACATAAGCGCCAATTTTGAGGTTTTCGAGAACCGTCAGATTGTCAAAGACCCTGCGTCCCTCAGGAACCAGCGTGATGCCCCGCGTGACAATATAGTCCGGAGATTTGCCCAGGATCTCTTCCCCGTTAAATTGGATTGAGCCTTCCTTTGGTTTGACGACGCCGGCAATGGTACGAAGCGTAGTGCTTTTTCCGGCACCGTTGGAACCAATCAGGGTTACGATTTTTCCTTTAGGGACTTCAATGGAAATGTCTTTGACTGCTTGAATCCCGCCATAAGCTACGCTTAAATTGGAAATTTTAAGATGGATGTCATTACTCATCGTCAGCTACCCCCAAATAAGCGTCGATTACCCTCTGATTGCTCTGAATATCAGCAGGTGTTCCTGAGGCAATCAGCTTTCCAAAATCCAAGACATAAATGCGATCAGAGATTTCCATGACCAGGTTCATATGGTGTTCAATCATTAGAACGGTCAGGTGAAAATCATCCTTCAGCATTCTTATAAATGCGGTCAGATCGTGAGTCTCATGTGGATTCATGCCGGCAGCAGGTTCATCCAGAAGCAGCAGGGAAGGTTTCGTTGCCAACGCACGGGCAATCTCAAGCTTTCTCTGCTGACCGTAAGGCAGAGAACTCGAAATTTCGTCCTTGAGATGGGCTAACCCCAGTATTTCAAGAAGCTCCATAGATTCTTTCCGCATGGTCTGCTCTTCCTTATGATTCAGCCTTAAAGTTGCTGAAAACACATTGGATTTAATATTCATGTGCTTAGCAATCAAGACGTTGTCAAAAACCGTCAGGTTCTTAAAGAGACGAATGTTTTGGAAGGTTCTCGCTACCCCTAATTTCGTAATGACATCCGGTGTTTTACGGATCAACTCAGTGTATTTACCCGCGTTTTCACCCGAGTAGAGCTTTTTCATTTTACCTTGTGGAAAATTGCTGATGATGGGTTTTCCTTGAAACGACACCTTGCCGTTTGTTGGCGCGTAGACACCTGTTATAACGTTGAACGCGGTGGTTTTGCCTGCGCCGTTCGGCCCAATCAAGGCAACGATCTCACCTTTGTTGACTTCCAGGGAGAGGTTATTGACCGCGACGACACCACCAAACTGCATCGTCACATCATTCAGGCTGAGTACTTGATCAGACATTGCCTTTGTCCCCCTTTTCAGGCGTTTTCCGCCGTATTCGATCCCTTAACCGAATAAAGAAGTTATACATCCTGTCCCAAGTAAATTCCTTATCACCAAACAGCCCTTTGCGGTAGTAGAGCACGACAGCCATGAGGATCAGGGAGAAAATGACCATACGGAAACCGGTTCTGAACAGCGGCACTTGAAAACCGCCTATCATCAGCGGATTGTCAAAGAACCTCAGCCACTCTCTGCCTGCGGTCATGAGAAACGCGCCAATGACGCTGCCGGTGATGCTTCCAAGACCGCCGAGTACAACGATCAGCAAGATGTCATAGGTCAGCGCAATCTGAAAGGTTTTGGAGTCAATGGATCTCATGAAGACGGCGAGGAGTCCGCCGGCAATTCCTGTGAAGAAACAGCTGATGATAAAGGACATGCTCTTGTGTTTGAAGAGATTGATACCCATAGCCTGAGCTGCGGTTTCATCCTCTTTGATGGCTTTGAAAGCTCTGCCATAGGAAGAGTTGATGATTAAAATCATCAGCAGGATACAAATACCGGCAATAAAGAAGGCCTCAAAAACGGAACTAAATGCAGGAATGCTTTTGAGTCCGTAGGAACCGTTTGTAATTCTGTCAAGTTGAGGCGCAGCAATGATCGCCCGAATAATTTCTGAAAAGCCGAGGGTCGCAATGGCCAGATAGTCGCTCTTCAGCCTCAGGACAGGAATGCCTACAAAGAAGCCAACCAGTGCCGCAAGCACGCCGCCCAGAATCAATGCCGCCCAGAAAGGCAGGGACAGATTTGCGAGAAAATCCGCAATGCCGTTGATGTAGTAGACATTGGCACGCATTTCGACCGGGATAGTAAGTATAGCGACCGTGTAGGCGCCTATAGCCATAAATCCAGCCTGTCCCAGTGAGAACAGTCCTGTGAAGCCTGTCAGCATGTTCATGGCGACAGCCGCAATGGCATAGATCGCGCTGCGCTGAAGAATTGAAATGGCGTAGCTGTATTGATTTTTATTGGCGTCGAGATACCACAAGGCAGCAACGGCTGCGATCAGTATAAGAACTGATAAAAGGATTTTAGTGTTCTTCTTCATCTTCATCATACTTTGTCCGTCACTTTCTCGCCAAAAATACCAGTAGGGCGAAAGATAAGCATAACAATCAATAGAATAAAGGTAAAGGCGTCACTGAAGGTGGAATACCCCATAGCGACCAGCGCAGTTTCGCCGAGACCGAGAATGAATCCGCCAACCATGGCGCCTGGAATACTTCCAATACCGCCTAGAACCGCTGCGACAAAGCATTTAAGTCCCGGCAGCGCACCGCTGAATGGGAAGACTGTCATACGATCCGTAAAGTAAAGGATTGAGCCGATGGCGGCTAAAAGTGAACCAATTGCAAAAGTAAAACTGATAACTCTATTAATTTTGATGCCCATCAGCTGTGCGGTCTCAAAGTCTTTCGATACCGCCCGCATGGCCATCCCGATTTTACTGTGATTGATGAGCAGGATTAAAACGTAAACGAGCGCCAGCGTCAGAACAGGTGTAATAAAGGTCACCAGAGAGGCGGATAAAGGCCCAATCTGGAAAATTTTCTTAAGAGCGGTGAGCGTAGGGTAGCCTCTTGGAAGTGCAGTAAAGAGATAGGTAGCGAGATTCTGGAGTAAATACGAAACGCCGATCGCAGAAATCATGATCGACATTCTCGGGGCGTTCCTAAGCGGTTTGTAGGCGGCGCGCTCAATTAACACACCGAGGATAACGGTAGCAATGAGGACAATTGGCGTTGCCAAATACCAAGGCATTGAGGATGACGCAAAGACCATGAAATAGCCTGCCATCATGAAGATATCGCCATGGGCGAAGTTGATCAGTCTCAAGATGCCGTAAACCATGGTGTAGCCCACTGCGATTAACGCGTAGGCACCACCGAGTGATATTCCGGTCAAACAGTGTTGCAAAAATACAGCAAAGTCCATGACGCGATGCCTCCTCTAAGTACGACTGATCCTAAAAAAAAGATTAAATGAGTGGGGGTATAAACCCCCACTCAAGCACTTGTGTCATTGATGGACTATTATTCTACAGTAACGGTTTTGAGGAACTTGAACTGGCCATTCTCAACGATCTTGATGAATGCCATATTCTTTTTGGCGTCGCCTTTTTCGTCAAAAGTGATGGATCCAGTAACGCCTACAACTTCAACACCCTTGAGGGCGTCCTTGATGGCAGCGCCTTCAGTGGAGTTAGCAGCTTTGACAGCTTCGAGAATGGTGATGTAAGCATCATAGCCAAGTGCGGAAACAGCTGGGATGATCTCGCCTTGTCCGTTGGCTGTGAGGTACTCTTTGAAGCCTGTAATGAAAGAAGCAGCTTCGTCTGTTGCTGGTTCAGCTTCGTCGAAGAATGTAGAGAGGACGATGCCTTCAGCGTCAGCGCCTGCATTCTCAATGATTGTAGCATTTTCCCAAGTGTCGCCGCCCATGATAGGCACTGTGATGCCGAGCTCGCGCGCTTGCTTGATCAGAAGAGGCGCCGTTGTAATAGAAGAAGGGGCGAAAATGACGTCAGGGTTTTTAGCTTTGATATTAGTCAAAATAGCTTTGAAGTCAGTTTGGTTTGTTTGGAACTGCTCTTCAGAGATGACAGAGCCTGCGCCGCCGAGCTCGTTGAACGCTGTGACAAAGAATGAGCCAAGACCGGAGGAGTAGTCGTCGCCAAGCTGAGTGATGACTGCAGCAGTCTTAGCGCCGTTTTGGATCGCGTAGTTCGCCATGACCGTACCTTGGAACGGATCGAGGAAGCAGACGCGGAAGTAGAAATCATTGCCTTCAGTGACCTGAGGGTTTGTTGCAGAAGGGGCAACCGCTGGAATCTGAGCATCAGCAAAGATAGGGCCGGCTGCGATGGAGACACCTGAGCCATAAGAACCGATGACTGCGGATACACCAGCGCTGACAAGGCTTTGAGCTGCTGTAACAGCTTCAGTTTTATCTGATTTGTTGTCGACTTCTACGAGCTCAACTTTGTAAGTTTCGCCGTTGATGTCTACAGTAGGGTATACTGTGTTTGCGTAACGGATGCCCAGAACTTCCTGGAATCCGCCGCCGCCATTCTCGCCCGTTTGAGGCTCGAAGACGCCAATCTTGATGACTTTTTCTGCTTCTGCCGCTGGCTCACCGGCACATCCGGTAAAGAGCGACAAAATCATTACTAAAATGAGTAACAGTGTCGTTGCTTTTTTCATTAGACAATCCCTCCAAAATAATGATAGTGTGTGAAAATCTTCCCCTAACCCTTTCTCTATGTACAGGAATAATTATACAATGTTACAATCCTGTTAGCAATCAGAATCTGAACATTCTAACTTTTTAGAAACTTTTCTACGGCAAGAAGCAAAACAAATCCAAGAGAGTGTTGGGATTTCTATAAAATTTTAACGAAATTTTCCGACTTGGCAGATCTTGACATGGGTGATAGAAAGAGAGACGATAAATACGTCAGAATTTCAGCCACTTACAACTTTTGGGAGGACTTTCTATGACACATAAAGAGTGGACATTACAGGATGCGGAATTGCTTTTGAAAGATCAAAAGCAATACTTTGATTCGCTGGAAACCAGAGAAGTATCATTTAGAATTCAACAGCTCAAAAGGCTTAAATCCATTATTCAAAAACATGAGGAAGAACTTTTAAAAGCGCTGGCTTTGGATTTGGGGAAGAATCCAGTGGAAGCCTACGCTACGGAAATTGGCTTTATCTACAAAAGCCTTTCGGAGTATATCAGGCATCTCAACCGGTGGGCAAAGCCGCTAAAGGTCAAGACCCCCATTTATCTTCAGCCCTCTAAAGGATTTGTCGTGAGGGAACCCTTCGGGAGTGTGCTCATTATTGGGCCGTTTAATTATCCTTTTCAACTGGTTATTGAGCCGTTGATTGGCGCTTTGGCGGCAGGGAACTGCGCGGTTGTGAAGCCTTCCGAGCTTACACCCAGTGTGTCGCGTGTGATCCAGATGATCCTGGAGGAGGCCTACGACAAGCAATACGTTGCCTGCGTTCAAGGAACACAAGAGACGACCTCATCCTTGATCAATTCGAATTTTGATTATATTTTTTTCACGGGAAGTACGAGAGTCGGGAAAATTGTAATGGAGGCGGCGGCTGCGCATTTGACCCCGGTCACCCTCGAACTTGGGGGAAAAAGTCCTGTCATAGTCGACCAGAGTGCACATATCAAGGAAGCCGCTCGCAGAATCATGTGGGGGAAGACCATTAATGCCGGGCAAACTTGTGTGGCGCCGGACTATGTTTATGTGCACGAAGCGGTGAAAGAGGAGCTTGTTCGGGAAATGACGCGCAGTATTGAAAAAATGTGGGGTAAAAAGGACTATTGGAAGAATGGCTTTGGCAAAATAGTCAACAGAAGACATTTTAAGCGTCTGGTGGCCATGATGGAAGAGGATCAATCCCACGTGATCTGGGGAGGTCGTCATGATGAAGCGCGGTTTCACATTGAGCCAACATTGTTGGAAATACCAAATAGGGACACTGCGGTTATGAAAGAGGAGATCTTTGGACCTTTGCTGCCTATTATGACTTATAGTAGCTTAAATCAAGTTATATCTGAAATCAACAGCCACTCCAAGCCTTTGGCACTATACCTTTTCACAACGGATCAAGAGGTCGAGCGACGGATTCTCAAATCGATCTCCGCTGGAGGTGTCGCTATAAATGATACGATCACGCATGTGGCGCATCCTAATCTGCCTTTTGGCGGCGTAGGCCAATCGGGTATGGGGCGCTACCATGGCAAACAAAGTTTCTTGACATTTTCGCACTGTAAGAGTGTTCTAAAGAAAGGCAGATTTAATGTGACCATAGCTTATCCCGGTTATAGTTCTCATCAGCTGAAGCTGCTCAGGAAAGTGCTGAAGTGAAGGTGGAAGAAGGTGTCTGACACCAACATCGGAAGAAACTGGGGAAGAAACTGGGTGTCTGACACCCGGTTTCAAATGAAACTCGGTGTCAGACACCCAGTTTCGATTGTTCCCGTCCAAAATAGAATGGAGGCTTTTTATGGATAGCGCTTTGATATATCAAAAACTACTGGAGGAACTCGAATCAGGCCATAGAGCAGCGCTTATAACGACACTGGCTGAATCCGAAGGCCAAAGTACAATAGTTAGAAAAGTGATCTCCAGTCGAGATTTGATTTGGGAAGATCAGGATCTAGCACTGCGCGCAGCACTAGAAGGTGGACTGGTGCGTGGGGAGTTCTTCTTTGAACAAGGCAATGGACCTAATGAAGCAGGGATTCTCCTGGAGCCTTTTTTCCCGGAGGCCCAGCTGATCGTTCTGGGCGGTGGGCATATTGCCGTACCCCTGGTGGAATTTGGCGCGAAGGTAGGATTTAAAGTCACAGTAGTGGATGACCGTCCGTTATTCGCGAATAATTTCAGATTTCCAGCGGCGCACCAGGTGATCTGCGAAAGCTTTGCCAAGAGCTTTGAATCGCTGAATCTCAATAAAGCGGCCTTCGTGGTCATTGTGACCCGCGGGCACCGTTATGACAAGGTGTGCTTGGAAAACGTGCTGAAGTATGAAACCGCCTACGTGGGCATGATTGGCTCCAGGCGGAGAGTGGCTGGCCTCAAGGAGCTTCTGATTTCCGAAGGCCAGGATCCGTTGCTGCTTGAGCAGGTGTGCACACCAATCGGACTAGAGATTGGGGCGGTGACGCCAGAGGAAATCGCGATCTCAATTCTGGCGCAGGTTATTCAATATAAACGAAAAGGTGACAAAGCCACGAGGAAATCCAATAATTGGCCGGAGCTGGATCTCGCGGTATTAAGTGAATTGGCGAAGGCAGATCAGGGGCCTCGGGCGCTGGTGACCGTGGTGGCGACTAAAGGTTCGGTTCCTCGAAGAGAGGGTGCCAAAATGGTCGTATGGTCGGATGGCAGGACTTTGGGCAGCATAGGTGGTGGCTGCAGCGAAGGGGAAGCTATTAGGGTGGCCTATGACGTAATCCGCGACGGACGCTTCAGGTATCTGGACATTGACATGACCGGCCAGGTGGCTGAGGATGAAGGTATGGTCTGCGGCGGCGTTATGAAGGTGCTGGTGGCAAGGACATAGCCCCAAAGGAGGAACCTGCAATGTACAAAATCCCCATGAACAATCCTTTCGAAGCGGATCTCTTCGCCTCAATGCTGGAAGCGGAGGGCATTCCCTATACCGTTGTCGATCACAGCAGCCTGGTTTTCGACGGCTTGTTCCAGATGACCATGGGCTGGGGCCACGTCGAGGTGCCGGAAGAATTCAGAGACGCGGCGGAGGTCCTGCGCAAAAACTTTGATGATTATGTAAAAAATAGGGCGGAAAGCGGTGTCTGAGACTAATGCCTATCGACGCCTGCTTCCATGCAAAGGTGAAGTGAATTTGTGTATGAAAAAACGACCATTGGCTTATTTTTTGCCGATGGTCGTTTCTATGAACAGCTTTGTGAAAATCTTTTGTTGCCTGTCGAGTCAATTTTTGAGGTTCAATTTTCAAGGGCTACTCAAACAAAAGGCTCATCAGTCGCTCGATCTTCTGGAAATCGATAAACCGGCTTTCTCTCAAGATTTCCTTGCCGTTTTGGAAGACAAGCACAGTCGGCATGGCGAACACCAGGTGCTGGCCTGCAATATCGACAAATTTACTCGCTTCAACTTTTACGATTTTGACCGGAACTTCCTCAAGAAGCGCTTCGATCTTGGGTGAGACGGAATGGCAGACACTACAGTCCGCTGAGCTGAAGTAAACGACGAGCACCTCTTCGGCGTCCATAATCTGTATGAGTTGATCTTTGGATTCAATGGGGATCATGGTATTTGGCATGAAGTTTTCTCCTTTAAGTTTGAGGCCGATTGGATCAGCCTGAAAGTTTGAGTCAATTAATTAATTAATATCGCCTAATCATCGACATCATATCATGTCACAGGCGGGAATGTCCACCCCCTATACTAGGGGGTAATCTTAGAAAATGCGGATATTTCAATCCTACGTACTATTTTTTTGGGGAAAATGGGTAAAAATACAATGGCGCATCAACATACTTTAAATCTAAATGGTCTATTGGATGGGTCCATCTGTTAAGAAAGGACGAATCGCCATGAGGAAAATGCTTCTTCCTATAGATTCAGAGAACGTGCCTGAAAAGGTTTTGACGTATTTGAAAGATTTTGTGCCTTGCATGGATTATGAAGTTACCTTACTCAATGTCATTTCTTCGGATCGCGTAAGGATGAATAAAGAAGCGGGCGGTGTCTATGATGTTGCGCCTCTTGATCTGGAAGCGCCGTCAAAAGAATTGTTGGCTCACTTTGAAGAGAAATTGAGATCAGAGGGGATCAACGCAGTCGTCACTCTGACATTAACCGGGGAGCCTTCAGAAGTCATTGTAGAATTTGCTGAATCAGGAGACTTCCACCTGATCATGATGTGTACGCATGGAATGGGTGCAGCTAAGCGGCTTTTAATTGGATCGGTGACCAATAAAGTTGTCCATCATGCCAGCATGCCGGTACTGGTCATTAGAGAGTAAGTGCGTCTTTCATTTTTACAGTTCAAAAGAATAATTAGATGGATCCCAATCCACTGATGGCCTCGCACGGCTATCAGTGGATTTTTTTAATTTGTGAACTTGTCCGCGCCACCAATTCAAATTTGGTGACGCGGACGAGTTTTTATTTGGTGACGCGGACGAGTTTCATTTTAGTGCCAGAGCTGCTGATAACAATTTTCAGTTATGCAACCTGAAATGGATAGTACGAGGCAAAAAATGGGTATAAAAATGTTCAGACTCATAGGCTTTGTCAATTGAGGTGAAGAGAATGAAAGTGTCCTTTGCAGTTTGGCGTCAGTGGGTGATCGCCGGGATTCTAATTGGCCTGAGCATCAGTCTCTTCAAAATGCTGTTGTTGGATTGGGACGTGTTTAAACGGCTGACAACCGGGGAACCGCTGGTATACTTTGGAGCGTTGGTGCTGTCTGCCCTCATGATGCAATATTTCAAGCAACGCTATCCTATGATCCGCGGCTCAGGATGCCCACAGCTGAAAGGCGTACTGATCAATCGTCTTGAAATGAGGCCTGAAACGGAATTGCCTCTGAAATTTGGATCTGTGGTTCTGATGAATGGCATTGGTGTGTCGGTGGGGAGCGCAGGACCGGCAGTCCAGATAGGTGCCTATTTAGGACAGCTAATTTTGAAGGGGAGAAAGGACAACGACTTTTTACTGAACTGCGCCATGGCATCTTTTGCGGTTTTATATGGTATTCCATTTGCAGCCGTTGCTTTTTCTGTCGAGGAGTATCAAATGAAACTTAAACTGGAGCAGCTCTTGAGTTTAGCAGTTGTAATGTCAGCGGCTTTAGGCATCCGGTTTTGGTTATTTGGATTTTCACCGACATTACAATTTTCAATGGATCGCTATCCAGGTTGGCAAGGGACGGTTCTGTTATTCGCAATGGCGTTAACCATTGGAATTATGTTCAAATACGGGCTGCTTTGGACGGGTAAGTTGTTTGTCTGGAAATCAATGATCCTGCTTCCCTTCGTGCTGACATTCTATTTCAGCACAAGGCTGCCTCAAATCTTAGGCGGCGGCATAGAATTATTCAGTTTCATGGAAGATCAGAGCTCTTCCATTTTGTTTGAAACCGCGGTCATACTGTTATTAGGTAAGTTTGTGTTTTCATTGTTATGTCTGAGTTCAGGTGTTCCAGCGGGTGTATTTCTGCCAACTTTGGCCATTGGCGGGATTTTGGGGAGCGTGACAGCGCTGTATTCCCTGGAATACTTAAGTGAGTCCGTTCTGGCCTACAACAGTTATGTAGTACTCGGGATTGCTCTGATTTGTACTGCAATATTCAGGCGGCCCTTTACCGCCGCGCTGCTGGCAGTTGAATTAACAGGAAATTTTGGCTGGCTTCCCTATATTTTATTGTTGGCTATAGTAATGAATTGTCTGTTGAAACAATTCGGTGACCGGCCTCTTAATGAGATCTTGCTGGAAAAATTACTGGATGAAGATTTGAACATAGATTATTAGCGAGGAGGCATTATAATGAGACTGGCCAAAATCATTGCATGGCTTGGGGTAATAGCCATGACCGCAGCTTTATATCATGGTTTTTTTAACGGAAATTTCTTCGAAGATGGATCGTTACTATTGTCAAATCCTTGGGGGATCGTGTCTATGGTGGATCTCTACACTGGATTTATCCTGTTTTCCATGTGGATTGTCTTTAGGGAAAGCAATAAGCTGACTTCAGCGGTCTGGGTTGTATTGATGATGGTGCTGGGTTTCTTTGCCGGGAGCGTCTATGTTTTACTGGCCTTATACAAATGCAAGGGCAGCTGGCTCGATTTTTATCTCGGACCTCATAAGGCCAGGCTGGTGGAAAAGGCTAAGCAGTGACTCACACCTTAACAGGAGTTAAAATTACACCAACTTTTCTCACAGTAATTCTTTTCAATTACCATGAAAGCGAGGTGGCCCGTCGTGACTAATCGCCGTACTGAAATTCTTGAAGAGTTGAAATCGGTCGTCTCAGGTAAAACCCTTGACGCGTTGATCCCACCTCTAATTTTTATAGTCACAAACAGTATTCTGGGATTGAGGCCCGCCATTGCACTGGCCATGGGGACCGCACTCCTTCTCAGCCTCATCCGTCTGTTCAGAAGGCAGCCTTTGAAGTACGCCCTTGGCGGCTTGGGCGGAGTCGCGCTGGCATCTGCTTTTGCGCTCTTTGCCGGACGAGCGGAGAATTATTTTATCCCCAAAATTCTGGGCAGCGCCTTTATGGTGCTGCTGTCCCTGGTGAGCCTGATCGCAGGGAAGCCCTTGGCCGCTTGGACCAGCCATTTATCCCGGGCCTGGCCAATTGACTGGTACTGGCGGAGGGACGTTCGCCCGGCCTACCGGGAGGTCACCTGGCTCTGGACGGGTCTGTTTGTCATGCGCCTTGCCATTCAGGTTCTCTTGTACCTGAGAGGCAGTGCAGCCCAGCTGGCCTGGGCAAACCTGCTGCTGGGAACGCCGGTCACACTGGGCGTGCTGGTTGTCAGCTATTTATACGGCCAGAAGAGACTGAATCAATTGGGCGGTCCGGGAGTTCGTGAATTCACAGAAGGGGCTTCGCCGCCTTGGGAAGGGCAAACAAGGGGTTTTTAATGGAAATTAAATGACCATCGGCATAAAAACGTCCTTAAAAAGACATTTTGATATGCTCCCTTTGTAGTAGACAGTTGAAATAATAAAACTGTCACTACAATGGGAGTTTTTCTATGAAAAGAAAATCAAAGATCAGTTACGAGGAAAAGATTCAAGCAGTCCAGCGCTATATAAATGGATTAGGAAGTTTTTCAACTATCGCAAAAGAAATATCAGTTGATAAATCAT
>Ga0302241_1000151_pt1 | contig 73027 bp, 65 predicted proteins | sample AAG_UR_Arg_MG_FD_193532 | JGI IMG/M metagenome (GOLD analysis project Ga0302241, IMG submission 193532) | Enriched activated sludge microbial communities from anaerobic digester in WTTP, New Holstein, Wisconsin, United States - AAG_UR_Arg | ecosystem: Engineered > Bioreactor > Anaerobic >... | reverse complement strand
ACAAAAAACAAAAAAATCACTAAAACCTATCAAAAGCGGCAGGCATCTTATTTCATTACCCTACCGACAGTCGTTGATTTTAAGTGATTGAAGGACGTTCCGCAGATTCAATTTAATCTCCTGCTATCATTATACCAAACACTTGTTCTTTATCAAGGGAAAATCAAGAAAAATATTTAGTCATTTCATTGTATTTTCATTACCACCCTTGTTGCCATATCGCAAAAAATGGATTAATGATGAAGGATGCAGACAAGACTCATATTGTCTTAATCATGACTTAAACCGAATACGGATGAGCGATTCATCCAATGACTGAAGTCACGGGTGTTCTCGCCACACTTATAAAAAACAGAACTAATGTTTGAATTTTTACAATTGCTGTGTTATACTTGTTATAAATTAACGGGAATGGAGGGACTTGAAGTGAAAAATTCCATGTCGCCGCGCAGACGTGCTGTATATGATTTTATACGGCAAGAGATCAAGGCCAAAGGATATCCGCCTTCAGTCCGTGAAATATGTGAAGCGGTCAATCTGAAATCCCCTTCGACAGTTCATGGTTATCTTGGGGATCTTGAAAAAATGGGCATGATTCGTAGAGATCCAACCAAGCCCCGCGCCATAACTATTGTCGAGGATCATGACAATCGAAACAAAGAAAATGGATCTGCTGCGGAAGTCAGCGCGCAGCAAATCATGGATTTACAGCGTCACACCGCATTTGTACCGGTAGTTGGGCAGGTTACCGCTGGTAAACCAATTCTAGCCGTTGAAAATATTGAGGATCGCTTCCCTATCCCCTCATCGTTCATATCTGAAGGCGACTATTTTATGCTGCAGATTCAAGGGGAAAGCATGATCGACGCCGGAATTTTCGACCGGGATTACGTGCTCGTCAAACAACAGCAGGATGCGGCAAACGGCAGCATCGTGGTGGCATTGATTGACGACAGCGCTACTGTCAAAACCTTTTATAAGCAAAAGAGAAATTATCGCCTCCAGCCTGAGAATCCGGCTATGGAGCCTATTATTGTCGACGAAGTGTCCATTCTTGGGGTCGTCAAAGGCGTTTTTAGGAAAATGTAATTAGACATTCAGGCAAACCAAGTGGTCCGCTGCATGAGAGATCTTCTGCAGCGGACCTTTTATTTTGTGTAACAAAAATATAAGTGTCCCTCCCCAACCTGAAGTTGACTGCGACAAGCCACAAGCCACAAGCCAAGAGGACTGCAGTCATTGAGGCCTCTTATAATTTCTCCAAACAAAAATCCCCGAAGCACATCGCCTCGGGGATTTTTCACTTGTATAGCCACAGGTGCAAAAGAGCTGCAGATAACTCAAAGCGTCACAAAGTCCTACTTGCCCTCTTCGACTTTCCAAACTTTCCAGACGTTGCCCACAAGATCCGGACCCGGCTTGAGGGTAGCTCTGCCTGGCTGCCAGCCGGCTGGTGTTGCTTCTGTGCCTTTTGAAGCTCTGACAAGCTGGAAGGCTTGAATCTGACGGCGGGATTCTGCGACATTTCTGCCAACCGGAGGCGTCATGACTTCATAAGCCTGTACAATGCCATCCGGGTCAATGATGAAGCGTCCGCGCATTTGAACGCCGGCATCCTCATTGTAAACACCATAGAGGCGTCCGACATTGCCGTTTTGATCTGAGAGCATTGGATATGGGATCCCGCCCTCAACCATTTTAGACAACTCATGGTCTTCCCACATTTTGTGGACGAAGACGCTGTCGACACTGATGGACAGGACTTCTACGCCAAGCTTCTGAAGCTCTGGGAATTCGTCAGCGACCGCTGACACTTCAGTCGCTCAGACAAATGTAAAGTCGCCCGGATAAAAGCAAACAAACACCCATTTACCTTTATATTCTGAGAGCTTATAATTTGAAAACTGACCATTTAAGTATCCTGGCAACTCGAAATCCGGTGCAGGTGCGCCGACTTTAATCATAGATTGCTTGGCCTCCTTTTTCTCCAATTCCGTTATTTTTGTTTCCTCTGCGGCTGGTGCAAGTGAAGTGCCGGAAGGTCTTTGGCATCCGGCTTTGAATGGTGTTGGCACTGTTACATCTCCCCTTTCGCAGTTTTATAAAAAACATCAGTGCAAAAAGATCCTGGCCAGACTAGTCGGCCATAGAATTTGTTGATCAAGACTTATTTACCCATAAAAAATATTAATAATCTGTAATTATTACATTATTATACGGAATGTTGCCCCGCTGCATCTGAAGCACTTCAAGGCACGAAAAAGCCAGGTCCCGAAGTTTAAGGCGAATTGACGTTGCCCATAACTCCAAAGGACCTGGCTATATTAATCATTGTATGCCTTTATTATTTGCCTGCAGCTTTCGCTTCACGCTTTGATTCGATCTCGTCACGCTCTCTTTGCTCATCCGCAAGAGATTTCTTAGGAAGGATGATATTCAGCGCGAAAGCAACGATCGTTGCGATAACAACCGGGGAGCTGCCAAAGACCATGGAGACCCACTTTGGATAGTTCGCGAGGAACTGAGGAACTGCAGTGATGCCCATACCAAGTGCAAGAGCAAGGCCGACAATAGTCGTGTTTCTCGTTGTCATTTCCTGCTGGGTGATCAAACGCACACCAGACATGGTAATGATAGCGAAGACGCCGATGGTCGCGCCGCCGATAACCGCCTGTGGAATGGTCGTCATGAGTGCGCCAAACTTAGGAATGAAGCCTGCGACCAGAACGAAGACTGCAGCGAACAAGAAGACAACGCGGCTGACAACTTTCGTTGTGGAGACGATACCGACGTTCTGGCTGTATGTCGCAACTGGCAGACCACCAAAGAAAGCGCCAACTATGGAAGCCATGTTGCTGGCAATGATGCCGCCGCGGAGCTCAGTATCCGTAACTTCGCGGTTCATACCGCCAATAGTGGTAGCGGACAAGTCGCCGACTGCTTGGATCGAGTTGACAATAAAGATAACAGCCATGGAGACGATCGCTGCCGGGTGGAATTCAATTGGGAACTGGCCGAGAGCCGGAAGTGCAAACCAGGACTTTTGGCCGATGGCTGCGAAATTGACCATACCAAGCGGGAGCGCAATAGCATAACCGACGAGAATACCGATCAAGATCGAGGACAGTTTAACGATGCCCTTGCCAAATTGGCCGACGATCAATACTGTAATAAGTGTAGCGAAACCGACGATGAGCTGGTTAGGTGCGCCAAAGAGCTCAGGCGCTGTTGCTTTGAGACCTGCGCCGCCGCCAATGTAGTTGACAGCTGTCGTATAGAGGGAGAGACCGATACTCATAACGACTGTGCCCGCAACAATCGGCGGGAAGTATTTTCTGAGTGGTTTGATAAAGATTCCGACCAAGATCCCTATGACACCGCCGATAATCTGTGCGCCGAGGATCCCCGGGAGTCCGTATTGTGAGCCAATAGCGGTCATAGTAGGTATGTAAGCAAAGCTGACACCCATGATGACTGGGAGCTTGGAGCCGACGATCATGACTGGGAACAGCTGAATCAGCGTAGCAATAGCTGCGAGGAACATTGCACTTTGAACGAGTGTGGCGGCGTCTGCACCTTGGCCGGCGATGCCTGTTTTAGCAGCGAGGGCATTGACAGTACCTGAAATGATCAGGGCTGGCGTAATGTTGCCTACGATCATAGCAAGGACGTGCTGGAAAGAAAGCGGCAGTGCGGTCAGGAAATCAGGTTTGCCATAAAAATCAAAGATCGATGTGGACTTAGTGCTCATAAAATCTCCCCTCCAAAATGGTGTTGACATAGAATTATGAGTGCGTTTGCGTTAAATAAAAAGAGTCAGCATCAATGCGCGTGCATTAATACTGACCCTGTAAAGCCTGAATCTTTGCTGGGTTCCAGCAGTTTTGATGAAGTTTTGAGTGACAGATACCGCATCAATCGGTTTCTGCTATGGGGCTAGTATATCATAGCAACAAAAAGGTTACAAGATTATTTCACAGAAAAATGTGAAAAGTTCAAACGGAACGCGTATCACCTGCACGGCGGAAGGCTTGGAGGAACATGACTAAAGTTGAAATTGATCTTAAAGGACGCCGTCTTCCCTCATAGCCAGCAGGCTTCGAACCGCGCCATATTGAGAATGGGCGAAGGTCAGACCGCCCTGGAAGAAAACGTCGAAAGGCTCACGAATTGGCGCGTCAGCGCTGAGCTCAATCGAGGAGCCTTGAACAAAGGCGCCGGCAGCCATGATGACATCGCTGGTATAACCTGGCATGGCCCAAGGGAGCGGAACCACATGGGCATCCACGGGTGCCGCGCTCTGGATGCCGCGGCAGAAGCTGATGACCCGGTCGGCGCTGCTCAGTCGGACGGCTTGAATGATATCACTGCGGTTTGCGTCCCATTTTGGATTGACATCAAAGCCGAGGCGCTCATAGAGGCGGGCGCAGAAGACCGCGCCTTTCAGTGCGGAGGCAACGACGTTTGGCGCCATGAAGAGGCCTTGAAGAATAGTGCGGTTCTGTCCAAAAGTCAAGCCGCACTCTCCGCCTATGCCCGGGGTAGTCATGCGATAGGAGACGAGTTCTACCAAGTCTTTGCGACCGACGATATAGCCGCCGCTGAGGGCCAGGCCGCCGCCGGGGTTTTTTATGAGGGAGCCGGCCATGAGGTCCGCGCCAACGCTGGTGGGCTCCTGGGTATCAATGAATTCGCCGTAGCAATTGTCGACCATAACAATGACATCCGGATCAATGGCTTTTATATGACGAATCATGCCGGCGATTTCCGGTACGGTCAGGGAGCGGCGCCAGCTGTAGCCGCTGGAACGCTGGAGGTAGATCATGCGGGGGCGCTCGGCACTGACGCAGGTGGCGATACGCTCCAAGTCGAGGCTTCCGTCCTCCAGTAGGTCGATCTGGGCATAGCGGATGCCATATTCGGACAAAGAACCCTGCCCTCTTGCCGATGGCTGCCTGTCAGCAAAACTTCCGGCACCGGCAGCTTTAACCACTGTCGAATCATTTTTTGTCGTGATCCCAATCACCTGATCCAAAGTGTCATAGGGTTTGCCCGTGACGCTGATCATCAGGTCGCCGGGGCGCAGTGTTCCCTGCAGGCAAAGGGCCAGCGCGTGAGTGCCGTTGACAATGAGGGGGCGCACCAGGGCAGCCTCTGCGTCGAAAACGGTGGCGTAGATTTTCTCAACAGTTTCGCGACCAGGATCATCATAGCCGTAGCCGGTGTTCCAGGCGAAATGCATGTCACTTAAGCGGTGCTCCTGCATGCCTTTCAGGATTTTGATCTGATTATAGGACGCCTTCGCGTCGATGTCAGCATTCAGAGCGGTAATGTCCTGCTCCACGTCTTGGACGAGGGTCAGAACATCTTCCGGGATGCCGAGAAGTTCAAGATAATGTGGCAAAAGGCAGACCTCCCTTTGGGATTTTGTTATGCGAGGTATTTCTTTACGGGGTGAAGTGGACATGAAACGTTTTTGAGTGTCGTTTAACCTGGTTCAAAATATTACCCGAAAAATTACCTTCTTATTATTCACTTTTTTGTCACCGTCGTCAAGGCGCGGTCAATGACTTTAGGGACGAATTGGTTGGATAAACGACCATCGGCAAAAAAACATAAAAAAGAGCGCTCCATAAAGGAGCGCCCTTCAGAGTTATGCGCCACAAGAGATTAGGTTGCGGTTAAACTAATCAACGACAGGCGGGTCCTCCGGTCTGCCGGTATTGAAATTGACCGCACGGCTAGGGATAATGGTTGAAATGGCGTGTTTGTAGATCATTTGCTGCTTGCCCTCACTGTCAAGGACTATGGTATAACTGTCAAAACCTTTGACATGGCCCTTGATCTGGTAGCCGCTGATGAGAAAAATGGTGATTTGGGTTTTATCCTTTCTCACCTGGTTGAGAAAAATGTCCTGCAGATTCAATGAGACTTTCATACGATTAACCCTCCCGTGACAATTTTTGACGAATGGCTCTCTCTATCTGATCGATGACCGAATCGAGATCCGTCAGGCCGGCTGTGTCAAACCACTGAAGGGTCGGATATCGCTTGAACCAAGTGAGCTGACGCTTGGCGTAGCGCCTGGAGCTTTGCTTGATCAAATCCTTGGTCTCTTCAAGTGTTGCCAGTCCGTCTAGATATCGGAATACTTCCTTGTATCCTATACCCTGCATGGACTGACTTTTATCACTTAAACCCAAGTTTTTCAAAAAAATTATTTCGTCGATGAGGCCCGCCTCAAACATAAGGTCGACTCGCCGGTCAATCCGCTCATAGAGCGCTTGCCTATGGTCAGTGAGTCCGAGCAAAATAAAATTGAAACGCGGATTCGGAACGGGCGCGGTGTCGAAAGCCGGCGTCGCGGCACCTGTGGTCTCAAGCAGCTCCAGGGCGCGGACCACACGCCTTACATTATTGGGGTGGATTCGATCCGCAGCTTCGGGATCCTGGGCTCTGAGCCTATCATGGAGGGCATCCTTGCCCTCCTCTGTAGCTATGGCTTCAAGCCGTTTGCGCAGGGCGGCGTCCCCGCTGGCTCCGGAAAAATCCCGGTCAAACAGCAAAGCGTCGAAGTAGAGACCGGTGCCACCAACCAGAATGGGCAGTCTGCCCCTGGATAGAATGTCCTCCAGGCACTGCTCCGCAGCCGCTTTATAATCAGCGGCTGTAAATGGAAGATTGGGGTCCGCCACGTCCATCATGTGGTGAGGTACGCCCTCCTGCTCTTCTTTAGAAGGCTTCGCGCTGCCTATGTTCATGTGACGGTAAATCTGCATGGAGTCCGCAGACACAATTTCGCCGTCAAGCCTGTGACAGAGCTCAATGGAGATCTTCGTCTTGCCAACTGCGGTTGGGCCTGCGAGCATGACCACGTCTCTGGGGGATGCCGTGGGAGCTGGTTCGGCTGAATGGGCAGAAGTTTTTGAAAGTTGTAGAGTCATATCTCACCTGCTCACGTTAAGTTCTCAAGTTCTGAGGAATTTTTTCTCAATTTCCTGCCGTTCCATTCGCACCACGAGTGGCCGTCCGTGTGGGCAGGTATAAGGCGATTCAAGGGTTCTGAGCTCTTTGATCAATTGGGCCGCTTCAAAGGGCGTCAAGGCGTCGTTGGATTTGACAGCGGCCTTACAGGCCATGCTCATCAACCGGTCTTCAATGGGTTTCTGTGCGGCAGCGCGCAGTTCGTGGGCACTTTCTTTGTCCTTCAGCTGCTCAAAGAACCGCTTGGTACCAGGGACATCAAACAGCATTGGGACCTCTCTTAAGATGAAGTCCGTTTCGCCGAAAGGTTCCAGGGTGAAACCAATTTTTTCAAGGGTCTCACTTCTCTCGCCCAGGAGCAGCGCTGTCGCTTGGTCGCATTCAATCAGAATGGGTTCGACTAAAAGCTGCCTCACGACTTCGCGACGCTCATAGTCGCGTTTCATCCTGGCATAAAGTATTTTTTCATGGGCGGCATGCTGATCTATCAAAAGGATATGATTTTCCTTTTCATACATCAGGAAGGATTTGAAGAGCTGGCCAACATAGCGCGCGCTGTCATAAAGCGTCTCAGTGGGGGCCGTTTCGGTTGGTCTTGCGGCTTCTTCAAGTCCCGCAAATCTTGTCTCCGGGATCACGAGATTTTCGAGCAGCGTCGAGTCGAATCGGATGGGTTCGGAGTGCTTTGTAAAATCACGCCCGCCATAGCTGCTGCCCGACTCCCGGCTGACATTTGAGGTTTGTGTGACAGGCACATTTTTGGAGTTGGTGCCAGTCACGGAGATGGCGCTTGGGTCTGTCTCCGGATCTAAGTCGGTGCCCGTCACCGAGTCAGTATGGGTGCCTGTCACCAAATTCGTTTTGGTGTCTGACACTGATTCTGTTTTGGTGCCTGTCACTGAATTGAGTTTAGTGTCTGACCCCAAAGTGGATTCGGTGCCAGAGCTTGAACTATCTCGCCTTATATTTATGCCATTATATGGTGATTCCGTATGGCTTTTTGGTCTGTTGAACGAATCCAGAGCAGGTACTGGTGCCGATGGTCCCGGTTCGAAGGCCGGTTTCGCCACAAAACTTTTAACGGGAACCTGCTGCCGCTGCTCAAGGGCCCGCTTCAACTCAACGGATAAAAAGTTCCGAAGGGCATCTTCCCTCTCGAACTTGATCTCCGTCTTTTGGGGATGAATATTGACATCACAGGCATCAGGCTGGATTTCCAGGTAAAGGAGCACCGCCGGAAACCGGCTTCCCGGAAGCAGTCCCTGATAGGCATATTGAATCGCGTCCAGCGTCATGCGGCTCTTCACGTAGCGCCCGTTGACAAAGGTCATCTGATAGTTGCGGTTGCCCCGTGTATAGTCAATCTTGGAGGCCCAGCCTGTCACTTTGACAAGCTCATTTTCAAAGCTGAACTCGAATAAAGAACGTGTCAGCCCACGCTCTAAAGTGGCGTAAGCCGCTGAAAAAACCTTATCATCTCCCGGCGTCTTGAAGACCAGCCTCTTATCGAGGACGAACTGAAAGGAAATCCCGGGATGGGACAAGGCCAGCTTGGTCATCAAGTCACTGATATAAGCGGCTTCTGAGGCCGCAGATTTCATAAACTTCAGCCGTGCCGGCGTATTGAAGAAAAGATCTTTGACGACAACGGTCGTACCGTGGGCCGCAGAGGTTGCTCTGCGGTCAGTCTCCCGGCCGCCGGCCAGGGTCATGTGAAGGCCTTCCTCGTCCTTTTGCCGCCGCGTGGTCAGCTCCAGATACGACACAGCTGCAATGCTGGACAGCGCTTCACCTCTAAAACCCAAAGTCCTGAGGGACACCAGGTCGTCTATGGAGGCGACTTTGCTGGTAGCGTGGCGTTCAAAAGCCAGGGGCACATCCTCCGGATTCATGCCGCAGCCGTTGTCTGTGACGCGAATGTACTTCTTCCCACCCTGCTCGACCTCGACGACAATACGGGTAGACCCGGCATCAATCGCGTTTTCAACCAATTCTTTGATGACCGCCGCAGGGCGTTCGACAACCTCGCCGGCAGCGATTTTATCCGATACTTGAGGTGACAGTCTTTGGATCCGTTTGGGCTCGGGGAGGGTATGGGCTTCGGTGACCACTGGATGAATCTGTTCTGGTACGGATGAAGTCAAGACATCATCACCTTCATGTCCAGCGAGCTGTTCTTCATTCATTGATTTGTTTGGTTGGGTCATCCTCATCTCCCCTTTCCGCTGCTGCCGTTAATTCTTCGCGCCTCATTGATCAGGCGGTCCAGCGCGCCCATAGCCTCAAGGGGTGTCATTTTCAGCACGTCCAGGGTTGCCATCTCTGACACAAGGTTTTCGGCCTGGCCGGACGTCAGAAAGCTCAGCTGCTGCATCACAGGCGTTGGCTCAGAAGGCATAACCGGGTCGAGGTCATTTAGCTGCTGAATATTATTATTGATATCATTTTCCTCAAGCTTTTTCAGAATCTGTCTTGCCCGCGTCACCACAGCCTCCGGCAGGCCCGCCAGCCGAGCCACCTGAATGCCGAAGCTCTGATTGGCGCCGCCGCGGACGATTTTGCGAAGGAACACAATATCCTCTCCCTGCTCCCGAACGGCAATGCAGAAGTTCTTGACACCGCTGAACTTCCCTTCCAGCTCCGTCAGCTCGTGATAATGGGTCGCAAACATAGTCTTTGCGCGGATGCCGCTGCGTCGTGACAGGTGCTCTACCACGGCCCAGGCAATACTGAGGCCGTCATAAGTGCTGGTGCCCCGGCCTATTTCATCCAGCAGAATGAGCGACTGTGACGTCGCGTGGCGCAGGATGTGGGACAGCTCGATCATCTCCACCATAAAGGTGGATTGGCCCTGTGAGAGGTCATCAGAGGCGCCTACGCGGGTAAAGATCCGGTCTACCGGGAACAGTGATGCCCGGTGGGCTGGGACGAAGGAGCCAATCTGATACAGCAGCGTAATCAGCGCTACCTGCCGCAGATAGGTCGACTTACCGGCCATGTTGGGGCCGGTGATGATGTGAAATTGCTGCTCATCCTGGTCCAGGGACGCATCATTGGGGATGAACGGCACCTTGGGGAACATCTTTTCGATCACCGGATGTCGTCCGCCTTCAATGGTTAAAGCACCGGGCTCTCCAGTGAGGGGGCGGCAGTAATTCTGCACATAGGCCAGCTCCGCCAGACCCGTGAGGACATCAATGGAAGCCACTGCATCTGCAGTTCGTTTCAGCCGTGAGACTTCGGCCAGCACTAAAGTACGAATCTCGCTGAACAGCTCATATTCGAGGCCGGTGATGCGCTCCTCGGCACCCAAAACCTTTTCCTCCAGGGACTTCAGTTCCGGGGTAATATAGCGCTCGGAATTGGCCAAGGTCTGCTTGCGCTGGTAATCCTCCGGGGCCAGGTGACTGTTGGTGCGGGTGATATCCAGATAATAGCCAAAGACTTTATTGAAGCCCACTTTAAGGGATTTTATGCCGGTACGCTGACGTTCGCGGGTCTCCAGATCCAGGATCCACTGCTTCCCGTTTTGGACAATATCCCTCAGTTCAGCCAGGTCGGCGTTGTAATCAGAGCGGATCAAGCCCCCCTCTTTGACAGAGATGGGCGGCTCGTCCGCGATGGAACGGTCTATTAAATCATAAACGTCTTCAAGAGGATCAATCTCGCCCCTGAGTTGATTGAGCAGAGTCGCGTCCGCGTCGCTGAGGATGGCCTTGAGGTCCGGCAGAATAGCCAGGGAGGATTTCAGCGCCAGAAGGTCCCTGGCATTGACAGTCCCGAAGACCAGCTTCGAAGAAAGTCGTTCCAGGTCGTAAACGGACTTGAGGAGCTCCCGGACCTCACTCCGGAGGATCAGATCGTTGACGAAGAGGTCAACGGTTTCCAGGCGCTGCTCAATAGCCTCTGTATCCAGCAGTGGCCGTTCGAGCCATTGGCGTAGCCTGCGGCCGCCCATGCTGGTGGCCGTATGGTCCAGAACCCAAAGGAGTGAACCGCGCTTGCGCTTATCCCTAAGGGTCTCTACAATCTCCAGGTTGCGCCAGGCAAACTTGTCCAGCATCATGAACTGACCGGTCTGATAGACCAGGATCTGCTCAAAATGCCGGAGATCCACCTTTTGGGTTTCTTCAATATAAGCCAGCAAGCCGCCCACAGCGCCCAGCTGAGCACTGTCAGGAACGAGGCCCAGCCCTTCCAGGGACAAAACACTATAAACCCGACGAATCAATGGTGCAGCTTGATTAGGGTCGAAATAAGCATCCGGTACTGTGGTCATAGTGTAGCCTTCGGCCGTCAAGGTTGACATAATATTATTATGTAAACCGTCAAACCCTTTACTCACAATAATCTCACTTGGCTTAACTTTGAGAATTTCTTCCAGCACCCGGTCAACGCCTTTTTCGGGATCAAAAAGGGTTGTCTTCAGCTCGCCCGTCGTAATATCCGCGTAGGCCACAGACCAGGCATTCCTCTCATTCAGCGCCAGGACGTAGTTATTTTCCCTCTCATCCAAAAAGGCCGGATCAATGACCGTACCCGGCGTCAGGATCCGCACCACTTCACGCTTGACCAGCCCCTTGGCGAGGGCCGGATCCTCCACCTGCTCGCAGATGGCAACTTTGTAGCCCTTTTCCACCAGTCTTGAGAGGTACACATCCGCCGCATGATAAGGGACGCCGCATAGCGGCGCCCGTTCCTCCAGACCGCAGTTGCGGCCGGTCAGCGTCAATTCCAGCTCCCTGGAAGCGGTGACAGCGTCATCAAAAAACATCTCATAAAAGTCGCCGAGCCTATAAAACAGGATATAGTCCTGATAGCTGTTCTTAATCTCAAAATACTGCCGCATCATGGGCGTCAACTTGTCGTAGTCCACTTCAGAACCCCCTCAACCTAAGCCAGCACTTCCACTATATCCCCAACCAGGGAGAAATTTTTAGACTTCGTGATCTTGACCATGGCAAAGGCCCCGACTAAGTCCAGGGGTCCCTCAAACGCCACCAGATGATTATGGCGGGTGCGGCCAATCAGCGTGCCTTCCCCATCCTTGCCCTGCTGCTCAACCAGAACCTCGTATGTCTCACCCACGTGGACTTTGTTCTTCTCGATCACAATTTCGTTCATCCGCTTCAGCATCCGGTCAAACCGCGCGTGCTTCACGTCCTCCGGCACCTGGTCCTCACGCTCCGCAGCCGGCGTGCCCGTCCGGATGGAATACATAAACGTAAACGCCGAATCATAGCGGGCCTGCTCGATCAGTGACATGGTCTCTTCGTGGTCCTCCTCCGTCTCCCCGGGAAAACCGACAATAATGTCCGTCGTTACCGCAAGTCCAGGGATGCGCTTTCGCGCCCGCTCCAGAATGTCCAGATACTGCCCTTTGGTGTAGTGCCGGTTCATGGCCTTCAGCACCCGGTCGCTCCCAGACTGAACCGGCAGGTGCAGGTACTCGCAGATGTTTTCACAGCGAGCCATGACTTCGATCAGCTCGTCTGAAATGTCCTTAGGATGGCTGGTCATAAACCGGATCCGTTTTAGTCCTTCAATTTTGCTGACGCGCTCCAGGAGTGACGGGAAGTCTTTTACAGCCTCAAAGCCTTCTCCAGTGCTTTCTGCCGATGGTTCCAGCCCCCGCCCATAAGAATTGACATTTTGCCCGAGCAGCGTCACTTCTTTGGCGCCGTCCCGAACCAGTCCCTCGATTTCCCTGACTATGGACTCCGGCGTCCTGCTCCGTTCCCGACCCCGTGTATGAGGCACAATACAATAGGTGCAGAAGTTATTGCAGCCGTACATGATGTTGACATACGCCTTGATGCCCACTTTGCGCGTCACCGGAAGGCCTTCTATGACTTCGCCCTCCGAATCCCAAACATCCACCAGCAGATGTGAGGACGTATAGGTCTGTGACAGCAGATGCGGGAACTGATGAAGATTGTGCGTCCCAAAAACCAGGGATACATGGGCATACTTAGCCTTGATTTCCTCAACCACGTGAGGCTGCTGCATCATGCAGCCGCAGACAACAATACGCAGATCCGGATTCTTTTTTTTAAGCGGTTTCAGCGCGCCAAGATTGCCATAGACTCTGAGCTCAGCGTTTTCTCTGACACAGCAGGTGTTGAAAATTATGAGATCAGCATCTTCCTTCTTCAGTGCTTCCACATAACCCATTTCTCCGAGCATGCCCGTCAATTTTTCAGAGTCGTGCTCATTCATCTGACAGCCATAGGTCATGATCATGAACCGCCGCTTCCGGTCGTGGTCGACCTCGAACTGCGCATTCAGATTTCGTTGTATTTGAATATAATAGGACTGGTCTGCGTAAGCAGACGCAGAAAGTGGCGGCCTTTCAGTGCGTTTCAATGTGTTTCCTCCTCATAAAAACTTAAAATCAGCTATTTGAAGCGATAAAATTTCATCCCTTTATTATATCAGAAATTTTAGATGGCACCAACCTGAACGCTTTTCAAGTCAGAAGAAATAGTGAAAGATTTTATATGTAAACAATGTGTGAACACCATGACGCTTTTTCTCCTTTTAGGTGTATAATACTATTACTGAGTCATTCAAAACAGATGATGCAAAAAATCTTATTTAGGTGAGGGATCCCGTCCATATGCAATCGACTCTGAAGCAAAACACATTATGGGGTTATGGATTTGGAAATTTTGGCTATGGGGTAATCTCCCAGGCCGTTTCTACTTTTTTGATGTTTTATGCCACAGCAGTTCTCGGCATGAACGGCGCCTGGGTTGGGATGATTGTGAGTATAGGCGTGATCTGGGATGCCGTTTCGGATCCAATCATGGGTTATTTATCTGATCAGACACGCTCAAAGCGCTTTGGCCGGAGACACCTTTACCTTTGGATTGGCGGTATTGGCATTGCCCTCAGCAACGCGCTCTTATGGTACATCCAGCCGGAGATGAGCCTAACGGTCAAACTTATTTCCATGGCTACCTGGATCCTCGTACTTAAGACCTTTCTGACCATTTATATCACCCCTTACACTGCCCTTTCCGCCGAACTGACAGAAGGCTACGAGGAGCGCACGAAGATTCAAGCAGTGAAGACAGCCTTTTTTCTGATGGGAATCTTCTTCACAGCAGCACTTGGTTTGGTCCTCTTTTTCAAGCCCACCGCTGAATACCCGGTAGGACAGCTGAACCCGGCAGGCTACCAGGCTATGGGTACGGCAACCTCGATCCTCATGTTGATTTCCATGGCAGGTGTTATCCTGACAACAAAGCGCATGATCCCCTATTTGAATGGACGGATTCTCTCTGAAGGACAGGTTGGCATAAAGCACTTTGTAAAATCGATCCGACACGCTTTCACCAACAAAGACTACACTGCCGTTGTCATAGGCTATCTGTTCACCAACCTCTCCAGTGCCTTAATCAATACCATAGGCCTCCATGTCTTCACCTACACCTTTTCACTCAACAGCTCAGGAATAGCTATGATTATAGGCGCCCAGATCCTGATCAGCATCTTGAGTCAGCCTGTATGGGCAATGCTGTCAGACAAAATGGAAAAACGTGAATTGATCAAGCTGGGTCTTCAGATTTCAATAGTTGGCTGCTTATATTTTATGCTTATGGTCATTTTCAGAAATTATTTTGACTTTCAATTTTATCACTTAATTCCATTTAGCTTATTGGCTGGTTTTGGCACCGGCGGTCTCTATACCCTGCCCCAGTCTATGATTGCTGACACGGTGGACGTCAACGCCCTGGAAGTGGGAATGCGTCAGGAAGGCGTCTTCTTTGGCTGCATGACCCTTTCCTATAAATTGTCGCAATCCGTAGCTATTTTTCTGCTCGGTTTTGTACTCGAATTATCCGGATTCAATGCAGAGCTGGGCGCCCAGTCGCCGAATACAGGCTTGGTGCTCGGGCTGGTGCTGGCCCTTGGCGGCATTCTCTTCTTTGTGTTCGCGTATTGGGCATTCAAACCCTATTCTCTTGATCGCGACAAAGTCAACGACGTGCATCGTGAGCTGCAGCGGCGCATAGCTGAAGGCAGAGTCAAACTTTAAAGGTGAGAAAAAAACAGGAACCGGCGTCTTTTTCGCGCCGGTTCTGATTTGTTTTTTGCATTAAAATAGACAGATGGTCATCAATGTGATTTCCATCTGTCTATTTTTGAGGGGCTGCGTTGCAGCAACCCCTTCATTATAATCTCCAAACTCGCTTAATTACTCTTCCTCAGAAGCCTCAACATCATCAGAGAACGCGCCGTCAACAGTTGCTTCGATAGTCTCGACAACTTCTGCTTCTTCCGCTTCCTCAGCCGCTTCTTCTTCAGCTTCCTTCATGGAAAGCTTGATTCTGCGGTTTTCGAGATCCACATCCAGGAGCTTGACGAGACGCTTCTCGCCGACTTTAAGCTCGTCAGAAGGCTTCTCTACACGCTTGCGCGCGATTTGAGAAACGTGGACAAGGCCTTCAACACCCGGCTCGAGCTCGACGAATGCACCAAAGTCAGTCAGATTGACGACTTTGGACTCGAAGATGCCGCCGATTGTGTAGTGATCCATGAACGTCGTCCAAGGGTCGCCTTTGAGCTGCTTAATGCTGAGGGAAATCTTCTCAGTTTCTTTATCGATAGAAATAACTTTGACTTCTACGACATCACCAATTTTGACAACTTCCTGCGGCTTGTTGATGCGGCCCCAAGTGAGTTCTGAAATGTGTGCCATGCCGTCGATGCCGCCGAGGTCGATAAAGACGCCAAAGCTTGTGATGCGCTTGACTTCGCCTTGAACGACAGCGCCTTCAAAGACTTTTTCCCAAACCGCTTCCTTCTTCGCAGCGTTCTCTTTTTGAAGAACAGTCTTTCGTGAGAAGACAGCGCGGCGCTTTTCGCGGTTGAACTCGATGATTTTGACCATCATTGTCTTGCCAACGTATTCCTTGAGATCGTTGACATAACGGGTAGAAATCTGGGATGCAGGGATAAAGCCGCGCGCTTCCTGATAGTAAGCGACGACGCCGCCTTTGACGGTTTCAGTGACTTTGACTTCAATCTCCTGCTCAGCAGCATAAGCTTCCTCGAGAAGACCCCAGTCTGCGTACATGCTGACGCGCTTGAGGGACAAGAGGACGTTGCCGTCGCCATTGTCATTTTTGATGACATAAACTTCGATTTCCTGATTCTCTTCGAAAACGCTGAGATCAGCTGGTGTTGCTGCGCTTGAGATCTCTTCGAGAGGAATGACGCCATCCGCTTTATATCCAATGTTGACGATGATCTCGTCACTTTTGACCTGGACAACTTTGCCTTTTACGATCGATCCGCTGCGCGGAGCGCGTAAAGACTCGTCAATCTGATCCATGAATTGTTCCATTGAGTTGTTTTCCATGTAGGTTACCTCGCCTTCAACTATTTGAAATTTTTTTTAACTGATTCAAGATGTCATCCATCACCCAATCCGGTGTGGATGCTCCAGCCGTTATTCCTATATTATCACAGTTCAACAAATTTATCATCTGTAAATCTGCCGCAGATTCAATAAAATAGGTATTTTCACAATTTTTTTTACAAATTTCGTAGAGTTTCTTTGTATTTGACGAATGGGGACCCCCTACCACCAGCATGCAGTCGACTTCGGAAGAAAGGGTCTCTGCGCTCGCCTGTCGTTCGGAGGTGGCTTTGCAGATCGTGTTGTGTGCGACAAGATGCATGGCGCGCTCAGATAGGTGTGCGTAAACCGAGTCCCACAGAGACAGGCGTATGGTTGTCTGTGCCACCAGCATGAGGGGGTGGGAGAAGTGACCATCGGCAGATATGTTCTGGCTCTCCCAAGCCACAAGCGCCTCCAGAGAATCCACCACAAACACCGGACCATGACACCAGCCGGCAATGCCGACAACCTCCGGATGCGTGGCAGTGCCTACAATCATTACTGCTGAACCATCCTGACTGAAGCCGTCCACGAGTCTGTGGATTTTTTTTACGAAAGGACACGTGCCATCCACCAATGGAATTCCAAGGGAAGCCGCCTCATCGTGAAAGGACTTGGGGACACCGTGGGAACGGATGACCACGGTTTTGCCGGTACCCTGAACCTCCTTCAGATCCTCAATGACGCTGACGCCTTCTTGTTCCAGCTTTCGAACCACATCCCGGTTGTGAATCAGCTCGCCATAGGTGACCGCGCCTGCAGGAGCCTTCCTGGCATCCAAAGTCAGCTCCAGTGCACGCTTGACGCCAAAGCAAAATCCGGAGGCAGAGGCTATTCTGATATTCATGGACCTATGCCCTCCCCTTGTAAAGCTCAATGTGAGCATAGACATTTTTTAGAATCTCAAACACCGCATTTTCATAATCCGGACCGGTGGGTTTGCCCTCAAACTGAAGGGTTACCAAGGGATGGATAATGATCCGCACTTTTGAGAAAAATTTATAGGTTGAATCTATGGTCACCGGCTGAATGGGTACCCCAGCCTTGTGTGCAATCATGCCCACACCCGCTTTGGGCGGCAGCGGGGTCAGACCCGGATTACGCGTTCCTTCCGCAAAAATCAGCACGCTTTCCCCACCTTTGAGAAACCGCAGCGCCGCCTTGACCGCGCCAATATCGTTGCCGGTCCGGTCCACGGGGAACCCGCCGCAGCCCCTGAAGAACCAATCGAAAAGCCGGTTGCTGAACAGCTCTTTTTTAGCCATGAAGCGGATGTAGTCCGGGATAAAGGTGCCAAACACCAGCGGATCTTTGTAATCGATATGATTGGGACAGACGACTTTGGGCTGAGCGGGGTCCCAGTTTTCGCGTCCAACGACCTCTACCCGGTAGATCACCCGGTAAAGCACATTGAAAATGAATTTGATAAATACCTTCAGCACGGAGGCGCCTCCCCTCTTCGCAACTTTTCTACAGCGTCGCAGATAGCTGCCACGACCTGGTCAATACTCTTTCCCGTGGTATCAATGCGAAACGCGTCCTCCGCCATGACCAGCGGAGAATCCTCGCGGCTGCTGTCCACCTGATCCCGGTGGGCAATGTCTTTAAGGATCGTGTCGAAGTCTGCGGAAAAGCCCCGGGCTTCAAACTCCAGGAACCGCCTGCGTGCCCGCTCTTCAAGGGAGGCTGTCAGGAAGAATTTGTAGCGCGTTTCAGGGAGCACCACGGTGCCAATATCGCGGCCGTCCATGACGACGCTTCGGCCCTCTGCCTGGGCGCGCTGCATTTTGACCAGGTGCCTGCGCACTGCCGACATGGCAGCTACCTGAGAGACCCGGCGGGTGACTTCCTGAGTCCGGATGGCCTCTGAGACGTCCCTTCCGTCCAGAATGACCTGTTCAGTGTAGAGCTCCAGGCCGGTGGTATCCAGAAGGTGATCAATTTCGAGGTCGAGTTCAGGGGTCAGTTCGGGGGTGCTTGGGGGTGTGTTTTCGCGACCATCGGCATATCCATCCAGCTTTTGAAAGAGGCCGGTTTCAATGAACTTCAGGGCAATGGCCCGGTACATGGCGCCGGTGTCTATATAGTCACAGCCCAGCGCTTTGGCCACCCTGCGGGCAACAGTGCTCTTGCCCGAGCCGGCGGGCCCGTCCAGCGCAATCTGGATTTTACTAGTCGAATCTGATTCCATATGGCAAAACTCCTTCGTTGAAAATGCTTATCATCTCATTATAATACAATATAAAAAGCGTCGCAAGGCCGGCGGTCCATAGTTTGCAAGGAACCCATCAGCGCGTGTCTGAATTAAACCACCTATACTGACTAAAGCGCGTAAATTGCCTAAACCGCCAGGGGAACCGAAAAATTTTCACAAAAAGCTTCTTGAACCAACACAAAAAGGAGGCCGCGTCTTTGGCTGGCCTCCCCCCTGCATTTCTTGGATGACATGCGCACCGGCCTGAACAGGCGGTCACAGAATCACTTAGGGTTGTAGATCTTATATTCGTTCCAGATATTCTCGAGCTTCTCGAAGTTTTCTTCCACACGTTCCATTTCCTTGATCGAAACCATCTGGATCAGCGCGTTGATGAGGCTCATAGGCGCGACCAGGGAGTCGATAAAGGTGTTCATGCCGTAGCGGGCGAAGAGTGAGTGCTTGACCATAGGCACAAGGGGCGCCATAGGGCTGTCTGTGATGCCTATGATAGTCGCTCCCTGAGTCGTCGCAAACTCAACGATCTCAAAGGTCCGCTTCGCGTAGCGCGGGAAGGAAATGGTGATGAGCAGGTCGTCTTTGGTGATATTGACGAGGTGGTCAAAGACATCCAGCGCGCCGGCAGTGACCACGACCACATCCTTCAGGATGAAGTTGAGGTAAAAGCCGAGGTAATTGGCCAGAACGGAGGAACTGCGCATGCCCAGGATATAAACGCGCCGGGCGTTGTGAATCTCCTCGACGATCTGGGTCATGGTCTCTTCATCCACGCCGTCCAGCGTGCGCCGGATGTTGTCCATGTCCGCGTTCATGACCTTTTTCGTATAACTGGATTCCTTCTCCAAATCCTTGGAAAGCTCAAAGCGCTGAACTGTGGTCAGCTTGGTCTTGATGGATTCCTGAAGACCCTTCTGCAGCTTGGGATACCCGTCATAGCCCAGGGCGTTGGCAAAGCGTACGACCGTGGATTCGCTCACGCCCGTGGAATCACCCAGGGTGGAAGCTGTCATAAACGCCACTTTGTCGTAGTTCTGGAGGATAAAGTCAGCAATCCGCTTTTGACCTTTACTCAGTTTAATATAATTTTTCTCTATGCGATTGAGTAAATCATTATGATCGGCCATGGCCAAGACCGCCCTTCCTGGGATAATTAATTGTTGACCAATGCATAGCCTTCAATGAGGGCTGAGCGGTTGAGGTCAATGGTGCCCTTTGGAACGCGGGCGAGGACTGCGCCTTCAACTTGCTCTCTGGTCAGAACGTCAATCAGTTCAGTGAGTACGCCGATGGCGACAATATTAGCAACAATGCCTTTGCCGAGCTTGTCTGTCGCCGTGCTGATGATTGGAAGGCTGTAAATCTTGCCAGCCTTCAGATCCGCAGGAAGCGTGATGGAGTCGTCAACGACGACAATACCATTTGGATTGATGCCTTTGATATACTTGTCGCAAGCGTCTTGTGTAAGGGCCAGGAACAAGTTGAGATCCTGAACCTTAGGGAAGTCGATCTCAGCGTCGCTGATGATGACTTCAGCCTTGGAAGCGCCGCCGCGGGCTTCAGGGCCGTAGCTTTGTGTCTGAATGGCATTGAGGCCGGAGTTGATGGCCGCCTCCGCCAGAATGATTCCTGCCAGGATCAGGCCTTGTCCGCCGGATCCGGAGAGTCTGAGTTCAAATTGGTTTCCCATGACAATTACTCCTTCCTCAAGCGGTCTACGATTTTTTGGTACTCAGCCGAGTATTCAGGCAGCTGCGTGTTGTGCTTGAACTCGCCCATCAGGAACTTGCCCTGGAGCTGTTCCGGCGTCATACGCTCAGCGGCTTTGACGTCGACGAAGGACTCTTTGAGGAAGTTCATCATAGCGACAGCAGAGCCTTTTTTGTTCTTACGGCCGTAGTAAGTCGGGCAGACGGAAATCGCTTCAACGAGGGAGAACCCTTCGTGTGCAATCGCTTTCTGGATGTAGTTCGTCATTTGAGTCGCGTGGAACGCTGTAGTTCTGGCAGCGTAAGTTGCGCCGGCAGCAGCAGCGAGGTTCGCGATGTCAAACGGACGGTCGATGTTGCCGTAAGGCGCGGTGGTGCCAAAATCGCCATGCGGCGTCGTTGGTGAGTACTGACCGCCGGTCATGCCGTAGATGTTGTTGTTAAAGACGATCGTCGTGATGCCGATGTTTCTTCTGGCAGCATGGATCAAGTGGTTGCCGCCTATAGCAGACGCGTCGCCGTCACCGGAGATGACGATGACTTTCATGTCAGGCTTCGCAAGCTTGATGCCTGTAGCAAACGCGAGCGCACGGCCATGGGTCGTGTGAAGCGTGTTGAAGTCCATGTAGCCAGGGGCTCTGGAAGAGCAGCCAATACCCGATACAATTGTGACCTTGTCTTTGTCAAGACCGAGGTTTTCAATGGCACGGATGATGGAGTGCATGATGATGCCGTGGCCGCAGCCCGGGCACCAGATATGTGGAAGGCGCGAGTCGCGCATATACTTGCTGACAAGTTCGCTGTTCTTCACTTATAAAACCTCCTTGACTTTTTTCACGATATCTGCAGGTACAAAGACATCGCCATCAGCACGTCCGAGGAAGTGAAGCTCAGCTTCCGATTTGACGACGCGCTCGACTTCCAGCATCAGCTGGCCAAGGTTGTGCTCAACGACGAGAACTTTATTGACTTGCTTGGCGCGGGCGAGGGTCGCCTCTACCGGATACGGCCAGATGGTGATAGGTCGCAGCATGCCGACTTTGATGCCTTCAGCGCGAAGCTTGTTGATGGCATTTTTTGCAGTTCTCGCTGTAGAACCGTAAGCCACGATCATGATTTCAGCGTCGTCCATGAGGTACTCGTCATAAGAGATCAGGTCCTCGAGGTTGTCCGTGATTTTAGCCATGAGGCGGTTGATTTTAACGCCAGCCTTGACGGTGCTGTTCGTTGGGAAGCCCATGTCGTCGTGGAAGAGGCCGGTGATGTGGTAACGGTAGCCTTCACCGAAGCCAGCCATACGAGGCACGAGGTCGCCTTCGCGAACGCCGTAAGGAATGTAATCTTCACCTTCAACCGGCTTTAAGCGGTCAAAGATCTCAAGCTCGTCCGCGTTCGGGATCTCGATGCGCTCGCGCATGTGACCGACGACTTCGTCCGGCATGAGGATGACAGGTGTTCTATATTTTTCAGCAAGATTAAAGGCGCGAACTGTTTCGTAGTACATTTCAGTGACGGACTGCGGTGAAATGGCGATGACCGGATGGTCGCCGTGAGTACCCCACATAGCCTGCATGACGTCGCCCTGACCAGGTGACGTAGGAAGACCTGTAGACGGGCCGCCGCGCATGACGTTGACGATGACGAGCGGAATCTCAGCAAGCGCCGCGTAGCCAATGTTTTCCTGCTTCAGTGAGAAACCGGGACCACTTGTAGCCGTCATGGATTTGAAGCCGGCGATGCTTCCGCCGATCGCTGCAGCAATACCTGCAATCTCATCTTCCATTTGGATGAATTTACCGCCGACTTCAGGGAGCTTTTCCGCTGAGCCCTCAGCAATTTCTGTGGACGGTGTGATTGGATAGCCGGCGAAGAACTTCATGCCGGCAGCGAGTGCGCCAGCGACGCAAGCTTCATTGCCCTGCATGAGTTTGACGATGCGTTTACTCATTGTCTATACCTCCCAAAAAAATGGCGAAATCCGGGCAGCGCAGTTCACACTGACCGCACTTGATGCAGTTCTCACGATCATTCATGTTCACTTTGCCATTATCGTCGAATCCGAGGACTTTTTTAGGGCAGAACGCGATACAGATGCCGCAACCTTTACACCAATTTTTGTTGATCTTGATTTCCAGTTGCTCTTTACTCTTGCTCAAGTCAACGACCTCCTTAAGAATAACTACATTTCAATGATAACACATAGTCACAATTTTGCAAGATAGATTTCATCTTATTATGAAATCTTTCACAAAATCGCAAGTTGACGTGCATAAAGTATAATTGTGCGTGTGTATTTTGGTATACAAAAAGAGATTCTGCCGATGGTCACATCTTCTATCCCCTTCTCCAATCTGGGTTCGGGCGGGATGCTCACTGTGGTTTGGTGGTGGCGGGAAACCATCGGCCCCAAAAAGGAAAAAAACGCGTCAGTTTGTCTATTCATTAACAAACAATTGAACGCGTTTTTATTCATTATTTAGCCTAATCCAGTTTAAATTGATCGCTGTCTATCAACGGCTCGTGGAAGTCGTTGAAATTGAAGCGGATAGGCGTGAGGCTCACCCGGTTCCGGGAAATGGCGTAGACGTCCGTGTCGATCTGATCCGGCGGGATCAGGAGGTCGCCGGCGATCCAGTAGTACTCCCCGCCTCGGGGGCTGGTGCGGCGCTGGACGGAATTTTCGTAGACCATTTTACCGAGCTTGCAGTAGGAAATGCCTTCGTAATCATCTGCCGGCGGGAAGTTGATGTTGACGGCGTTATAGTCCCATTTGAAGGCGGACAGCAAGGTTTCGAGGTTGTCGCGGATAAATTCGGCGGCTTTACGAAAACCGGATTCTGCGCCGGAATAATGGGAAATGGCGAAACTCGGGATGCCGTGGAAGCTGCCTTCCAGCGCGGCAGCGACCGTGCCGGAATAAATGACGTCGATGCCCAGGTTAGGGCCGTTGTTGATGCCGGAGAGGACCAGGTCGAACTTGATCTCTTCAAATTTGGCGAGGCCAATTTTGACGCAGTCCGCCGGGGTGCCGTTGATGGCCCACTCTGCTGCGCTTCCCGGATAGAGGTGGGTCCGGCGGGCATGGACGATGTCGTGCATGGTCAGCGCGTGACTTTTGGCGCTCTGCTGATACTCCGGCGCAGCGATATAGACTTGGTGATGGGGTATGAGGGCTTCGGCGAGGGCTTTCAAACCCGCGGCCTGGATGCCGTCGTCGTTGCTGATGAAGATGTTCATAGAGGGATCACTGCCTTTCGAGATGTGACTGTTTCTGTTTATGTTGTTATAGCTGGACAGGGGCTTTTTTAGCGCTGTTGCAGCCTTGGCAGCCTCTGTCGAAGAACGGGTCGATTTCGAGGGCGAGGCGGTCCTTAACCTCCGGATCTGCTTCAAAGCCAAAGCGGGTCAGGTAGCCCGAGATTTCGGTATTGTTGTCAGCATAAACCCAGCCGAAGCCGCGGTTGAGCATGTAGAACATAATGGCTCTCAGGAGACCATCGGCAAACTTTTTGTTTCTGAGGGCAGGCGTCATATAGAGGTGGCGGATGGTGGGATCCAGAATGACGAGCTCCGCGGTGACAAAGCCGAGGACCTTTTCCTTTTCCCGTGCGACGACAACTTCGAGGTTTTGAGGGAAATTCGCAGGGACGGTGATCCCCTCTTCCTCTATGAATTTCTGAAGATCTGCGAAATCTTCTTTTTCAGCGGTTTTTAAAAGCATCATGATAGTCAGGCTCCTTTGTGTTTTGAAATTTTCGAACGGTTTTGATGGTAGGTGACAGGCGCCAGTTTGAAGTGAGTGTCTGACACTGAGTTGAAGTGAGTGTCTGACACTGAGTTGAAGTGAGTGTCTGACACTGAGTTGAAGTGAGTGTCTGACACTGAGTTGAAGTGAGTGTCTGACACCGAAATCGTTTCGGTGCCAGAGCTTGCGAGAATGTTTCTCAATAAATGTCGTTATTGAAGAGCTTTCAACGCTGCTACTTCTTCCGGGGTCAGGTGGCGCCAGGCTCCGGACTTTAAATCTCCGAGTTCCAGCGGACCTATGGACAGGCGGCGAAGGCGTTTGACATTGGCACTGAGCGCTTCGACCATTCTGCGGATCTGACGGTTCTTTCCTTCGCGGATCCCCACAATCAGCCCTTTGCCCTTCTGTCTTTCGACGAAAGCCGGCTGAGTGACGTAGTCGCCAATATCAACGCCGTCACGCAGCTTTGCAAGCTCGGTATCCGTCAGTAAGCGATCAGTCTCAACGTAGTAGCGCTTTTCGAATTCATGGCTCGGGTGGGTCAGGAGGTGGGTTAGGGCGCCGTCATCGGTTAAGAGGATCAGGCCTTCGGAGTCATAGTCCAGTCGGCCAACGGGATAAACCCGGCGGTCAATCCGGACCAGATCCAGTGCGGTGGGCCGGCCAAAGTTGTCCTTGACGGAGGTGATGTAGCCCGTGGGCTTGTTGAGCATCATGTAGACGTGATCGGCGGCTGTCTGGATCAGGGTGCCGTCGACTTCAACCCGGTCACTCTCGGGTGAAATGGAGGTGCCAAGCTCGCGGACAACCTCACCGTTGACCTTGACCCTGCCGTCGAGGATCATCCCCTCCGCACTTCTGCGGGAGGCGACGCCGCAGTGGGCCATATATTTCTGAAGCCGCATCATTGTCTTCGAATCGGTTGCAGTGGTCATAGTGTTTCGTCCCTTTCGTAGGGGATGGTAACGTCATCCTCTTCGGACAAAGCGCTCGGTTCAGCTGCAGTCGATTCTGCCACCGCTTCATCTGTCACATCCGTTTCATCCGCTTCACGGGCCTCAAGCAGGTTGATCAGACGCTCGGCGCCGTCAAAGGTCGTGAGATCCGGAAGCTCTTCCAGGGACCTCAGACCAAAAGTTCTGAGAAACTCGTCCGTCGTGCCGTAAAGCATCGGTCGGCCAATCTTCTCCAGCCTGCCCTTTTCTTCAATAAGCCCGCGCTCGATCAAAATCTGCAGGGGCTTGTCCGACTTGACGCCCCGGGTGTAATCGATCTCCGACCGGGTCACAGGCTGTTTGTAGGCGATAATGGCGAGTGTCTCCAGCGTCGCCGGGGACAAGCCTCTGGATTTAGTGGTCTTCATGACGCGCTCGATAAAGTCTGCATTTTCCGGTGCGCTGGCCATCTGAACGGCGTCGCGGATGAACAGCAGGCGCATCCCCCGCTCCCCGGACTCGTATTCCTTGCGCAGGGTTTCCAGCAGTTCCACGGTCCAGCTCATGGGCAGGTCCAGGGCTGCCGCCAGGCGGTCGATTGCCACGGGCTCGCCGCTGACAAACAGAATGGATTCTATGGCGCTTCGGTAGGAACGTTCTTCCATCAGTCGGTCTCCCCTTCTTCATCGTAGTGGTCTTCGTTATGGTTTTCGTTGTGGTTATTGCCGCGGCTTTGAGGGTTTTGGACCTGGGAACCATCGGCAGCGGCATTGGTGTCTTGGGACTGAGACGTCTCATACCAGTGCTCCAGCAGGGACTCCTGAATCAATTCCTCTTCAGTTTCCGATGGTTCCCTGCGCCGAATCAGGATGCCGCTGAACATCTCGTCCTGAACCACACGAACGCGCTTCAGCTTCAAAAGCTCAAGAAGGGCCAGAAACGTGGTTACAACGACGTTGCGGGTTGCGCCGCCCTCGAACAGGGCTTCAAAGGAAATGTCGTTCACTTCCTTGAGGCGGGCCGTCAGCGCCTTGATGGCGTCCTCCACAGCGTAGGGCTCACGGTTCAGGGTGGAGAAAAAATGCTCTCTGTGGGTATCGGTGCGATCCAGTTTGGTGAGCACCCGTTTTAGGGCTTCTGTGAGAAGATCAATCTCGGTAGGCTCGTTGAGGGTTTCCGGATTCTGAGGGAGGATTTCAGAGAGATCTGAGGCCTCACGAGTGAAATAAGCGCCGTCCTGCAGCTCGAGGCCACTGAGGAGCCTTGCGGCTTCCTTGTAGCGCTTGTACTCGACGAGTTTGGTGACGAGCTCCGTACGCGGGTCCTCGGCCACATCCCAGGCTTCGAAAATGCCCGCTTCACGGTCCGGCAGCAGCATCATGGACTTGATCTCAAGGAGCGTGGCGGCCATGACCAGGAATTCGCCGGCAATGTCGACGCGTGCCGTTTCCATATGGATCAGGTAGTCGAGGTACTGGGTGCAGAGGGTGGCCACAGGGATATCGTAGATATCGATTTCGTTGTCCTGGATCAGGTGGAGCAGGAGGTCCATGGGGCCTTCGAAGGCGTCCAGCTTGACGGAGTAAGCGGAGGTGATTGGTAGGGATTCGGATTGGGCTGGGTGATCATCAGAATCTGATTGGTTTTTGGGGGGCGAAGCGAGTTGGGTATTAAGTGGCGGGACCTCGTGGAGGTTCAGCTGCTGGGCCAGGGCGTCTGGGGACGTGGTGTTAAGTGCGCGGGCCGCATTTTTGAGTTTGCGGGGCAGCGAGCACTGACGGAAGCGCTCGGCGAAGTCCGGGGAGGTTTGGGAAAAATAACCGAACAGGTGACTCGCCTTGTCGTCACCGCAGAGACCGGGGGCGTGCTCGACGACCCGGGCAAAGGCTATGGCCTGGATCAGGGCCTCAGAGGTTGGTGCGGTGTTGTCCTCTGTTGTGATCAGGAGACCTAGGTCGAGCATCAAGCGAACAGCCTCCTCGCAGTGGCCGTCACTGAAGTTGAGGAACAGCTCGCGCATAATGCGGTCATTGGTCAGGGTTTTCAGTACACCCGCTTCTATGGCTTCTTTCATTTGTTTTTCTGTTGTGTCCACCGGGGTCAGACCTACTCGGGCCATGTAGCGGACCGCGCGGTACAGACGGGTGGGATCGTCGTAAAAGCTCTGGTCGTGAAGGACTCTGAGGTCTTTGGCTTTCAGGTCATCGAGGCCTTTTAGGGGATCCAGCAGCTGGATCAGGATCGTGCGGGCGGTGCTTAAGTCGCAAGTTTCAGAGGCCACGTAGTCCAGAAGTTCCAGCTCAAGGGCCATGGCGTTGACGGTGAAGTCCCGGCGTTTCAGGTCGTCCTCAATGGTTCCTGGCGTGACTGTAGGGAGCTGTCCGGGGGCTTCATAGCGTTCGCTGCGGGCGGTGATCAGATCGATCTCCCCTGTGTCCAGGATGCCTGAGGCGGTCATGAAGCGGTCGTAGTACTGCCAGTCAATGTTAGTGAGGCGGTCGGTTAGTTTGGTGATCTCGCCTTCTATGACCACGTCCAGGTCGCGGACGTCGCGGCCGAGGATCAAGTCGCGGACAGCGCCGCCGACGAGGAAGACTCTGAGGGTGGCGTTTGGAGTTTCGGATTTATAATCTTCAGCTGCGAGCAGAAGCTGGGTCAAAATGCCGTCGTGGGCGCGATTCAGCGCGTTGACTCTTTCTTCAAGGTGCGCAATGAGTTCTTCAAGCGGCAGTGCCAGCAGCGATTGAGTTTGAGTGATTAGGTCGGTCACCGGGACCCCTCCTTCTTTAACTCAATTATTATAACAAAAAGCCTGCCTTGGTCATAGTGCGGGGCTGGAAATTTTGATTGACGAGGTGTTGGGGTTGTCAGGGTACATCATGGAGAAAGTGGATTAGGTTGTATACAATGTAGTTTACTTTCTGCTGAAGGTAAGTAAAGGATGCAGAAATGTAAATGTAATTATTCTTTTTTTGTTTAATTATGCGCCTCTATGAGCTTAATAAATCTTGTGATGCTTTTTAACTATACATTTTAGGGTATAAACAATTCAATTAAAAAACTCATTCATGAGGAGGGTTTGGTATGCGAAGAAATAAAAGATTCAGCATTATGTTGCTCATCCTGATTATGCTGGTCTCTACCCTGCTTTCAGGTGCAGCTTCCGCAGGTATTGGAACAGAAAAGGTCAAAGTCATCATAGCTTTCCACGAGCAGCCCGGTCCGGCAGAAGCGGCGTTAATAAGGGCTTTCGGCGGATCAGTCAAGTTTACATATAATATTGTGCCGGCAATTGCGGCGACGTTGCCGCAGGCGGCTCTGGAGGGTTTATCCAGGAATCCGAAGATTAAGTTAATTGAACTTGATGGGGAGGTTCATGCACTGGCTGACAGTTATCCATGGGGTATTTCAAAGGTCGGTGCGGAAAGCGTACACATTGATTCAAATGTTACTGGTAATGGTGTTGCTGTTGCAGTCATCGATACTGGCATGGATTATTCTCACCCTGACTTGGCTGCAAATTATGCCGGTGGTTACGATTTTGTCAATAAAGATAATGATCCGATGGATGATAACGGCCACGGGACTCACGTATCTGGCACTATTGCGGCTGAGCTGGATGGAACTGGTATTGTTGGTGTCGCTCCAAACTCGAAAATATACGCTTTAAAAGTTTTAAACAGAAAAGGCAGTGGAGATTTCAGCAATATTATCGCAGCCCTTGACTGGTGTATTGCTTATAACAACGACCCTGACAACGCAGATGACATCAGAATCACTAACAACAGTTATGGTTCATCTGCTAATCCTGATATTTACGGTTATACTATGGAAAAAGCATTTGTTGCAGCCTATAATGCCGGAATTCTTCACATAGCTGCAGCTGGTAACGAAGGTGATTTGGCTGGTACCGGTGACACAGTTGGCTATCCTGCTAAATACAATTCCGTAGTCGCAGTAGCGGCAACAAATAGCGATAATATTAGACCATATTTTTCAAGCACAGGTAATACCGTAGAATTGTCTGCTCCGGGTTATGGCATTTACTCAACTGTCCTTAGAGGGGCTTACGCGACGTATAATGGTACGTCAATGGCTTCTCCGCATGTCGCGGGTGTTGCGGCGCTTGTAATGGCGGCTCATCCATCAATGACAAATACTCAAGTTAGAACTCTTCTAAATGATACAGCCAAAGATCTTGGAGTTATCGGAAGAGATCCATGGTATGGCTTTGGACTGGTAGACGCAAAAAAAGCTGTTGGTACCTCAACGCCACCGCCGGATACAAAATCAATAACAGTTTCATCGCTTGAAAAAAGTTCCTCAATCGTCAACAAAAAATTCTGGAATGCTCAAGTAGTTGTCACTGTTGATCCAGCATTTTCAGGCGCCGTCGTAACAGGCTCATTTGGAAGTTTAACCGTTTCAGGAACAACAGATGGATCTGGAAATTGTACCTTAAACTCTGGAAATATCAGTGCACAGACTAGTTCAATAGTATTTCAGCTTAGTTCGGTCACCTTAAGTGGCTATACCTATTCGCCCCCTTCTTCAACAAATATTACCATTGCTAAACCAACAAAATAACATCAAACTGAATAAATGTTCAAAGGCTGATGGGAATGTATCCCATCAGCCTTTTATTTGATCAAGTCTGCCCCTATTCCTTCATGTTTCAATGTAAAATTTCAATCCACAAAGATAACATAAAACATTTATGTAAACCAGACAAAATTCGACAAAAAACTGCAACGCAGGGTATAAATATAAGGCAACAATAATTTAGATACAAGAGGTGATCCACATGAAATCAAAGTCTAATGTCAAACGTCACACTGCCCTGTTGCTTACCCTGATCCTGGTCCTCACCTCCCTGCTGTCTGGGACGGTCTTCGCGTCTGAGCCAGATTCAGCGTCCGGAACCGAAAAAGCAGCGGTGCTCATTGCCTTCCACCAACAACCTGGCGCTTCTGAAGAAGCTCTGATCCGCGCCCATGGCGGCGCTGTCAGCCATACATACCACCTTGTTCCTGCCATGGCCGCAACCCTTCCGCGCGCAGCTCTCGAAGCGCTGCGACACAATCCAAAAATCGCCCTGATCGAGCCCGATCTTACCGTTCAAGCGCTGGCAGACACCTACCCATGGGGCATTACGCGCATTGGCGCTGACCTGGTGCACCAGCAAAGCAATACTGGCGCCGGTATTAAAGTCGGCATCATCGACACCGGCCTCGACTACACCCACCCTGATCTTGCCGGCAAATACGTTACCGGTTATGACTTTGTCAACAACGACGCCAACCCTATGGACGACCACGGCCACGGCACCCACGTCGCAGGCACCATTGCGGCAGTCATGAACGGACAAGGTCTCGCAGGCGCAGCCCCGGGCGTTTCCCTCTATGCCTTGAAAGTTCTTGATGCCAACGGCTCAGGTTCCCTGGGCAACATTATGGCAGCAGTCGAATGGTGTGTAGACAATGGCATTCAAATCACCAACAACAGCTATGGCGTCATGACAGATCCAGGCAGCACCTTCAAAGCCGTCTTTGACGCGGCCTATGCGGAAGGGCTCCTTCAGATCGCTGCCGCCGGAAATGACCGAACCAAATGGTATTCACTCTTTTTCACTGACATCGTCAGCTACCCTGCCTGGTATAGCTCCGTCGTAGCCGTTGCAGCCACTGACAGTGCCAACAAAGTCGCTTCATTTTCAAGCTTCGGTCCATCTGTGGAACTCTCCGCCCCTGGCGTTTCCATTGAATCCACTATTCCAGGCGGTTACGCGACCTGGAGTGGCACCTCTATGGCGACGCCGCATGTTGTCGGTGCGGCAGCTCTGGTTATGAAATCAGGCATCACCAGCGCTTCGGCAGTGAGAAGCCGACTTCAGGCCACTGCGGATGACCTCGGTGCTTTAGGCCGAGACCGTGATTATGGTTATGGCCTTGTCGACGCGGACGAAGCCGTCCTTGGCACACCGCCACTTAATGCCCCACCTTCAGTGACTATTACTTCGCCGATGGATGGTGAAACCTTCACCATCGGCCAGAATATCACCTTCACGGCTTCTGCGACGGATCTTGAGGATGGGAATCTGACTTCCTCGATCGTCTGGACGTCCAGCCTTAATGGGAATATTGGCAGTGGCGGCTCATTCAATTTGTCAACATTGACTATAGGAGCCCACGAGATCCAAGCCTCAGTCACCGACTCTAACGAACAGACGGGGTCAGACCTGGTCAGTATCACTGTAGTATCATCGACCGCTGAGAACACGCCACCGTTGGTAACAATCCATTCGCCAGCGGATGGAGACCATTTCTATTCCAATGAGGTGATTAACTTTAGGGCAACCGCTTCAGATGCTGAAGAAGGAACCTTGACCCCGAATATTACCTGGTCTATATATGATGGCACCAACTTAGTGTTCTACGAGGGTCCTGATCATGATCTTACACTCTCTGCAGGCAGTTACACTGCGATCGCAACAGTAGCAGATTCTAACTCAGCAGTCGGGGAAGGCATCATTCAGTTCACCGTTGAAGAGCTTCAAGCGATTACCATTGGTGCCACAAAGATCCTCTATAATGAGGTACCGGCCCGCGCAGGCAAGACCAATCTGGAGATTACTGTTTTGTTAAGTCCTGTTGTTAACAACACCTCTGTCTCCTGTAAAGTGACGCGTGATGGAAAAACAGTATTAACTTCAACCAAAATCTCCAATACAGGTCAAGTCACCTTCACACTTACAAACATCAAAGCGGGTACTTATATTACAACAGTTACCAATATTAGCGCCCCAGGCTGCATTTGGGATGGTATTACACCAGCTGATAACATTCATACATTTACACTTATCAGATGAATATGTAATTTAAAGCAAGGTGGGAAATGGATGCAGATAGACAAAGGATGGACAGCTGATAATTTGTCGAGCTGTCAAAAGTCGCCTCACCCATTTCCCCTTTAAAACTTCCTTTATGTGGGATCATGCTTTGAACCTTCCATGAATTAAGTCAATTTCTATTAAAATGTCACTTCAATACAAACTTTTTTCGCTCAACTTTTGTGAACTTTTACAAATAGTCAGACTTTTAATTTTGTGATACATTTGTAACCAGCAACAGATCAAAGTGCCTGCACGCAGTCCGGAAACCATGGGTTCGCCAGACTGACGGCATTGAGACGCTGCGAAACAATAGCGCACTACATACCAGACACCACAACTTCATACACGTAGGCAATCGTGAAGATGAATCGCATTCAAGCTTCATACGGCCGGCAGTCAGGGGTTTACAAACCTCTGTTTGCCGGCCTTTTTTATTTCACAAGGAGGGATTCAACCTTAATTTTTTCAGGCGGCGCTACTCACCTACTTTTTGAGGAGGAACACACATGAGAGTCAAGCAAACTTCTGAAATCCTTTACAAGATCAATGACAAACCACCTATGCACATCAGCCTCGTCCTTGCGTTTCAGCACATTCTGGCAGCCTTCGGCGGGATCGTGGCCGTGCCGCTCGTCATCTCCGGCGTTCTGGGCGTCAACACCGCAGACACAGCTTACCTGGTCAGCGCGGCGATCTTCATGGCCGGCGTCACCACTTGGATTCAGGCCCGCGGCATCTGGAAAATCGGCGCGAAAGTGCCATGCGTCATGGGTACGGACTTTACGTTTGTGGGACCTTCCATCGCGGTTGGCTCCATGCTGGGGCTTCCAGGCATCTTCGGTGCCACGGTGCTCGGCTCCTTCATTGAAATCATCCTTAGCCGTTTTATTAAGCCCCTCAGAAAATTTTTCCCGCCGATTGTCACTGGTACTGTCGTTGCGCTCATCGGTCTGACGCTACTTCCTGTCTCCATTGACTGGGCAGCAGGCGGCTACGGCGCGGCGGACTACGGCAGTGTCCTCAACATTTCGATTGCTATGGCAGTGCTGGTCATCACAGTCCTGCTGAACCGCTATGGCAAAGGCTTCATCAGCTCTGCCTCCGTCATTATTGGCCTCGTCATTGGCTATATCATTTGCTGGCCACTCGGACTTCTCAATATGCAGGCCGTTGCGGACGCTTCTTTGTTCGCCATCCCAACGCCGCTCAAGTTCGGCATTACGTTCAGTATGGCTGCCGTGATCCCCTTCATCACCGCTTACCTCGTGACGACCATTGAAACCGTGGGCTGCCTGATGGCCGTGGGTGAAGCTGCGGAGCAAGAGCTGACGGATGAACAACTATCGGCAGGGATTCTGGCGGATGGCGTGGGCAGCTTCCTCGCCGGTTTCTTCAACGCAGGCCCGAACACCTCCTTCAGCCAGAACGTCGGTCTGATCCCAATGACCAAAGTCGCCAGCCGCCACGTGGTCTCCCTGGCGGGCATTGTGCTGGTTCTCCTCGGCATCTTCCCTAAAGTCGGCGCGTTGATCGCGATCATCCCGAACCCGGTTCTGGGCGGCGCTGGCATCATCATGTTCGGCATGGTAGCGTCCGCGGGCATCAAGACCTTGAAGGATGTGCCGCTCAACAACAGAAACATGATTATTATCGCGGTCTCCATCGGTCTCGGCCTCGGCGTCACGGTGCGTCCGGAGTTCCTCAGCCAGCTTCCTGACTTCGTCAAGAGCCTCTTCTCCTCCGGCATCAGCGCGGGCACCATCACGGCGCTCCTCCTCAACATCTTCCTCAAAGAAGAGGTCGAAGAGCAAGACTCTGCCGATGGTCACGACTACAACACCCAGGAAGCAAATCAAATCGCGTAGGTGTTGGGGATTGGTTTAAAACGACAATGATCAAAGGTAAACGCCTGAAGCCCCCTTTCGCGCCCGCGAAAGGCGGCTTCAGGCGTTTCTTCTTGGAAGCGTCTCCCACCGAATTTTTTGCCAATGATTACAAACGGGTTGAGATGGAAGGAGGTCTCTCTGACACCAATTTACGTTTTGGCTGTAATTTAAGCCCACGCCCTCTCTGTGAAGTCGTTACATTGTTTGGGCATTGACATTGTGATAAAATTTACAAAGATAAATGGACTCTGAAAACAGGCTTCGAGGCGCATTGGCAAAATTTTGAGTTTGTGACGCGGACAACTTCAGAGTTGGTGACTCGGACAACTTTCAATCCGGTGCCAGAGCATGCGTGAATAGTTCTCAATTAGGTTATCAGTTGCTGTGTCCCTGTCTTTCTACGCCACCGCAAGAAAGGAAATCGCCTATGACTAAGCGTTTCAATAGATTGAGGTTTTCTATCTCTGTCCTTTTCTCATTGATCTTTGCATTGCTCTTTGCCCTGGGATGGAACTGTCTCCCCGCTTTTGCATCCGCACCGGCTGCGGAGGTGGGTGAAGGGACCATCGGCAGCGCACCGTCTTATACGCATTCCGAGCCCGGCCTGACAAAGCTCGTTCTGCAGCTGCGCTGGGACCACCAGTTCCAGTTCGCCGGCTATTACGCCGCCCAGTGGATGGGCTACTATGAAGAGGAAGGCCTGAACGTCGATATTCGATCTGCTTTCACGGCGCAGAGTCCGGACATCCTGGATGCTGCCCTTGAGGTCGAGGAAGGACGCGCGGACTTTGGCGTGGGTGCCGCGAACCTCATGATGGCACAGGACGACAGCATGGATCTGATCCTTGTGGCCTCCATCTTTCAGCGCAGCGCTGTCGAATACGTCACCTTGCTGGAAGACCGAGGCAACACCGTGTTCGACCTGTCCCAGCTGCATATCGCCAGAAGGCCGGGGGATCTTCTGGACCTGGAGCTTCAGGCTCTCCTCGCGAGTGAGGGCATTGCGCCCTATGCCACCCGCACCACGGACATCACCAGGGACTTCACCCTGGAGGACCTGATCAACAAAACCTTTGACGTCGTTCCAGACTTCCTGGGCCAGATTCCCTACGCCGCAGAAAAGGCCGGCGTTCCCGTTAAGGTGATCCGGCCGGCGGAGCACGGCATTGATTTTTATGGGGACACGCTTTTTACATCAGGGAAACTTGCCCGGAGCAATCCGGAGCTCGTTGAGCGGTTCCGGCGCGCGAGCATCAAGGGCTGGTTTTATGCTCTGGAGCATCCCCTGGAGATCTCGGAGCTGATCGTGACGCAGCTGGCAGCCCCGGACGCGGCTCCGGAGAGGCAAGCCGCCCTCCTCGACTTCAACCTTTACCAGGCCGGGAAGGTCCTGGAGCTGACCCACTATCCCATTGTCGAGGTCGGCAACATCAACCCCTTCCGGTGGATTAAAATGGCAGAGGCCATGAAGAGCCTGGGCATGATTGAGGAAGTGCCGGACCTGGACGCCATGATCTTTGACTACGATCAGGTCAAGATGACTCAGCTTGAAAACACCCGTAAAAACCTGGCCTATGCCTTTCTTATCCTGACTGCCCTAATTACCTTTTTTTTCGTCGTTTACCTCAAGCGCCGCAATACCCTCCTTCTCAAGGAGATCGACGACCGCCAGCTCGCCGAGCGCCAGCTGGTTCTCAGCAACGCGCGTTATGAAACCATTTTCCGCAGCTCCGTTCTGGGGATCACTGTGACGGATTCGGAGGGCAACATCCGCCACGTGAACGACGCCTGGTGCAGCATGACCGGGTATACAGCGGATGAGCTTAGCGGCATGAATATCAACCAGCTGATCGCAGCCGACAGCAGGGACCTGGACGCCGGCCTGCACCGCGACCTTATGGAAGGCCGCATTTCCAGCTATTCCATGGAGAAAAAGTATCTCAGAAAGCCAGATCCCCAAAATCCTGACCAGGAAGACCACTTCCACGGCCGCATGGTTCTCACCCGCATCTGGGATTCCGGCGCTGACGCCATGCTGAATATGAGTATGGTGACGGACATCACCAAGGAAGTGAGAGATGCCCAGGCGGTGCGCCGGGCGGAAGAGCGCTTTCGGAAGATCATTGGTCAAGTCGCTCAGGAAATAGGCGGTTCAGCCTTGACCCTCATGGGAAGTCCGGTGGCCGGCGAGCTGTCCATGAACCTGGAGGAGATCAACCTCGAGCTGGAACGGCTTTTCACCCGCGAGCTGGAGGAAAACCGGCGAAAAGACGCGCTGATCCGCTATCAGGGCCGCATGGCGGCCATGGGCGAGATGATTGGCAGCATAGCCCACCAGTGGCGCCAGCCCCTGCACACCCTGCGCCTGGTCCTCATGAACCTCAGGGATCCCGGGAACGATCCGGATTACGTGGAATCCTGCTACCTCAAGGCGAACGCGCTGATCCGCCGCATGTCGGAGACCATTGACGACTTCCGGTATTTCTCAAATCCCCGAACTGAGCCCCGCGCCTTCACTGTGGCGGAGTCGGTGCGGCTGGTCCAGGGCCTGGTGGACGAGCAGCTGCGCGTGTCCGGCATCACCCTTTCGACCGAGAATTTAGAGAGCCTTCAGCCGATGGTCGGTTTCGACAACCAATTCTCCCACGTTCTCTTCAACCTGATCTCCAACGCTATAGATGCCCTGAAGCACAACCCGCCCGGGAAGCCGCGTACCATCCGCGTCGCTGGGGAACAGCGTGAGATGTTGCTGACCGTGCGCATTGAGGACTCAGGACCGGGGATACCGTCAACAGATGCGGACAGCGTTTTTGAAATGTACTATACGACCAAAGAAGCCCAGGGCGGAACCGGACTTGGACTGCCTATGGCCAGATCCATCATAGAAACCGCTTTTGGCGGACGCCTCACCCTGGTGCCTGCTGAAGCCGGCTGTGCGTTTGAAATTGAGGTACCGGTTAGTGGAAAGGTTGGTGAATGAGGATGAATGCCGAAAGAAAGACTGATGTTAGTGAAGCCGGTGTGCCCGGGAGCCCGGAAGCGCCGAGACCTGAGGCGCTCTTGAACACCCTGCGCCTGCTTTATGTGGAGGACGACCAGGAAGCCTTGGAAGAGCTGGCGCATTTTCTCAAGAAACGCGTCGCCTCCCTGGCGGTGGCTTCCAATGGCTTGGAAGCTTTGGAGCTGTGCAGGCGCCAGACCTTTGATGTCATCCTGTGCGACCTTTGGATGCCCAAGATGGACGGCTTCACGCTGATTCAGACCCTTCGTGAAGAAGCCGTTTTGACCCCGGTCATCATCACCTCCGCGTTCTCGGATCTGGAAACGGTGCTGAAAGCGATTGATCTGGGCATAGTCAAGTACTGCGTCAAGCCCATAGAAGCCGATGAACTCCTGGACAGCCTCTGCCGAATAGCCCAGGACAAGCTGTCTTCTTCCGGGGAAGCTACAGGCCGACTGATGGACCGTCAGCAGCGCCTTGAAGCCGAAAAGGCTTTGAAAAGCGCTTTCGCCCATTTACTGAAGTCGCTGACGGGCAAAGGCCCCAGAGAAGTACACGTCTCACTGGGCGCCCATGATTTGGAAATCTGGGCGACGGAAGTCCAGTCGCCTTTTGAGACCTCACTGCTGGGGCTCAAGGAGCATTCAGGCGTCGTGCCCTATCTCAGGAAGTCCTTGTATACGGGCTATCAGCAACGTTTTGAAGCGCTGATAGCGGATCACCTGAAGGTGTCCGCTTCTTTGGAAGAGGTAAGGGTCGTGATTGAAGAAAATACCGATTGGCTTGTTTTTAAACTTCGAGGGTGATTTTATGGATGGGGAAACTTCAAGTGAGTGACAGTCACCAAAGTTGAGTGAGTGACAGTCACCGAAGTAGAGTGAGTGTCAGACACCGAAGTAGAGTGAGTGTCAGACACCGAAGTAGAGTGAGTGTCAGACACCAACCCAAAACTAGTGCCAGAGCTTCACACAATTCTCGAACAATTTATTGGTGAGTCATCCAACACCACGCACACAAGCAAAAAACCGCCAAAAAGAGGCGGTTTTTTGCTTGAATTTTTCAATTTTCTCAACCACGCAAATTGCGCAGCATCCTCAAATAAGTGTCTTCGTCAATGTCGCCTTTAGCATACCTGTTCTTCAGCGTCGCCTCGGCATTGTATTTTGAATCGTTGTAGCCTAATCCCGACAAGCCGGTCTGAAAAACAGTCTGTCTGCCTGAAGTGTCATTGCCTTTTAACGCGAGATAAATAACATAGCCAATTATACCCCAAAAGATGATCATCATGATCGATCCCTCCCTTATTCTCCTTTTAGTTTAGCAAAATGGTGTGGAGGTTTAATGGAGGTGGGTGAAAAACGCACTGGTTGTAAGTTGCTCTGGCGTTGCCCCTCCATAGCAAAACAAGTCCGCTCCTATACTTACAAAAAAGCGGACAGGAGATATCTCGATTCTGCAACCGAGATGCCCCTGTCCGTTTCCTTTTTATCTCTTCAATTTTCAGCAAGCCCTAAAACGGCGCAAACCCCTGATCCGCCCACCAGGTATTCTGGAGTTTATCATACTCCTTGGAGAACATATCCAGGTGGACCTGCTCCCATTTGGCCAGAGTGCCGAACAGCGAGCGAGCCGCAGTGATCTCAGAGCGCTTGGCAGCATTCTCATAAAATTCTACAGACATGCGCTCCATTTGGATGCCAATGCCAAAGACGGAAACGGCCAGGCTCGCGCTGGTTCTGTCGAGATTTTCCCACTGAAAGATATTTGGACTTGGCGGATTATCCATCATGGAAAGCTTGATGACGTCTTCTTCGCTGTCTCTAACCTTCTCAAACAGCTCTTTCAGCCACTCAATGTGCTTTCTTTCTTCCTCTGCCAAAGTCGAAAAAGCTTCTTTGACAGCAGGATCTGTGGTTTTTTCGTGGGCCATTTTGTAAAACTCATAGCCTTCAAGCTCGTTGATGATTGCCGTTTGAATGATTTTAAGCTCCTGATCCTTCAAAGTTGAACCCTCCCTATGGTGTATGATCTATAAACAAATTAATTCCAACTATTTCTTTTTCTTAGATAACCTTACCTTTTATCTTATTGCTTTATGACCCTATTACCTCACTACCTCACTACCCCACTACCTCACTACCCACTGCCTCAGTACCTCACAACCCCATCCTTGCTCACCACAGCGTGAATCAGCTTCGGTACGGTTACGTCCTCCTCCTGGATCTGATAAGCCCCCAGAAGTCTCTCCCTGGCCTCCTCCAGCCGCGCGTCGCTGTTGGTGTGGAGATAAGCCAGGACCTCGCCCTGCTTCACCGCGTCCCCGACCTTTTTGACCAGCACTATGCCGGCGCCGTGGTCAATAACGCTGTCCAGGGTCTCGCGACCCGCACCTAAAATAGTGGCGCTGATGCCGACCTCATCAGATTGTATATGGGCAATGTGCCCCCCGCGCACAGACAGAACCGGCTCAATGATCCGGGCCCCCGGAAGCGTCTCCGGCGCGTCAATCTGTGACACCTCGCCGTGCTGGGCAGCCACAAAAGCCTTCAGCTTCTCGTAAGCCGCACCGCTGCGCAGGGCATCCAGGACAAGTTCTGAGCCTTCCTCCGGAGATTTGGCCTTACCGCCCAGGTACACCATCATGCCGCCAAGTCTCAGGCAAAGTTCACGCAAATCCTGCGGCCCCTCTCCCCTCAGCGTCGCAATGGCTTCCTTGACTTCCAAGGCATTGCCAATCGCGTAGCCCAGCGGCTGATCCATCCCGGTGACCACTGCAATGACTTCCCTGCCCATACCATCGCCAATATCCACCATAATCTGCCCCAGCTCAATAGCGCCGTCCACGGTTTTCACAAAGGCGCCGCTGCCCACTTTGACATCCAGGACAATGGCGTCACTGCCCGCCGCCAGCTTCTTGCTCATGACACTGGCCGCAATCAGGCTGACGTTGTCAACCGTCGCGGTGACGTCCCGCAGTCCGTAAAGCTTTTTATCCGCCGGCGCAATGTTCTTCGACTGGCCAATAACTGCCAGCCCCACCTCATTGACCTGTCGGATAAAGTCATCTGAAGACACCTCGACCATTAAGCCGGAGATGGACTCCAGCTTGTCCAGCGTGCCCCCCGTGTGACCGAGCCCCCTGCCGGACATCTTGGCGACCGGTACGCCGCAAGCCGCGACCATCGGCCCAAGGAGGATCGTGGTCTTGTCCCCTACGCCGCCGGTGGAATGCTTATCCACCTTGATGCCGGCAATGCTGGAGAGGTCCACCGTATCCCCGGAATGCATGACGGCCTCGGTGAGATCCACCGTTTCGCGGCGATCCATTTTATTGAGGAATATGGCCATCAGAAGCGCCGAAACCTGGTAATCCGGAATTTGGCCATTGGTGTAGCCCTCGACGAAAAACCGGATTTCCTCCCTGGTCAGCGTCCCGCCGTCGCGCTTTTTGTGAATGATGTCATACATGCGCATGGTTAATCCTCCTTGCTACTTACTTCAGTATCGGTACCACAGCCTTAACCAATGCTGTAAACGTTGATTTTACACGCTCCGCGGTCTCGACAACCTCGCTGTGATGCAGCGGCTGATCCAGAATGCCGGCAGCCATGTTGGTAATACAGGAAATTCCTACCGTTTTTATACCGCAGTGATTGGCAACGAGCGCCTCCGGCACCGTGGACATGCCCACCGCGTCCGCGCCAATAATCCGGGCCATGCGCACCTCTGCCGGCGTCTCGTAGGACGGCCCCGGCGACATGGCGTAGACCCCCCGCTGGAGGCGAATCCCCATGGACTTTGCCAGGGCGCGGATCTCGGCATTCAAGGCCCTGTCATAGACCTCTGACGCATCCGGGAACCTCGGCCCAAACCGCTCATCATTTGGCCCAATCAGCGGATTGTGGCCGGACAGGTTCAAATGGTCCTCAATCAGCATCAAGTCCCCCGGCTCGTACCCGGTGTTGACCCCGCCTGCCGCATTCGTCAGCAGCAGGTGCGTCACACCCAGCAGCTTCATGACGTAAACCGGCATGGCCACCGACCCAATGTCGTAGCCCTCGTAATAATGGAACCGCCCCTGCATGGCAATGACGCTGCGCCCTTCAAATTCCCCAATGACGAACCGCCCGGCGTGGCCCTCCACCGTCGAAACCGGGAAGCCCTCCAGGGTGTCATAAGGGACGTAGACCGGGTTCGAGATTTCGTCCGCCAGTCCCCCGAGTCCGCTGCCCAGAATCAGACCCACTTCCGGCGCCTTGCTGATCTTACCCCTCAGCGCCTCCGCCGCAGCGGTCATCACGTCGTATGTCAGTTTCACAAAAAATCCCCCTCATAAAAAGTTCAAAAACTTTTTTTTAGCCGATGGTCACCCAAAAGCCCCCATCCCATTACGCCCTAAAGATCTCCCCGGCAAAGCTGCGTCCGTGATCCATGGGGGTCAGACCCAGAAGCTCAGCGGTCGTCTGCGCAATATCGGCAAAAGTCTCGCGTGTCCCTAAGGACACCCCTTCTTTGACATAATGCCCCGCCACAAGGAGCGGCACATATTCCCTGGTGTGATCCGAACCCTTGAAGCCCGGATCATTGCCGTGGTCGGCAATCAGGATTAAGAGATCGTCCGACCTCATGGTGTTCATGAGTTCAGGAAGTCGTTGATCAAAAGCCTCCAGAGCCAGTCGGTAACCCTCAGCATCTCTTCGGTGGCCAAACTTTGCGTCGAAATCCACCAGATTTGTGAAGAGGATGCCGGTCGAGTCCGTTTTCAAGTAGTCCAGCGTCTTGTCCACCCCATCCATGTTGTCCTTGGTGTGAACCTCCTCTGTGATGCCCTGGCCGTTAAAAATGTCGTAGATTTTACCCACCGCCTGAACGTCATAACCCGCCTCTTTGGCCTTGTCCAGTACTGTAGGTTCAAAAGGGTTTATGGAGTAATCCCGGCGGTTGGAGGTTCTGGTGAAGGCGCCGGGCGTCCCAATAAATGGCCGCGCGATAACCCGCGCCACCTGATCCTTGCCCCTCAAAATTTCTCTGGCAATGTCGCACATGCGGTAGAGCTCGTCCAGTCCCACGACTTCCTCGTGAGCGGCGATCTGAAAGACGCTGTCCGCGGAGGTGTAGACTATGGGATTGCCGGTTTCCATGTGCTCCTTGCCATAGGTTTCTATGACCTCGGTGCCGGAAGCCGGCTTGTTGCACAGTGCTTTACGTCCGGTCTGACTTTCGAAGGCGTCGATGATGTGGGGCGGGAAACCATCGGGATAAGTCTGGAAGGGCTCTGAAATCTTTAAGCCCGTAATTTCCCAATGGCCGGTTGTGGTATCCTTGCCGTTCGAAATCTCGCTCATGCGGCCATATGCACCGCGCGGCGCTTCCGTCCTGGGAACATAATCAATGCCCTCAATGTGCCCCAGACCCAGCTGTACCAGATTAGGCAGATTCACGGTCGACCCTGAGCTCAGAATACTTCTCAGGGTATTCGCCCCGCTGTCGCCAAACTCAGCTGCGTCCGGCAGCTCGCCTATGCCAACGCTGTCCAGGACGAAAAGAATCACCCGCTTAATGGGTCCCGGCGGGACAGGCTTATTGGTCTTCGCAGAATTAGTCATCTAAACAAATCACCTCATTTTGAGATTGAATCCATTTGGTGTTAACTGGACACTTTTAATCATACCCATAAAACGTCGAATGAAGACTTGAAACTGCAAAAAAATGATGCCGATGGTGGCGGGAATGGGGGTGACAAGCGCTGGCTGGAGACACACCTTTCCACGCAGCCCCTATCTCCACCCCTTTTTCTTCTTCCATTAAAAAAGACCCGCACACCGCGCGGGCCTTAAGTCTCAATCTCGATCTCATAATCTTAATTTTTACATATGCTTAATTCCAAAGTCAAAGACTACGACTTCCTCGCATTCTTCCTCGCGGTGTTCGCCATATCCTGCTTGACGGCGGTATACAGGTGCGTCGTCGTCAGATCCGAATGGCCCAGCATCTCCTTGACCGCCTTGAGCTCCACACCGCTTTCGATCATGTGGACAGCGAACGAGTGTCTCAGCGTATGCGGCGTGATGGTCTTTTTGATGCCCGCCTGCTCTGTGTACTTCTTGATCAGCTTCCAAAAGCCTTGACGCGTCAGACGCTGTCCGGCGTTGTTGACGAAAGCGGATTCATCACAAATTACACCCCGGCGACAGATTTTCTCGCGGCCGACTTTCAAATAATGCTCAAGGGCTTCAATGGAGGATTTCCCAATAGGGACCACCCGTACTGAATTTCCGGTGCTGCAGCGTATGTAACCCAGGCTGAGATTGATGTCCTCAATATTCAGGGACACGAGCTCAGACACCCTGAGGCCGGTCGAATACAAGACTTCAAGCATGGCTTTGTCTCTGAGGCCAATTGGAGAATGATCCGACGGTTCTGCCAGCAGCCGTTCAACCTCATCTACCGTCATAATTTCCGGGAGCTTCTTCTCAAATTTGGGACGCTTCAGCTTTTTTGCCTGATTGTGCTCCACAATCTTCTGATCTTGTAGATAGTCAAAAAAGGTGCGCAGCGTCGCCAAAACACGTGACTGTGTTGCAGCGGACTTGCCCATCTGATCCAGATGCTGAATGAAGGTCTGCATGTCGTGGGTTCTGACCTCGGAGATTTCACTTACGCCTTTGGTCTCAAGATAGTCCACCATGTCCCTAAGGTCACGGGTGTAGGCTTCCAGAGTATTGCGGGAAAGTTGCCGTTCGTTTTCAATATGATGGATAAAGTGCTGAACATATTTTTTCATAGCTACCCCTCAGACCTGTCGCTGACGGCGACGAATTGGATAAAGCGACATAGTGTGTATGACATAAAATTTTTTGCTGTGTTGGGCAACCTAAAGCTGCCCAGATGCAAATGACGGGATCATAATACTTCAATTTCCGGATGTTTGAAGGGGTTGATGCCTTGGTTCCTTTTCAGAACCTGTCTATGTGCTGCACAAAACCTAAAGTTAAGAAACTAAACAAACCTTTATGAAACGTTTTAGCGTACTATACCAGTATAGCCCTCAAAACCGTCGAGTTCAATAGCCCAGGCGCTTTTTCCCCGGATATTTGATCACAGTGAACTACCGTACGCCCTTTAACTGCTGGCCTCGTGATTGACCTCATTTCGAACATGGTGGGCAATATAGGCAATAAATTCGCCATTGGTGATCCTGCCCTCGCTGAGTGGCATATTCAAATTGAAGAAATTGGCGAACAGCTCTTTGGAGCCACGCTGGAAAGTCAGCTCCACCGCGTTTCGGATCGAGCGCTCCACTCTCTGAGAGGTAGAATCGTGCCGCTTCGCAATGCCGGGATACAAGGTCTTCGTAATTCTCATAAGATGGCTCTCGTCCTCATAGACCATGGCCACCGCGTCGCGGAGATAGACAAAGCCTTTGATGTGAGGCGGCACCCCAAGCATTTGCAGAACCTCGGTGATGACGCGCTGCACTGCGAAATCATCTCCTGGCGAAGCCGATGGTGTGACAGAGAGGTTCTTTGACTCTTCCTGGATGATTTGCTCCAGACGTTCAATGAGAAGGTCAAAATCAATAGGCTTGACCATGTAATATTTTGCACCAAGACCAATTGCCTGGCTGGTCAGTGAATCCTGACCTATGGCAGAAAGAATGATGATTTTAGGGTGATAATCTTTGACCCCGGACTGGTTAAACCGCTCCAGAACCCCAAGGCCATCCAGCATAGGCATGATCATATCCAGAATGACAAGATCAGGCCGCATGGAGAGCATCAGTTCGAGCGCTTTCTCACCATTATTGGCCTCACCAATAACCTCAAAAGTATCGCTGAATTCAATCCTGTCTTTCAGAAGTTCTATGAAATTTTGATTGTCGTCTACCAAGAGGACTTTAACTTTTTCTGTCATACGCGCCAGGACTCCTTTTAAGGTTCAGTAAGCAAGGATCTTGCGTGTTCAAGTGCGGTCTCGTTGATTTCGCCGCCGCCAATCATGCGCGCGATCTCTTCCACGCGGCGATCGCCAGAGGCGCTCAGAACTTCTGTATAAGTACGATCCTGATCGACTCTTTTTTCTATAACAAGATGACAGCTGCCCTTAGAGGCAATTTGAGGCAAATGGGTCACCAGAATCACCTGGTTGTCATCCGCGATCTGAACCAACTTTTCAGCCACACGGGACGCCGTTCTGCCGCTGATGCCGGAATCGATTTCGTCAAATATCTGAGTGCTGGCATAGCGGGCGCGGCGGTTGATGAGCTTCACCGCCAGCATGATGCGGGACAACTCGCCGCCGGAAACAATTTTCCTGAGCTCCTTCATAGGCTCCCCCGGATTGGTGGAGATCAGCCACTGGATGTGAGCACTGCCCTCAAGCCTTACAGAAGTCCCTTCAACCACAGTGAGCGCCTGCTTAAGGCCTTCAAAGCCCAGACTGGAGAGTTCTTTATGGAGAACTGCGGCGAAACGGTTGGCAACCTCCTGACGGGCCTCTGAAAGTACTTTGTCCTGCCGATGATAGGCTGCCAGCGCCTTGTCAAGTCGTCCGCTGATCTCTTCTTTTTCTTCTGTATAGCTTGCCAGGGACTCAAGCTCTTTTTTCATAGACTTATAATGTGCCAGAATATCCGGAATCGTTCCGCCGTATTTACGTCTCAAATCGAAGATCAACGCCATTCGCGCTTCAATTTTCGCGATTTCGTGTTCATCTGGCTGATCTGAGGCATCAAAGCTGCCTACAAGGTCATGAATGGCACTTTCCAAAGTCAGATACCCTTCCTCCAGCTGATCCGCCAAAGTGCCCCAGCGGTGCTGAAGCTGGGAAAGTTCAGAAAGCTGACGGCGCGTCTTTGAGATCTGGCTTAAATAACCGTCTTCAGATAGAGCATCTGCCTCAATCTGGGAAACCAAGGCTGCAATGCGTTCAAAATGCTTAAGTGCGCTGTAAGTCTCTTCAAGGGTTTCTTCTTCGCCGTCTTTCAAAGCAGCGTCATCCAGTTCATCCAGCTGAAACTGGAGAAAATCCATGCGCCGGGCCACTTCAGCAGGATCCATGGCAAACTTTTCAAGGCTTTCCTCGAGGGCAAACACCGCTTTGGCAGCGGAAGCCACCTCGTTCAAAGGTGTACTCAGCTCTTTGTGACCAAATTCATCAATGAGTCCCAGATAGTTAGAAGGCGTGAGCAGCATCTGATGTTCGTGCTGGCCGGAAATATCCACCAGACCAGCCGCCAGCTCTCTGACTACAGCAGCGGGCACCATGCGCGCGCCAAGTCTGTAGACCGACTTTCCGGAATCAGTGATTTCTCTGGAAAGAAAGAGATCCCCTTCCTCAAGGCTGTAACCCAGGGACTTGATTTGTTCAGCAAAGCCCTCAGAGCGCACCTCAAACACACCTTCCAGAAGGAGTTTGTCAGCTCCGGTTCTGAGAAAGTCACGTCCGCCTTTGCCGCCAAGCAAAAGTCCAATCGCTTCAAAAATCATGGATTTGCCGGAGCCGGTTTCGCCCGTAATGACATTTAAGCCTTCGCCAAAGTTGACGGAGGCTTGTTCTATGATCAAAAAATTTTCCAGATAGAGCTGTTTCAGCATCTGAAAACCTCTACTTTGTCATATTTCTAAAAACTTCCAGGGCTTCGTCCATTTCAAAGCCATCTCTGATGACGAGGAAAATAGTGTCATCCCCGGCTATGGTGCCGGCGACCTCTTTGAGATCCACAGCGTCAATGGCAGCGGCAGCTGCATTGGCAGCGCCTATCAGTGTTTTGATGATGATCATATTGCCGGCATGATCAATAGAGAGGACAGAATCCTTGAACAGCTTCATAAAACGATCTGTCACGACGCTCTCCTGCTGCTTGATAGTAGCGTACTTGTACTTGCCCTCGCGGGTGAGCACTTTGATCAGCCGCAGCTCCTTGATGTCCCTGGATACCGTAGCCTGAGTGACATTGAAGCCGGACTGTCTCAGACTGTTGGCGAGATCCTCCTGGGTTTCAATTTCGTTGTTTTCGATCAATTCCAGAATTTTAGCATGTCTTGAATATTTCAATTCAAGGCCCCCCTATCAGTGTGTCACACAAAAACCTCTGAAAACTCCGCTTTTTATGGAAAGCTTTTACAACCTTAAGATGGCCTGCGTCACCGGTGACTTTTTCCGGTGATGCTGATCCGGACGGCCTTTGACAGCTCAGGTTTTCAGCGGTGTCGTTGGTCGTCGACATCTTCAGTGGTTTCAGGATGCAATTGGATATTCGCTATTAACGTATAATTTTCCTTCTTTTGCATAAAATATTTTTTAATTTTTTTGTAATTTTTTTTTAGCCAAGAGACTGATGCGTTTCAGCCACTAGGTTTGAAACATAAATATCATCAACAATCAGACGGTCTTCTCTTGCTTCGTCGCGGGTCGCATAGCATAAAAACTCAACATTTCCCTTAGGCCCTTTAATAGGCGAGTAGGTGAGTTTGACCGTATAAAGACCCGCTTTTTCAGCCTCGTGAATGACGCTCAGCAGCACCTGTTTGTGAATCTCAGGATCTCTCACTACCCCGTGCTTGCCCACGGATTCCCGTCCGGCTTCAAACTGGGGTTTAATCAGGTACACGGTTTCACCCTGGTCAGCCAACAACACTTTCATGACAGGAAAAATCAGTTTCAGTGAAATAAAAGCAACATCGACGGAGATGAAATCCACCGGGTTGCCCCCGATACTTTCCAGGGTCAGATGCCGGGCATTGGTTCGCTCCATATTCACAACCCGTTCGTCACTGCGAAGTTTCCAGTCCAGCTGGCCATAACCGACGTCTACAGCATAAACCAATGACGCGCCGTTTTGCAGCATGCAGTCTGTAAATCCGCCTGTGGAAGCGCCAATATCCATACAGCGCTTACCTGTCAGATCGAGGCCATAAGCTTCAACCGCTTTTTCAAGCTTTAGTCCGCCCCGGCTTACATACTTCAGTGCAGCGCCTTTCATTTCCACCACAGAGGTTTCTTTAATCAGCGTTCCTGCCTTGTCCACGACCTGGCCATCCACCAGGATGATCCCTGCCATAATGGCGCCCTTAGCTTTTTCTCTGGACTCGAAAAACCCGTCTTCGACAAGTCGCACATCCAATCGCGCTTTACTCATAGTCCACCCCGTTCGCCTCCGCCGGATGCGATGAGATTTTTCCCGTAGTTCCCTGATCCGGCTCCTGAGTTATTCCCCGCTCTTTGATCAAAGCTTCGCCAATGCGCGCGGCGACCCTTTTGCCGGATAGCCCCAGTTGTTCATGCAGCTGAGGTATGGCGCCATGCCCCACGAAGGTATCAGGCACTGCAAAGTTGATGACTTTATAGTGTCCGGCGTCCAGCGCCAGTGTAATCCGTTCGCCGAATCCGCCGGTCAGGACGTTGTCTTCCAAAGTGAAAACCGCCCGCGCTTCTCCTATACATTGGGTTACAGCATCCACAGATAAGGGCTTTAAGCGCCTAGGATTGATGAGTTTGCCGCGATAGCCCTGCGCGGTGAGGGTTTCAAAGGCCTCGAGGGCATTGGAGAAGACGTTGCCTACGGCGATCAGGGCAAAGTCGTCACCTTCGTACCGTTCGACGAATGGCTCGTCCACGCTGCCTTTGAAAGGCAGCAAAGTTGATGCGGCGCCCCTTGGATAGCGGACAGTCACCGGGCCGGATTCGCGTTTCATGACAAAGGCCAGTGTCGCTTCCAGCTCATCCGCGTCCTTAGGGGAATAAATGGCCATATTTGGGAGGGGCTGCAGGAAGGACAGATCGAACATCCCGTGATGGGTTTCACCATCCTGGCCGACCAGACCAGCGCGGTCCACCGCTAAGGTTACGTTGGCGTTCTGGATGCACACATCGTGGAGAACCTGGTCATAAGCGCGCTGCAGGAAGGTGGAGTAGACCGCGAACACCGGCTTCATGCCGGCGGCAGCGAGTGACGCAGACAGGGTTACGGCATGCTGTTCTGCAATGCCAACGTCAAAAAACCGTTTAGGATGCCGGGCTCTGAAGCTTTCGAGGCCGGTGCCGTCACACATGGCGGCTGTGAGGGCGACGATGCGCTGATCATCGGCCGCAAGGCGCGTCAATGTGTCCCCAAAGGTTTGCGATAAAGTTTTGACTGCAGGAAGCTCGGAGACCCCCTTGGAAAGTGAAAACTTTCCAACGCCATGGTATTTGTCCGGATCCAGCTCAGCAGGCAGAAAGCCCTTGCCCTTCTTAGTCAGGACATGGATCAGGATGGGGCCGTCATGGGCTTCCTTGGCGCGATTCAGTGAAAGGGTCAGTGCCCTGAGGTCATGGCCGTCTACCGGTCCAATATAGGTGATGCCAAGATCTTCAAACAACATACCAGGCACAAAGAAATATTTGACGGAGCCTTTTAGGCGCTTGAGGCCTCGGGCCATAGCTTCACCGACACCCGGGACTTTACCCAGGATGGATTCGGTCTCGCCTTTGAGCCAATAGTAGTTGTTGCTGGTACGAATTCGATCGAGATATTTTGACAGACCCCCGACGTTTTCGGAGATCGACATTTCGTTGTCATTGAGAATAATGATGACCTTTTCGCGGTCGTGGCCAATGTGGTTCAAGGCTTCGAAGGCCATGCCGCCGGTGAGGGCGCCGTCACCGATTACCGCTATAACGTTCTCTTTAGTGCCTTTCAGCGAGCGCGCCTTGGCAAAGCCGAGGGCTGCGGACAGCGAAGTGCTGCTGTGACCGGCTTCAAAGGCGTCGTGCTCGGATTCTGAGCGCTTCAAAAAGCCGCTCATTCCGTCCAACTGACGCAGAGTTGGAAACTGGTCCCGTCGTCCGGTCAGCAGCTTGTGGACATAGCCTTGGTGGCCAACGTCAAAAATGATCTTGTCCTCCGGGGAGTTAAAGACCTTGTGCAGTGCTATGGTCAGCTCGACAATGCCCAGGTTGGAGGCCAGGTGGCCGCCGGTTTTCGACAGGGATTCGAGTAGAAATTGACGAATTTCTATAGCTAAAATTTTGAGTTCCGCCTCGGAGAGCTTTTTCAAGTCCGCCGGGGACTGGATGTGATCCAGGTGTCGCATGGACTTCCGACCTTTCAGATAAGACAGAATTTGCCAGGACGAGAGGTCCTGGCTTGAGGTTGAATAGTTTTCATCAAATCATCACATTTGCCACGACAATGCCCAGTATGGCACCGGCAAAGACTTCGTAAGGCGTGTGTCCGATCAGTTCCTTCAGCTTGTCCTGGCTGAAGGGCTTATGCTGGTAAGCGTCTTCGATGATCTGGTTGAGTATAGCTGCCTGTATGCCCACCGAGCGCCTGACGCCGCTGGCATCATACATTACCACCAGGCTGGTGACCAGCGCTACAGCATATAATGGCGAATCCCAGCCCATATGAAGTCCCACCGCAGTGGAAAGTCCCATTACCAGTGAACTGTGGGAGCTTGGCATGCCCCCGGATCCGATCATCCGGTACAAGTTGAGTTTACGGTCGGTGATCAGCGTCAATATGACCTTCAGTGCCTGAGCTATGAACCAGCTGATAAATGCCACCTGGAACATTCGGTTGTTGACGATGCCTGGAAAAAAGGACATGGACTCACCCCTCTTTGTCACTTTTCAGTTGTCACGCTTTAGTTTACACTTTTCGTTAATTGTTCTCTTGGCGCTTCCCTGATGACTCAATAGTTCCCTTTATTTGTCCCTGTAACACAGATATTTGAACAGCGCCTCAAGGAACGCCGTATCGCCTTCGAATTCATTCAGAATTGAAATGGCATGATCTACCCGCTCTTTGACAATTTTCTTTGAGACATCAGAACCAAGCAGCATAGGATAGGTGGTCTTGTCATTTCGCAGGTCGCTGCCCCGGGGCTTGCCCATTGCGGCTGAGGAGCTCTCAATATCGAGGATGTCATCCACGATTTGGAAGGCCATGCCAATATTAAGTCCTATGGTTTCCACCTTGCCCAGGGCTTCTTTTCCGGCGCCGCCAATAATGGCGCCCGCCATCATGGCTGCCTTGATCAGATCCCCCGTCTTATGTAAATTAACGTAGTCCAGGGTTTCGACGCCAATAGCCTCACCCTCGCACATAATATCCGCTACCTGTCCCAGGATCATCCCCCGGCACCCGGATTTCTCCGCAATGATTTTTGCCGCGTGAACGTAGCGCTGCATTTTGGCCGGATCCTGTAGTGCCTTGCTGAGCATATTCTCGTAGGCGTAGTTCAGAAGCGCGTCCCCTGCCAGAATGGCCGTTGCTTCACCAAAGACAATGTGATTCGTCGGTTTGCCCCGGCGCAGGTCATCATTGTCCATTGCAGGGAGGTCGTCGTGAATCAGGGAATAAGTATGGATCATCTCAATGGAAGCCGCGAAGTCCACAGCATCCTCCTCAGTGCCTCCAAAAAGCTTGCAGAACTCCATGAGGAGCAGCGGTCTAAGCCGCTTGCCGGAAGCCGTCAGGCTGTATCGCATGGCCTTGTTGATCTTCTCAATAAATTTATTGTCACTGCGGATGAAATAGCCGTTCAGGTAGGCGTCCATCTGCTCCGCCTTCAATTCAAACTGTTTCAAAAACTGAGTCATTCCTCCACCTCCGAGGTTTGATCAAAGGGCTTCAGTTCCTCCCCGGTGAGAATCCTGACGCGGCGCTCAGCGTCTTCAATCATGCTGAGGCAGTCACGGTAAAGGGCGACACCCGACTCGAACTCCGCCAAAGCTTTGTCAAGAGGTTGGTCACCTTTTTCCAGTGTCGCGGTAATTTTTCTCAGAGTCTCAAGTTTTTCCTCTAGGGTTTGGTTGGCTTTCGCTGCTTTAGGCATGGCTTCTAGAGAGCCTCCTTTGTAATGGCTTCGACGGTGACGTCCAGGACGCCGTCTCTGAGTTTGGCCTTCAGTTTCTGGCCGGGTTTAGCTTTGGAAACCTCATCCACAGCATGTCCGGACGCATCCGTCAAGACTGCGTAGCCCCTTCCCAGGACACCCAGCGGCGACAGCGCGTTCAGCGCTGCCCCAAGCTCTGACAGAGCGGTTTTTTCGCGCCTGAGGCGGTTCTGAAGGCTCTGATCCAGGTGATCCCGTTCGTAGTCCAGGGTCATGCGTTTCTGATTCAGGCCGTCCTGCAGCCGCTTCAACTCGGACTGGGGCGAGTGACGCTCAATTTCATGCCGCAGTGTCATGAGCCTTGCGGCAATTTTGGCGTGCATGCGGTTTAAGCTGCCTGCGAGTTCGCTGACCAGCATTTTGTCGCTGGGGAATAAAAGCTCAGCCCCTGCCGATGGTGTCGGCACCCGCTGATCGCTCACAAAATCCGATATGGTAAAGTCCGTCTCATGCCCTACGGCCGAGACAACTGGAATTTCAGAATCATGGATGGCTTCCGCCACGACGCGCTCATTGAAGGCCCAGAGCTCTTCAATGGAACCGCCGCCTCGGCCGATCAGAAGAACATCGGCCAACTTCTTTTCGTTGGCATAGCGGATAGCTTTGGCAATGGACGCAGCAGCGCCTTCACCTTGAACCGCTGCCGGCAGAAGGATGACCTCTGGGAGGCGGGAACGCCTGAAGCCCACGTTGAGAATGTCCTGGATGGCGGCGCCGGTAGGTGATGTGACCACGGCAATGCGCTCCGGAAGCTCGGGAATGGGCTTTTTGTGTTTTGGGTCAAAATAGCCAAGGGCTGCCAGTTCTGTCTTCAAGGCTTCGAAGCGCTGATAGAGGTCGCCTACGCCCAGGCGCTCGACGCTTCTGACATAGAGCTGGTAGCGGCCGTCGCGTTCGTATATGGAAATGTTGCCTGTGCAGGATGCCATCATGCCGTCTGAGAGGTCAATCTGGCTGAGAATCGTATCTGAGCGGAACATCACGCAGCTGAGGCGGGCCTCGCCGTCCTTCAGCGTAAAGTAAAGGTGTCCGCTGGAATGTTTTTTGAAGTTGGAGATTTCCCCTTCCACCGTCAGGTGGTGCAGGATGGGATCACGGTTCATGAGCTGCTTGATGTAATTGTTGACTTCAGCGACCTTAAGGGGTCTGAGCTTCATAGGGGAATGGCCACCTCCGTCTGAATGTGGATCAGGAAATCATGGGAACTAGCGAGATATCGTGGAAACTCGTGAGAAGTCAGGCTTGCGTTATAAGCAGGTTTTCTGCCGGGGTTTAAGCTGGCGCTTGATAGTCTGGTCCATTTGGCTATTCAACAGCAGTCTGGCCGCTGTTCCGGCTCCCCTGCTGATAGCATGCCTTCGCGATCAGCGCGACGCCAACGGCATTGTCGCTGGAATCCGCCACGCTGGCGTAACGAGCGGTTAAAGGCTGCGGCAGTGCGTTAAAGCCCTGCTCAAGCGCAGCTCTGAGTCTCAGGTTAGAGGCAACGCCGCCTATGATCAGGATATCTTTTATGGCAGTCAGTTCTGGATCCGGATCGCTTTCAAGGGTCTTAACGGCCTCGAGGAGTGTTCTGGCCATACAGTCTATCAGGCCTGCCGCCACATCTGCGGGCTGTTTTCCTGCTTCGATCAGACTGTAAGCCTTGTTTTCAAGGCCGGAGAGATTGAACCAGGCAGCGGACTTAACTTTGGGAAAGGTGCAGGGCTTGAGCGTTTTCTTGTCTTCAGCATCCAGAATCAAGGCTTCCAGTGGTTTGCCAGCGGGAAAAGACAGGCCGAGGTGAACGCCGATCCGGTCGATCAACTGTCCAAAGCTGAGGTCTTTAGTGCCCCCAATGAGCACTGCCTGAAATCCCGTGCCCAGAAAGCGGCAGCTTAAGATTTCCGTGGTCCCTCCGGACAGATGGACAGCGAGAAACGGCCGTTCCAGAAGCGTCGGGTGCGTTTGGCAGCCTGCCATAATATGACCGTCCTGATGGGTCGTCTTATAGAGCGGAACGCCCAGGGCGACAGATAAGTTTTCTGCCAGACGGACGCCAGCTTGAAAGACTGGCATATAACTGCCCTCTACGTCTCTTGGAGCGGCGCTGACGGCTATGGCAGACAGCTTTGGATGGCCGGCCTCAGTCAGTGCGTGTTCAAGTCGCTCAGGGAAGTGATTGACATGCTGAAAAAAAGCCTCGGATTGCCTCAGCCCACGTTCGCCGTCTTTGACGTCCAGCAGTCTGCGCGCGTCAGAAAGGCAAACCCCTGTCTCGTCCACGACTGCGACAGAGGTTGTATAAGCACTGGTATCGATGCCCAGGAAGAATTGTTTAGTGCTCATGAGGTGTCACTTCTTCGTGACGGACCATTTCTCCCAGGACCCCGTTGACAAAACCCGGCGTCTCGTCGTCAGAAAAGCGCTTGGCGAGATTGACGGCCTCGTTGATGGCGACTGCCGTGCTGACTTCCTCAATAAATAAGATCTCGGTGGTGGCGAGTCTCAGAATAGAGACGTCGAGCTTCGCGAGGCGGTCAAATGTCCAGCCCTTGAGGTATTTGCCTATGGCGATGTCGATGGTTTCACGATTATCGGCAAAAGCATTGACGACACTGTGGACATATCTGAGGTCGTCAGACTCCGTCATGTTGTCGCTGATATAGTTTTCAAAAGATTTTGACGCGAAATCCTCATGAATGGCCATTTGATACAGGACGTTCATGGCGATTTCACGCGCGAGTTTTCTGCTCATAAGCTGATTAAGCCCTCCGTATTGTCACACGAGTTGGGACGCCGCTGAATCTGCGGCGATAACGGCGATAAGGATCGTCAAAGTATGGCGGCAAAAATTCGCCTGAAGCTTCCTTTTACTGATTTGCGGGAAACTATGGCGAATTTTGTACGTGTTCTGCACGCCTGCAGTATGTCGACTTCTGTCTGGCAGCGGACATCAGTGTGTTGTAACTGATCCGCTGCTGCCTACCCGGTGATCAAGCTTCATGTATTTTCTTATTCGGCTTTCGCCGGTGCTTCTTCTTTTTTCTTGAGGTTGATGCCGTTGACGTGAACGTTGACAGCCAGGACCTTGAGTCCGGTCATGGATTCAACGGCCGTTTTGACGTTTTCCTGAACCCTCCAGGAGACATCCGGAATTTTGACGCCGTAATCGACGATCAGGTTGAGGTCGATCTCGACTTTGTCGTCTTTGACCTCGACTTTGACCCCTTTGGAAAAATTCTTCTTGCCTAGCATTTCCACGAGGTCCTCGGTGATCTTGCCGCTGAGGCCGCTGATGCCGGTGATTTCTGCTGCTGCAATGGATGAAATGATGCCTATAACGTCATCCGATATATTGACATTGCCATATTCAAGTTCGTCAAGCTGAGTGTTTTCAGTCATGTTCAAACCTCCAATCGTATACGTCCTCATTATACCAAAAACGCATAAAGAAGTACAAACAAAAAGGCCGCGGCGCATCAGCCCACGGCCCCAAGATTTTAATCTTGCAAATGCTTTCTTACGTCGAGTTCGACGTCCTTTTGTGACATTCCCTGGGATCTGGTGAATCTGTTGGAATGGATCAAGCGAAATTACTCGCTTTCCACCTCATCGATTTCTTCCATGTCGTCGTCTTCGTCTTCGTCATCGTCGCAGCCGCAGCCACAGCAACTGTCGCACTCGTCTTCGTCACAGACAACAAATTCGTTGCCGCAGCCTGGGCAGACAATTTCTGCGCAGCCATTGTCGTCGAACTCTTCCTCAGCGATCAGGATTTCCTCGCCGCAGTCCGGGCATTCGAAGGAGTCGAATTCGTCATCATAGTCCTCGAGGGTTTCCTCGATGTCCGCAACGTCATCGCTCAGCGCTTCGACAAACTCGTCGATCTCGTCGACGTTTTCCTGGATATCGTCAAGTTCGTAGACGATGTCCTCAAGGACGCTTATGATCTCCTTCAGGAGCTTGCCTTCCTTCGAATTCTTCTCGATTTCGAGGCCTTCCGCGAGTCCTTTCAAGTATGACACTCTTTCAAACAGCATGCTCATAAACCTCCCTGTGAAATGGATAAGTGGTGGACGTCAAATGCCTTTGGTGCTTTTGCTTTGTTGCTTTTGCACGTGCTTGCGCAGTGCGGTGTTTATAGGTTACGCTCTTGAGAGGTACTCGTCAGATCGTGTGTCGATCTTGATCTTGTCGCCTTCCTCTACAAATAGCGGAACGTCAATGTAAGCGCCAGTTTCAACTTTGACCTTTTTAGTTGTATTGGAAGCCGTGTCGCCTTTGACACCCGGCTCAGCTTCAATAACTGCTAGAATGACAAAGTTAGGTGCATCAACCTGGAAGCATTTGCCCTTGTAAAACTTAAGGGTAGCAGAGTCGTTCTCGCGAAGGTACCGGATGGCGTCCTCAACTTCTTCGTGGTGAAGCGGAATCTGATCGAAGGTTTCATTGTCCATGAAGTAGTACAGCTCGCCGTCTGAATAAAGGAACTGCATCTCTTTCGTTTCGATATGCGCTCTCGGGAATTTCTCCGATGGATTGAACGCCTCCTCGCGGATCGCGCCAGTAATCAAACTCTTATACTTCGTGCGAACGAAAGCTGCGCCCTTGCCAGGCTTAACGTGCTGGAAATCCACGACGACAAACGGCTCGCCGTTGATCTCGAAGGTCATTCCTTTTCTAAATTCACTTGCTGATACCATGAACATTTCCCCTTCTGAAAAATTAAAGTTCCATCAATTGTTTTGGCGAATGACTCAAGACCACGCAGCCGTCTTTTTTCACAACGACCAGGTCCTCGATTCTGACACCGCCGAAGCCAGGAATATAAATCCCCGGCTCATCTGTCACTACCATGTTCTCCAGCAGCGTCTTCGTGCCGGTTGGCGACAGTCTTGGTTCTTCGTGAATTTCGAGCCCCACCCCGTGACCGAGGCCGTGACCGAAATATTCTCCATATCCCCTAGATGATATTACATCTCGTGCTATTTTGTCAACGTTTATGCCGTTAATCCCTTCACGAATTGCGTCCAAAGCTTTCTCTTGGGCTTCCAGAACCGTATTGTAAATTTCTTTCTGCTTTTCAGAGGCTTTGCCGACCACCACTGTTCTGGTCATGTCTGAGCAGTAGCCTTCGTAGACGCAGCCAAAGTCGAGCGTAAGAAAATCGCCGTCCTCAATGAGCTTGTCTGAGGCAACGCCGTGAGGCATTGCAGACCTCAGCCCGGACGCCGCGATGGTCTCAAAAGACAACCCGCTGGCCCCAAGTTTTTTCATGTAAATTTCCAGCTCCAGTGCTACTTCACGCTCAGAAACCCCTGGCCGGATGTAGCCTGTAATGTGCTCAAAAGCCTTGTCTGCAATTTCAGCAGCTTTCGCGATCTTCTCGATCTCCCAATCTTCCTTAATGAGTCTCAGTGCCTCTATTTCCGCGCCTGCAGGGATCAGGGTGATCTCAGGCAGTTTTTCTGACAGATTTTTGTAAAACTGATAGGTCACATAGTTATCTTCGAAGGCCAGTTTTTGAATTCCAGCTTCCTTCAAAACTGCTTCAAGGGGTCGATCCGCATTGTGGAGCTGGACTTCAAAGTCAGGACACTGTGCTTTGGCTTGCTCTGTGTATCTAAAATCCGTGATGAACCACTGGGTCTCAGGAAGGATTAAAACGTATCCGCTGGTACCGGTGAAACCCGAAAAATAGCGACGGTTTTCAGGTTTAAAAGACAGGAGTGCATCTGCGTTCAAACTGGATAAAAGCTTACGTGAACTGCTTAAGAGATGATTAGACAAGGACGTCACCTGCTTTGTGAGATTTTTGTTGTTGGCTGATGTGTCATTGATTTAAATGCCATCCCTATCATATCACATTTTTTATATGGTTAGAAGAAGTTGGTGACGCGGACAGAATTTGATTTAGTGCCAGTCACTGAGTTGAGGTTGGTGTCTGACACTCAGTCAAGTTTGGTGTCTGACACTCAGTCAAGCTTGGTGTCAGGCACTCACTACAATTCAGACACAATTCGTGAGGCATTCCCGGTCCACCGAATCAAAAAACTGCTGCAAATGGTCATTTTACAGACCATCGGCAGCAGTAGTTTCGCTTTCCTATAAATTACTTCACCTTCATATTAAATAACATCTCGCTGACTGAGCAGCAAAAAGAGATTCAACAAGAGAAAGAGCAGATTCGCGATCAACATAGCAAAAAGAAGAAATTTTCTTTTTTTCATGGGTTTGTTCCTCTCTAGAACAAAATCATTCGGTGATACAGCACCACCGTCGAATACGCTGCAAACGGCACCCAGGCCAGCGTCACCAAAGACCGTCCGATCTTATGCCGCAGCTGCCACAGGAGCACGAGAAGAAGCGGCACAAGAAACAGCTTCACAAGCGGAAACTCGAATGTGCCCACCATAGGCGCCAAAAACGGATTGGCTTCCTTAAACCCCCGCTCCAAAGCTTCAAGAGTCATCAGGTAGTCCACTTTATTAAACGCCGCAATTCCAATCAACTGCAGCCACAGCAAACGTTCCATAGATTTCGGCATAACCTCATCCCCAAACTAGAAAATGATCAGCCGGTTACGCCACTGGATCCCTGCAGCCAAAGCGTCCAAATGCAGCTGCAGCTCAATTCCTCTGATAGCCTATTGATACCCAGAATGGCTGCGCGGAAAACAATCAATTGAGAATAATTATCGATTGAAAAAGATTTTAAAACATATGCCGATGGTCACCCCACCCACCATCAGCGGTTATGTAAATGTGAAACTTGGTGTCATGTGAAACTTGGTGTTGTGAAACTTGGTGTCAGACACCCAGTTTCACATCCATCCCCGCCCATCCAACAACACTCTCGAACTTTGACCCCTAGATATGCTATACTGACCCTAAGCCAAAATCGGCCTGAGCCCGGCCCATTAAACCCATGACCGGCAATCAATCCCCAACCCCACAACGACATTTTTCAGGAGCGCAAGATGACACGAGAACCCCTTTGGACACGAAACTTCATCACTATTTCCATAGTCTTTTTCCTAGTCGCCCTGGTCTTCTACCTTCTCATGGTAACCATGGCCTCCTACGCCGCCACGGCCTTCAACGTCACTGAAAGCATGGCGGGCCTCGTCACGGGCATTTTCATCATAGGCGCCCTGACCGGCAGGATCTTCACCAGCAAACTCATGTCCCAAATTGGCAGCAGACGCACCCTGCTGATAGGGCTTGGCCTGTTTACAACAGGTTCAGGGCTTTATTTTTTCGCGGTCAACATTCCGCTGCTGCTGACCATTCGCTTTTTCCACGGCATGTCGACGGGGATCACCCTCAATGCCTCCGCGACCCTGGTCGCCCTCATGATCCCCTTCGCCAGGCGGGCCGAGGGGATTGGCTACTTCAGCACAGCCTCCGTCCTTTCTACAGCCCTCGGGCCGTTTCTCGGCATCTTTCTGCTGGAAAAAGCCGGCCTCCATTTCATATTTGGCTTTTGCCTGGCAATCAGCCTCATCAGCTTCGTCTTGTCCCTGAGGATCAGCGCACCGGCAGCGGATGCCGCTTCCAGCCCCACCCAAAAAGGCTTCAGACTCTCCGACACCTTTGAAATCACAGCGCTCCCCATCTCTTTGATCACAATGTTGTTAGGCTTCTCCTACTCCAGCATCTTGTCCTTCATCACCCTCTACGCCAAAGCCGTAGACCTCGTCTGGGCCGCCAGCTTTTATTTCGTCGTTTATGCCATCACCATCATCCTAACCCGGCCCTTCACCGGCCGCCTGATGGACCAGAGGGGCGCCAATCTCGTCGCTTACCCCACCCTCCTGACCTACGTCGCTGGTATGGTCCTGCTGAGCCAGTCCCGTCACGGGATTGTACTCCTCCTCGCCGCCGCCATTATAGGTTTGGGATACGGCAACTTCAACTCCGTCGCCCAAACCCTCTCCATCAGCAGGGTCCCAAGCGCGCGCATCTCTGTTGCCACGACCACGTATTTCATTTTCCTGGAGCTGGGCCTCGGCCTTGGCCCGTACCTCCTCGGCACCCTGATCTCGCTGACCGGCTACCGCGTTATGTATCTGAGCATGTCAGGCGTCATCGTGGTCGCGGCGGTGCTTTATCATCTGTTTTATGGAAGACATGAGCACAGGCAAGAATGAGTCGATTCAGCAGCTCTTACAATGGAAATTTCCCAAAAACCCAAAACGTCTGCCGATGGTCACTTAACCCACCATCGGCAGATGTTTTTAATTTTGGATTAAAAGAAGGAAGACGGTGTCAGCTGCTAGCATCTATCAACCCCTTCTTCCTTCCATTTAGCACCAAAATGCTTGCTTCTTGAAACCAAAAACGTTGCTAATCCCCATTCTCAATCACAAAGTACAACGGGTCTCTCTGTTCAATCTCAAGACTCGTCTCAAACATCACTTTGCCGGTGTCGAGTTCTTCAACAGTTAAATGCACCTCAAAGGATTCCGCCTTAATTTCGTGATCAGGATCCACCGTCCAGTAAATTTTGTGCTCGTTCGTCATCACGTCGCGCCCCAGAACCTCTATACGGCCCATCCCACTGGCGCTGCCGTGCCACTTGAGGAAAGCACCCTCCTCCGCGATCCAGTGGTAGACATAATTTTTATTCTTGAGTTCCCGGGTAAACACCGCAACCAGAGGGATTCCAGGCGTTGTGGACATGTATGGAGAGTATTCAAAGAGTTCCGGTTTGATGGTCAGGCTGGAGTCATCCGCTGAGCAGCCTGGGAGAGAAAGGATCATGGCCAATAACGCCAGAATCGTCAACGCAGCTTTAAGGACATTCCTTGATTTCATGTTATGGCCACCTCTCATACGAAAACGTTGTCTGGTGCTGCCCACTATTATTCTAATTCATTATCTATATACCACTTGTCCGACATGACAATCTTTCAAGTTCTCTTGAGGACTTCAAATACCTCCACAAGAAAAATTTCTGCCGATGGTCACATAATCAACCATCGGCAGAAATTCAATTATAGTGGAAGGCGGGGTTGACAGGCGCTAGCCGCAGACACCAATTTCCAGCTTCATATTCCTTACCATTATCAATAATCCCCCTGCAGCATCATGGCCTCCGCAACCCTAATAAAGCTCGCGATATTCGCGCCAGCCACGAGATCATGGCCAAAGCCGTACTTCCTGGAAGCGGCCAGACAATCCTTGTAAATGTTGTTCATGATCACCTTTAGGATCGCGTCGACTTCCTCGAAGGTCATGCTCTGGCGCATGGAGTTCTGGGTCATTTCCACCGCGGAAATCGCCACGCCGCCCGCATTGCTGGCCTTCGCAGGCGTCAGCAGGATGCCCTCGTCCATCAGGAATTTCATGGCGTCATAAGTCGTTGGCATATTGGCGCCCTCACAGACGGCCAAGACCCCATTGGTTACCAGCTTCTCCGCGCTCTTAAGATCAATATCATTCTGCGTCGCGCACGGAAACGCGATATCACACTTGAGATTCCATATGTTTCTGAGCCCTTCGACGAACTCTGCCTTTGGATGATCTTTCAGGTACTCCTTGATCCGTCCGTGCCGGACTTCCTTCAGTTCTATCATGGCTGGGACGTCTATACCGTCCGGGTCATAGACGTAGCCGCTGGAATCGCTCATAGCCAGCACCTTGATGCCAAACTCTGTCGCTTTCACCGCCGTATACAAAGCCACGTTGCCCGAGCCGGAAATGACCGCTGTCTTACCCGTCAGCTCAATGTTGTTCTCCTCAAACATGGCCTTCGTGAAATAGAGCAGCCCGAATCCCGTCGCTTCCTTGCGGCCGTGGGAGCCGCCATAAATAATATGTTTGCCGGTCAGGACGCCGCTCTCATGCGCCCCGGTCAGACGCCGGTACTGGCCGAACAGGAACCCGATTTCCCTGGAGCCCACACCTATGTCTCCCGCAGGCACGTCAATATCAGGTCCTATGTGTCTGTAAAGCTCGCTCATAAAGCTCTGGCAAAAGCGCATGATCTCCGCGTCGCTCTTACCTTTCGGGTCAAAATCCGCGCCACCCTTGGCACCGCCAATTGGCCGTCCGGTCAGGGAATTCTTGAAGGTTTGCTCAAAGCCCAGAAACTTCAGGATACTGAGATTCACGGTAGGATGGAATCTGAAACCGCCCTTGTACGGTCCTCTGGCCCCGTTGAACTGAATTCGGAAGCCTCTGTTGACAATGAGTTCCCCTTTGTCGTTGACCCACGGAACCCTGAAAATGATCGTCCTCTCCGGCTCTGCTATTCGCTCAAGGATATTGGCCTTTTCAAACTCCGGGTGCTGCTTGATGACCGGCGCCAAAGAGGTAAACACCTCTTCTACCGCCTGGATAAACTCCGGTTCATTTGCGTTTCTTGCTTTGATGTTTTCAATGGCTTTTTCCAAGTACGTCATGGTGATCCCTCCCAAACGGATATTCATACATTTAAAAACCAATTGATAACGCTGATAAAATTAACCGAATGATCATGAACGTGTTCGAATTAGTTAATTTATTGCTTAACAAGATTTATTCGAAGCGTTATCCTAAAACAACTTATTGAGGATTTTTACCCATCGCATAAATAATTATTCATATTTTTCTTAACCAAGCGGTGCCAGAAATTTCGAATTCCCCCCCCCAAAAAAAATGCCTGCCGATGGTCATTTTCACCCATCGGCAGCCTTTAGTATTTATTTGGATTTAACTTCATTTTCCCGTACCTGGTAGTAAAAGTGAAGATAATGAAGTTGCTTTTCGTGAAATCTAGTAATATCAGTCTTTACAAAATACTTGTACGTCGGTGTTCCGAAAAACGTGCCAGGTACGGGACCCCGCTTAATCAGCTACCCTCATTTGAACTTCTGTCAAAAATTCCTCTTGCTGAACGGTATAACGATTGTCAATATGGTACAGCTCAAATGGGTCACCCAGCACGTCCATATCACGCGTATTCGCGTAATTCAGTATCTTCCGGATTTGATCCGAACTTTGCGCATACGTTCCGCGGTAATAGACGCTGAGATACCGTCCTGCTGGAAGCATAAAATCGAAGTGGTCAGTTTCATTCTCCAAAATAATAAATACAGAATTAAACACCCCGTTGCCGCCCTTATAAAAGTTTTCCATGGAGGGAACAGCTCCAATGGACAAGTTGCCCAGCTCACAAAGTATGGCGTCATGCTTCATGTGGAGTTTGTTGATGGCAAAATCAGTTTCCTCATCTCGGGTAATCTCAGCGTTGAGGCGCAGGCAGAACCTGTCTGAGTAAGTTCTGACGACGCATTCTCCAACCTGAACAGAAGACAAATAGTTCAACATTTCCATGCGGGAGTGAAGGGCTGCTTTGGCAGCACGAAGGGTCTCCAATTGTGTTTCAATAAGGGCCTGTTCTTCCTGAATCAACACCAAAGAATTTGTGATGCATTGATCATCCAAATAGGCCTTGATCTGCTTAAAAGAAAAATCGAGACTTCTAAGATCCCGAATGATATTCAGCTTATAAATTTCTTTTAGGCTGTAAAGGCGATAGCCGTTATCGTCCCGTTTAGGGGTCAATATCCCGAGTTTCTCATAATATCGCAGCGAATCAATGCCAATCTTGTAGAGCTTTGATATCTGATTGATCTTGTAATAGTCTTTCATTAAAAGGATCACCTCATTATTAAAACTTAAGAACATCACTTGACCCTAGTATTATACCAGGGTTTACACTTAGGATGTGATACAAATTGTTCCAGTCAAAAAGAGAGGTTAACCATCATGACAACGATTCATAACACATCTTTATCAGTTAATAATTCCTATGCCAACTTACTTACCCCTAAGAAACTATTGGTCATTATAATTGGGACGGCGTTGCTGTCCTTTGGTTTGTATAACGTCCATCGGCAGGCTTCACTCTCTGAAGGTGGTGTGCTGGGGTTGATATTGCTGCTTGACCACTGGTTTGGATTAACGCCTGGCCTCGTGTCTCCCGCGCTCGATGCTTTGTGCTACGCGATGGCGTTTAAGGCTCTTGGCAAAGACTTTCTCAAAATATCCGCGGTTTCGGCGGTTAGCCTAGGGGGATTTTTTATGCTGTGGACGCAGTTTCCACCCCTGCTGCCGAACCTCACTGAGATGCCGCTGCTGGCGTCCATAATTGGAGGCCTCTTTGTAGGGGTCGGCGCGGGCTTGGTGATTCGCCAGGGTGGCACCACAGGTGGGGATGACGCCTTGGCGCTGACACTCTCAAAACTCACAGGCTGCCGCTTATCCCTCGCTTACCTGGCGACAGATTTGACAGTGCTGCTGCTTTCACTGACCTATATTCCGTTCGGACGTATTGGTTTTTCAATAGTGACGGTTGTGATCTCATCTTTGCTGATTGATTATGTTAAAAATTTTACTGCTGGTAAATCAAACAAAACAAGCTCTGTGGAAATTTCTGTGAATGAAGCATGACTTCATTAAAATGTATGATGTAGAATGGATGGATTGTTGAATAGATCGGATAAAACCTAAATCAAAAACTGAAAGCTGCCGATGGTCGCTTGTGTATATGACGACCATCGGCAGCTTTTTCATTTTCCCGTACCTGGTAGTAAAAGTGAAGATAATGAAGTTGTTTTTCGTGAAAACAAGCAATATCAGTCTTTGCAAAATATTTGTACGTTGGTGTTCCGAAAAACGTGCCAGGTACGGGACCCGTTCTTAATAGCATTTATAAGCATTCTTAGGCAGCGTCATCCAACCGCGCGCTTCATCTTGATGCACAAGAATCGTCCGTTCCCAGTTCAAATAGACCATCTTGACCATGTCTTCACACAGCCCGACCTGATCCGAATCATCGACATGGGAACCATCCAGGCCGCAGACGCGCTCTGCGCCTGTAACTTTTTTCAACTCAGCCGCTTTGAGGCTATCTCCGGCAGCGCCGGCATAAATCTTGCCTTTGATCCTGCCGTCGTGGCCATTCAGTCGAAGCCCCACGCCAGCAATAGCGCCTATCACCCCGCCACCTGTCCCGCCATGCTCGGACAAATGAACCTTCGTGGATTCTGCCAGCTCATAAGCCATGGCTTTCGTCACCAAACCCGCTTTTGCCTGCCGACCAAAGGCAATCAGCCGCTCCAGACCCTGAATCTGATCCCGAACCGCAACACACAGGCCTGGGTCTGACCCTTCTTCGCTGACCTCCAGCAGATGCTCCTGGGCCAGCGCGATCACCTGCGCCAGAGCGCCGCATACCAGTTCTGCTTCAAAACACATGGCGCTGTTATGGGAGGTGTAAGGCACCTCCTCATGGACATAGAGCTGGTGCCTGGTAATATAGCGGGTCGTTCCCAGTCCGAGGGCTTCAATCTTCTGCCGCAGCGCCTCCGCGTGGTGGCCTGTGCCTGGGGTGCCCAGACTGTCGGTGTCATCTATAGCTATCAATACTCTCATCTCATCACCTCTGCCTCATAGGGCTCATGAAGATTTTGCCGCGCGCATGCCGACGCCGGACAGGATTTCTTCGATTTCTTCAGAGTCAAATTCAAGTCCAAAGTAGGTCCCGTAGTAATCCTTTGTATACTGAACCAGATCCAGATCCTCAAATTTTTCAGGATAAAAGAGCTGAGCCATGTACAGGACAGCCATAGGTGTCTCTATGGAGCCGGGATGGCCCCATCTGGAAATGCCTACAGGAAGCGTAAACACCTGCCCGGACTGGACTGCCTCAAGGCCCTGCCACTTGGCATCCGTCCGGATATAGTCTGCCACCAGATACTCATTGGCCAGGATCGCCTCCGGTTTCCAGCCGTAGATTTCTTCCAGGGTCACAAAGGTTTTTTCATCAGCCATGGCAGCGCCAGCCTCCGCGGAGACATTGATCAGACCCGCCAGGGTGGTCACTTCTTCCTGAATGCTGCCCATGGCATCCGTTCTGGTCGCTTCATTGACAGAGTGATAGACGCGGACGCGTTCTTCCATAGGAATGTCGCTGATGCGCGCCTGGACCATGGCAATGGCAGCTTCATAAAAATCCAGATAAGCCTGTGCAGCCTCCTGACGGTTCAGGACCTCGCCCAGTACTTGAATGGAACGCTTTTGTTCCTCAATGTTGGTGTAATCAATGACAACATAGGGGATGCCGGCCTTGTCCAACTTTTCCGTTTCTGCCCCGCTGAGGGCTATGGAATGGCGGATCAGCGCGATCTCAGCGCCTGAAGCGATCAGTTCCTCAACATTGATGACGCCGGTCGCCGAAGGGACACTCAGCCTATCAATGTCAGCGCGTTTCATCCGCATCAGCTGATCGCGTTTGAGTCCCTCCACCAGGGCGACGATCTGATCCTGGGTGTCAAGGAGAGTCATGCCATGGCCGGCGTAGGCGTAAAGACATGCGATCTTCAGCTCGCCTTCTGGTATTTCAACTGTTCTGCCATCACAGTCAACAATGCTTCGGGTGGCGGCCGCCTCTTCCAGAGCTGGCGGAGTGGCTTCAACCGGCTTTGTTTGTGGCGCGCAGGCGGTGAGTAAGAGGACCATCGGCAGAAAAAGCACTGCTGAGAGTAAAGTGGCACGCCAATGACGTTTCAATTTGCGTCCCTCCTCTTGTCTGGAACCGCCATGATGTAGCTGAAAGGAAGCCCGTCCATGACCCCAGTATGGGTAACGACTCTGGTATGATACAGGCGTTCAATCGTGTCGCTGGTCAAGACCTTCGACGGCTTGCCCTGCGCAATCAGCTGGCCCTGCTCCATAATGCCCACTCTGACCGGCATGCCGCTGTTTTCAAAGTAAAGCGGATGATTCAGGTCATGGGTTGTCAGCATGAAGGAAAGGCCCTCGGTCCGGGTGAGGGCGCAGATCAGGTTCAAAATTTCATTTTCGTTCTTAAAATCCAGATGCGAAGTGGGCTCGTCCATGATGATCAGCTTTGCCTTCTGGGCCAGCGCCCGGGCGATCATGACGAGCTGCAGCTCGCCGCCGCTGATCTGGGTGTAGGGCTTTTGGGAGATCGCCTCCAGGCCCGTCATAGCAATGGCCTCCCGGGCGATTTCCCGGTCGCGCCTGTCAGGACTCGAAAAGGTGCCTGTCGCAAAAGTCCGCCCCATTAACACAATTTCAAAAACAGAATAAGGAAACGTCTTGGCGTGCAGCTGAGGCACAAAGGCGATCTGCGACGCGACTTCAGCGGGCTTAAGGGTATGAATAGACCGGCTGCCGAGGCTGATGTCACCGGACTTCAGCGGATGCTGGCCCAGGACACAGTCAATCAGCGTTGTCTTGCCGCAGCCATTGGGGCCGAGGAGGCAATAAATCTCCCCCGGGGCGACTTTCAGGCTGATCCCGCGAAGCGTATGCTCTGTCCCATAAGAAAAATTAAGGTTGTCAATACTCAATAATGTCATGCCCAATTCTCCCCTTTGGTCCGTTTCAAAAGATAGATGAAAAATGGCCCGCCAACCAGCGCCGTGACTATACCGAGCGGAATCTCCGCGCCGGTCAGGGTCCTGCAGAGAGTATCCACCAGGAGCATGAAGCTTGCGCCCAGGGAAATAGAGGCAGGAATCAGCTTTCTGTTGTCGTTGCCGACCAGCATCCGCCCTACATGGGGGATGACAAGGCCAATCCAGCCCACCACACCGCTGACGCTGACCGCTCCGGCCGTCGCTAAAGTCGCGAAGCCAATCAGAAAGAACTTGACGACTTTGACGTTGATGCCAAGACTCCTGGCCTCCCTGTCGCCCATGGAAATGATGTTGAGCCGGAAGCTGAGCAGCAGCAGTCCAACCAGTCCTAGTCCCATTGGGATGCTGCTCATCAGAATGTCCTGACTCCTGGCAGCGCTGAGGCTCCCCATGAGCCAGAAGGTGATCGCCGGCAGCTTATTCAGCGGATCCGCGACGTATTTCACCAGCTGCAGCAGCGCGGAAAAAATGGAGGAGATCACCGTACCGCCCAGAACCAGCATAATGGTTGAGGTCGAGGACGATTTGTAGACTCTGCCCACCAGATAACTGGCCCCAACGGCCACGATGCCAAAGACAAAGGCGAACACCGGCGTCCACAGGGTCCCAAACAGCAAAATCGAAATAGCTGCCCCAAAGCCCGCCCCCGAAGACACGCCAAGGATTCCGGGGCTGGCGAGGGGATTTCGAAACAGCGCCTGATAGGCCGCACCAGACACGGCTAACGCGCTCCCGGTTGCCATGGCCAGAAATGTCCTTGGCAAGCGGATTTCCATGACAATGGTATACAGATCCTTCACGACCAGGGCGGACTGGCCTGTCGCCGCACGAAATAGAATCTCAAAAACTGTGCCGGCCGGGATTTCAAACCTGCCGGTGCTCATGGAAATCACGGCCATAAGGATTGGCAGGACCACGAAGATCAATAGTCTCAAGATCAATTTCAGAGTCAGCTTCATACTTTATGAACGCTTTTTCTTCATCCAGTACCCGGCGATCAGCATCACAGCTGCAATGCCGGCCATGACATAGATCATGGAGGATGGCGCGCTGTCGGTGCCAGCTTCCTCTGCGGCTGGCGCTTCGGCTATTGGTGCTTCGGCTGTTGGCGCTTCAGCAGCAGGTGCTTCAGTCGTTGCCGGCGCTTCAGTCGTAATTGGAGTCTCCCCGCCGGCGGCGGCTGTCGTGAAGCTGATGACAATGTCCTCTGCCAGGCTGGCCCCGCTCTTTGAAGTCAGAGCTTTGCTGATCGTCACTATGTATTCCGTTCCGGCTTCCAGTTCTGCCGATGGTTTCACCACCACATCATTCTTCTTATCAGGCTCAACCTGCGAATCTGCCATCAGCACTTCATAGGCGACTTCACCGCCGTCTTTCTTCTCCAGCTTGAAGCACGCCAGGTTGGCTTCTTTGACACTGAGGTCCGTCACGTTCTTGCTGAACACCATGGTGACAGACGGGGTCAGACCTACTTCGGTTTGTCCATCCGTGACCGTTGAGGAAACTAGCGTGAGCGGCTCTGAGCTGTTGCCGCCGGTGCCTCCCCCGGTTCCACCGCCAGTTCCACCGCCAGAACCGTCTGCGGAGGAAATGATCAAGGGCATAAACAGGAGGGCTAATGCAATGCTTACAAGGACTGAAACTTTTTTCATGATGTCGACCCCTTTACAATTTGATGTGTCGCAGCAGCTAAAGGAAAGGCGCGCTGGTTTTTGGACAAAAAAAGACACTCGGAAAGTCGAGTGTACCGGTTATTGCCTATGAGTCATCACAAAAACAGCGGTGATCCCATAGACACGTCAGACTCTTTCTTTCCAAAACGGGAGGCTGTGGGATTTCTCCCCTAACCCAGGTTGGTGACCATAGCAAAAAGTAAGCCGTAGGTCATTCAACTCGAAATGAGCGCGATATTCAGTTGGCAGTTTTGACATGTCTAGAGTATAACATACTCTTGATAGGGGTTAAAGGGACTTCGCGGCTGCGAGGGAGAATTTGGAGGAATGGGCTTTCGAGACTTGAAGCCCAGAAGATTTTAGCCGATGGTCAGATGGCGTACATCACATGACCATCGGCAGCTAATATCTTCATGCCTTTCTTGTAGTGTACACAAAAACTAATAACGAACGCAGGTCCAAACTCTACCCCTTCCCTTCCCAAATGTTGTATAATTAGACAAAGCTTTTATATGGCTGACGGGGATCTGGCCATTTATTACCCGTTAAAGTCAAACCAACAAGCGAGGGGATCAAACATGAGCAAAGTCTACTTCATAAAAAATGAAAGCCTCAATGACGATCAGCTGGGATCAGATGCATTGAAGCTGCTTAAGACAGTGGTCGCGGCGTCCGGGCATACCTTTGAAAAGGAGGTCCCGCTCAAAGTGCATTTTGGAGAAAAAGGTAATACGACCTTTCTGTCAGCCAAATGCTACGACCCAACCATTCAATATCTGAAAGAGATGGGGGTCTCCCCTTCCTACATAGAAACCAACGTTCTCTACAGAGGATCGCGAACCACCACGGATAAGCACCTGGAAACCGCGAAAGCCCACGGCTTCTCCCAGATTCCAATTATCATTGCGGACGGTGACCTCGGTACAGAGTATGTTGAGGTAGAGATCCCTGGAGAGTATATAAAAAAGTGTAAAATTGGAAAAGGTTACGGCAGGTTTAACCAATTTATTGTCATGAGCCATTTCAAAGGCCATATTCAAGCTGGGTTTGGCGGGGCTTTGAAGCAGCTGGCCATGGGCTTTGCGGCCAGAGGCGGCAAGCTGGAGCAGCATGCCGGCATCGCGCCGGTTGTGTCTGCAAAAAAATGTGTGTCCTGTGGACTCTGTATCGAAAAATGTGACTTTGATGCCATTGAAATGATTAATACTGCGGTGATTGATCCGGACAAATGCGTGGGCTGCGCGGGCTGTATTGCTGTCTGCCCGGAAGGCGCCATCCGCAACTCCTGGTCGGGCTCCAACTTCCTGGAGAAGCTATCAGAATACGCCCTGGGTGCAGCCAAAGACAAGGACATCATCTACATCTCCTTCATCAGCAATGTCACCGAGGAATGCGACTGCACCGGCATCCACATGAAGCCCATTGCGGATAATATTGGCGTTCTAGCCTCGAAAGATCCTGTAGCGCTGGATACCGCCTGCCTGGACCTGCTTCAGCAGCGCAGCCGCAAGAAGCTCTTTGAGAATGGTCGAGTGTCTTTGAAGCACGCTGAAAAGATTGGGCTGGGGACTATGGCGTATGAATTGGTTGCGCTGGATTAGGAAAGATCAAAAATGATAAAGCTGGCCGATGGTTGTTATAATTCACCATCGGCATAACTTCATTTTCCCGTACCTGGTAACGCCAGTGAAGTTAATGAAGTTACTTTTCGTGAAAGCAAGCAATATCAGTCTTGACAAAATAATTGCACGTTGGTGTTCCGAAAAACGTGCCAGGTACAGAAAAAAGGCTGCCGATGGTCATTTGAAGCGCCATCTGCAGCCTTTTACAATAAATTTCGATATTCCCTTCGTGCATCTACAATTCCATATATGATGATTTCTTCTTGCTCAACAAATATCCTATAAAATATGAGATGCCTTTCAACGATCAAGACTCGGTAACCTTGCTTTTTTAAAATCGAGTATCTTGGCAAACTTCCTGATTCAGGAAAATCCTTCAACCTGTTAATCGCTGATTCCAGTTTCTCCAGATAGTCAAGAGCTATTTGAATATCACCTGAGTCGTCCGCAATATAAAAAATCAGATCTCTAAGCTGATCTTCAGCTTTATCCGTTCTCAAAATAGTGTATGTCATCGATTGTTCCTTTCGAGGAGTTCTGCTCGAAGATCCTTAAACACATTTTCTATAGGTTCGATTCTCCCATTTTTCACGTCATCTTCCGCTTCTGCGAGCGTCCTTAATAATTCCAATTCAGCGGACATTTGATTGAATTCCTGCAGGCTTAGAATAGCTGTATCACCTCTGCCGTTTACCGTCAAAATGACAGCTTTTCGTGATTCCCTGACAAGTTTGGAGATCTCATTATAGTGATTTCTAAGATCGGCCGATGGTCTGATAATGGTTTCCATTAGATCACCTCATTTCATTTGTTATAGTCATATTATATCACGCAGTGAATATGACGTAAACGCTGAATAACTTCATTTTCCCGGTCGAGTAGTTCAAGCCTCGCGGCTTTTCACCCTCACAGAACCGTGCATGCGCAACTAACGCACACGGCTCTTCGCTTCATTATTCACTTCAGATAACTAGCACCAGCACCAAGATTATAAATCATCACATTAGTTTGCACTTTAGGGAGCGGGTATTTCTGAAGAAACCTGACATAGCCCGCCCAGTTGAAACTTCTTCTCTGGCTCCGACGGTTTAACCAACGAAATAGCAGTTTTCGTACTTCTGTCACAAAATTACCTACGCTTCGTCTGTTGCCTATGACTCCGTAGTAATTGATGTGCCCTTGCACCTTGCTTTTCATGATTTTCATAAATTCTTTTGTCGGTAATGTCCTATGGTCTCGCATCCATTCTTTGCATCTTTTGAGACTGGCTTTGTACTTCTTCTTGCTCGTTTTTAACTTGATCTCTTTGAACCCAAATTTGTTTGGGTTTTTGTCTACATAAAATGTGAACCCTAGGAAGTCAAATGGATCAGTGTCATCTTTATCATCTTTACGTTGGTAAAGTTCGATGATTCTTGTTTTGTCCTCGGCGACTTCCAACTTGAATTTAGCCAGTCTTTCTATGAATGCGTTGTAGAAGTTGATGGCGTCTTCCCTATGTTCGAAGCAGAATACGCTGTCATCTGCGTACCTCACCATGTAGGCTTCTCCCCTGCAGTGTTTTCTGAACAACTTCTCGAACCATAAATCCAGAACATAGTGAAGATAAATATTGGCGAAAATTGGGGATGCAACACCGCCTTGTGGAGTACCTTGTGGTGTGTCTTTCTTTATCCCCGCTTCAACAATGCCCGCTTTGAGCATTCTTTGAATCAGTCTTATGATGTTTTTGTCCTGAATCTTGTGTTCGATAAATTTGATCATCCATGCGTGATCCACGTTGTCAAAGAAACCCTTGATGTCAGTTTCCACTACGAAATTTATGCGCGTTTTATTCACTATTTTTCGTAGCATTTTGATCGCGTCATGGCAACCTCTGCCGGGTCTGTATCCAAAGGAACATTCCAGAAATATTTCTTCGTAGATGGCATTTAGAATTTTTGCGAGGGCTGCTTGTACTAATTTATCTTCATACGCAGGTAGTCCAAGTGGCCTTTTCGCATCCGTGCCTGGTTTAGGAATATAGACACGTTTGACCGGTAACGGCTTGTATGCTTGTCGTTTCATCCTGTTCAGTAAGTCTTCCAGGTTTCCTTCCAAGTTTTGCTCGTAATCGGTTTTGGTGAGTCCATCTACACCAGATGCTTTTCCAGTTTTCATTTCTCTGTGACATTGGATTAGCATCTCTTCGTTGATTAAGTGCGCTAGTGATGTGAACTTCTCTTTTGGCTTGGTTCTTGCTACTTCCGCTATTCTTGCAAGTTTAGTTTCCATACGTTCCCTACCTCTGAGTATAGAGTATGTTTCCCTAACAAGATCAATGTCGCGTGACCGCCTTCCCTCCATGGGCATTACCCCACTTCCTCGGTACTATGCAGTCATCCGACTCCCTAATCGCCATAGACGTCCTTGCTTTCTTATCGCTTGGTTTGGTCCTTCTTCCTTCGACAGAAGAGCGAATAGGGTCTCCCAAGTTGACTGTGTCAAATCAATGTCTAGCATGCGCCGGTCTCCGACCCCGGGGAAGCCGCTTGTTCTCGCTTGGCGAACAAGCAAATATTGTTTTCTGCTCAGGTAAAAGCATGAACCTTCCCGATAAGTATTTCGAGGCTCAATCCCATCCATCTCACGATTACCGCCTACTATCTAG
>Ga0302241_1000148_pt1 | contig 74725 bp, 68 predicted proteins | sample AAG_UR_Arg_MG_FD_193532 | JGI IMG/M metagenome (GOLD analysis project Ga0302241, IMG submission 193532) | Enriched activated sludge microbial communities from anaerobic digester in WTTP, New Holstein, Wisconsin, United States - AAG_UR_Arg | ecosystem: Engineered > Bioreactor > Anaerobic >... | reverse complement strand
AACCAAGTTATGGCAAACTCGCATCATAGGTTATTTGAACGGGAAGTAGGGTTTGAATCCAAACCGGTTATGAAGCTGAAATAAGGGATCTGAACCGACCCCTTAGGGGGATGTTTTTGCCAATTACTACCATTGACTTCTTGTGGTATCTGGCACTGAAAATTGGAATTTTTAGTAACTGTTGTCTGAAAGGGTTGAAATAACTAACTTACTAAGTTGACAACTTCATCTACTTCACAGACGGTGACAGGTACGGGCAGGTTTAATTTACCTATTTATTATTCAGGATAAAGTTCATCCTCAGTAACTGTGCCTCCAACTAAAGTGATAGTAATTGCTCCATCTGCATCATATGCTAAAGTAAACACAGCTGCTGGATCTTGTGCTGAAGTAGGCGCGACATCAAGATATTCTGGAATTAAATCTGCAATTGCAGGTTCAGCAGTTCCGGTATCAGCCTCATAAATTGCGATTGCACTTGCTATAGTTCTTGCTGAAGCTTTATCAGCTCTAATTTCTGCCCCTTCTCTAACACCCAGTAATCTAGGGACAGCAATTAGCATCAAAATCCCCAAAATAGCAATAACCACAATCAGTTCAATCAACGTGAAGCCTTTTCTGTTATGAAGTCTCTTATTAAAGAATCTTAACATGTAAAACACCATCCTTTTCTCAACTAGTTTTTTTCATGCCTCTCTAACGTACTTCTTTTCTTTGTTGTTGGCTCTCTCAATAACCTTCGATCAAACCAATCACCAGATCAGCCACTTCTTTCAACTAACCAAGCTCTGTGCTGTACTAATTCCAACCTTGTACCCTTAATACCCTTTTTTCAGCCCCCACAAACCCTTTATAAAACATTATTGTGGGCATTCCAACCAACCACTTATTCTTCTGCTTTCACCCCCTTAACCTTCTTATTAGCTGTTGATCCTGAATGCTTTGCTGGATGCTTCGAAGTTGGCGACTACCTCTTCTCTTCTCTTTTTTCTCTTAATGTTCTAAAGGAAGTAAGTACCACCCAACACAGTCCTGATCGCGCCCAGCCGACCCTAAAACACTAATAGATGAGACATGCTTTGATTTGCATCATCGTAGACGGCCAACTTATTTAATCTTTAATTACCGCTACTCCGCTTCATCTTAAATGATCTTTCTCCATTAATGCTTTAGAATAAGTTGGGCGAAGCCCCAGCTACCTATAATTTTCTTAGGGAACCCATCATTCAGAACTGGCCTCTCTCAAAGATCATCCGCTTCTGACATTCTTGACTATGTTATACCTGCGAGTTCTGCTTTCAGACACGGATTGACCGTATTCTATAAAGTTTTTTTATTAACATTGGTTTTCTATACCTTAAAAAGCTCCGAAAATGAACATTTTGATTGATTTAAGTTTCCTTTGATTACAAGCTTCGTTAAAACCCCAATGTTTCAGTTTCAAGGTGTGATATCACCTCTCACCCAACCCAACGCCCCCGCCCCTCACCAACGGTTTTTAGGTCTATGGGCTCTTCAACAACATCATCGTTTAGTTCCTCCCCCATCCTCTCCAGACTCTCCTTCCGAATCCGGCTCACTTTCTTCTGTGTAAGCCCCGTCCGGTCAGCCACTTCCTGCTGGGAGAGATCCTGGAAGAACAGCATCTGGATCACTTTTCTCTGCAAATCACTTAACCTTTTCATCGCCTGAGCTAATACAATCCTATCCTCAATCGGCAACCTAAAGGACTCATACTCCGTACTGTGAATCTTCGACGTATCAATCTCATCAAAGCTCACAAGACCCGCTTTCATGACTTCCTCAATGGCGCTTTCACGCACCTTGAGCTTCTCTGCAATGACCTTGACACTCGCCGCTTCACCATGGTCTCTGAGATACTCATCCATCACCCTATCCACCTTGCCCTGTAACTCGACAATACACCCAGGTCTGTAATAGGATGCTTGTTTTCTCACCAGATGCCGGATTTCCCCCATTATGCAATGAGAGGCATAGGTGGCGAAGCTGGCTTCTTTTGTCTGGTCATAACCCTTCAGTGCTTTCATCAGTCCCAGATAACCCGTTTGAGTGAGATCATCCCTGTCGCAGCCTTTGCCATAAAGATGGGCGTAGTAACGGATCAGCTTCTCAGCGGATTGCATGACTGTTTTAAGTGATTCGTCATCCAGCCGGACGAAATAGCGCTGTGCCGCTTCATCTAAAGATAATAAGGCTTCATTCTCACTCATGTGACTCAACCACTTTCTATTGTACCGTCTTCAGCATGTCAAACATTGGCATCATCATGGAGATGACTATAAAGCCAACTATGACACCCATGACGACGATCATCATTGGTTCCATAAAGGTCAGGAGACGCTGTACCTCAGTTTCCACTTCTTCATCGAAGAAGTTAGCGGTTTTGTCTAAAATATCGTCCAGTGTTCCTGACTCTTCGCCAATCTTGATCATGTTGTCGACCATGGGCGGGAAGTGACCTGTTTTACGAATTGGAATCGATAAGGCGATCCCTTTTCGGACATCTTCTTTTGATTCAATGATGCTTTCCGCAACGACTGTATTGCCCACGGCGCCGGCCACATTTTCCATGGCCTGCAGCAGTGGGATCCCGCTGGCGAGAAGTGTGGACAGCGTACGGCAGAAACGGGCGCTGATGACTTTACGGGTTAAGCCTTTATACAGTGGCAACCGCAGCTTGTAACGATCCACTGCTCGTCTGCCTTCCGGTGTAGAAGAATAGCGTTTAAAAAGATAGACTGTACCTAAAATGACCAACAAATAGACGTACCAAAAGTTTCTGAAGGAATTGCTGATCGCAAGCAGCAGACGCGTAGGCGCAGGCAAAGGAACACCACTGCCTTCAAACATACTTAAAAATGTAGGCATAACAAAGGTTAATAGGAATACAACCACTGCCGTTGCGACAATGGCTAATACTGCCGGATAAACCATGGCACTCTTGACTCGATTGTTAATTTTAAATTCCTTTTCGTAGTGCGTCGCCATACGTTCCATGACAACATCCAGGCTTCCGCTGGCCTCACCTGCCGCGACCATGTACGCCATTAAATTAGGAAATACATCGTTGTGTTTTTCCATTGCTTCTGAAAAAGTATAGCCTTTCTGAACATCCTCATAAATATTACTGATGACCTGTTTAAATTTCTTATGATCTGTTTGCTGCCTTAAAATATCGAGTGTATTGACAATGGTGACGCCAGCATTGAGCATGGTGGAAAACTGTCTTCCAAACACTGCAATGTGCTTGATACTGACTTTGTTCAATAAATTGATATCCTTTAATTCTTTTTGTAAGACCTCTTCAACACTTACAGGATAATACTGTCGCTCTTTCAGCCTAAGAATCATTTCTCCGTGTGTCGCAGCTGTTTCAGTGCCTTCATAAGTGGCGCCGTTTGGGGTGAGCGCTTTAAATTTATAAACTGGCATTCGGCATCACTCCTTTAGTAGATCGTGCCAAGTTGGCCTTTAACATAATCAAAGTCCATTGCGTGAGCCTGGCAAGCATCCCTTGAGATAACGCCTTGCTTATAAAGATTTAGCAGCGCGTTATCCATGGTTTGCATACCAAACTTAGAGCCAGTCTGGATATTTGTCTGAATTTGATGTGTTTTTCCTTCGCGGATTAAGTTACGAATTGCATTCGTTGAGGTCATAACCTCAAAGACCCCTACTCTGCCTTTTGAAGCTTTTTTTGCTAAAAGTTGCTGAGAGATAATGCCTTCAATGACCGCTGCGAGCTGAACCTTTATTTGCTCCTGCTGATAAGGAGGAAAGACATCAATAATCCGGTCCATAGTATTGGCTGCACCTAAAGTATGCAGTGTAGAAAGCACCAAATGACCTGTCTCTGCGGCGGTAACGGCAATGGAGATAGTCTCAAGATCCCGCATTTCGCCGACCAGTATAACATCTGGATCTTCTCTAAGTGCAGCTCGAAGACCGTTAGCGAAGCTGTTGGTATCGCTACCGACTTCACGTTGGTTGACAATACTTTTGTTATGAGTGTGAAGATATTCAATTGGATCCTCCAAGGTCAGGATATGACAGCTGCGTTCTGAGTTGATCAGGTCAATCATGGACGCCAGCGTTGTGGATTTTCCGGATCCGGTTGGGCCGGTCACAAGGATCAGTCCGCGTTTTTTTCTGGAGAGATCAGCCACAACAGGTGGAAGTCCCAAATCCTCAAGGCTCGGAATGGCACCGTAGACAACCCGGAAAGCCAGACCGTAGCTGCCTCGTTGACGGTAAGCATTGACACGGAAACGCCCCACATTCGGATAGGAAAAAGAATAGTCCAATTCGCCCCTTTCTTCTAAGGCGTCAAATTGATGGCTTTTCATGGTTTCTTTGACCATAGCAACTGTATCTTCAGGTGTTAGAGGTATGTCCGTTAATTTAACGAGCTCTCCATCCAATCGCATAATGGGCGGTTGTCCAACTGTAATATGAAGGTCCGAGGCCTTGCTTTTGACGGCCTGGTCGAGATAGGTTAATATGCTCATCATTCACCCTCCTAGTCGAGCGAGTATGTCATCCTCATGAGTTCATCCACGGTCGTGACGCCCTCCAGAACGAGCTGCTTACAACTTTCTCGCAATGTGGTCATACCGTGCTGAAGTGCCACGGCTTTAATCTGATCAATCGTTTGATGCGCGTCAATCATAGACTTTATTGAATCATACATAGGCAGTATCTCATGAATCGCGATTCGACCTTTATAGCCGGTATGGTTACAAACGTTGCAGCCTGTGCCTTTGTGCAGCAGTTCACCATTTTGCATTCCTAACAGAATTTTTTCTTTAAGCTCTGGCTCATACGACGTTATGCAATTAATGCAGACCCTTTTAACAAGACGCTGTGCCATGATGCCAACAACAGAACTGGAAACCATGAAAGGCTCTATACCCATGTCCATGAGACGTGAAATGGTCGAGACAGAATCATTGGTATGAATAGTACTGAGCACCAAGTGACCTGTTATTGCGGCGCGAACTGCGATCTGCGCCGTTTCCTGATCACGTATCTCACCTATCATGATGATGTCCGGATCCTGACGCAGAATAGAGCGAAGGCCGCTGGCGAAAGTCAAGCCGGCTTTGACGTTGACCTGAGCCTGGTTAACACCGTTCAGCCTGTACTCAACCGGGTCCTCAACTGTAATGATGTTCCTATTGATTTGATTGAGCTCATTAAGTGTTGCATAAAGCGTCGTTGTCTTGCCAGAGCCGGTAGGACCCGTTACCAGAATGATACCATGAGGATGTTGAATTATTCTCTCATAGAGCTCTAGGTTCTTTTCAGAAAAACCCAACTCATTTTTAGTGAGCATAACACTGCTTCGATCAAGCAGACGAATGACCACCTTCTCACCATATACTGTTGGCATAATTGAGATACGCATGTCAACTTCTTTGCCATCAATAACCATTTCAACACGCCCGTCTTGCGGAACGCGTTTTTCGGCAATGTTCATTTTACCCATGATTTTGATCCTGGTAACAATGGCTGAGTGGCTAATTTTTTCCGGACTCATGATTTCCTGGAGCTCGCCATCCAGTCTGAAACGGATGCGCAAGTTGCGTTCAAGAGGCTCAATGTGAATATCACTAGCCTTCAGTTTGATCGCCTGTTTGATGACCGAATTCAGGAGCTTGACCACAGGCGCATTTTCGACATTAGCCAGGACCTCATCATCCATATACTCTGAGAAGTCAGATGCATAGGTTTCAGTAAATTCCTCCAGTGCTTTTTCTGCGCTCTCCTTCTCGTAATAGAGCCCTATGGCATTAATAATCTCAAGTCGGGTTGAGATGACTGGATCTACGTTTAACCCTGTAGCAAGTTTAATGTCGTCAATGGCAAAAATATTCAGTGGATCCGCCATGGCTACCGTCAAGATGTTGTCTTTCCTTTTAATGGGAATCAATGTGTGACGTCGAGCCAATTTCTCAGATATAATACGAGGCACTTCCGGTGGGATATAGGTCTTTTCCAATTCCACATGAGGGATGCCGAGTTGAAATTCCAAGGCATCTGAGATTTGAGTTTCATCGACATGTCCAAGTTCAATCAGGACTTCACCAATTTTGCGACCGCTCTTTTTTTGTATATCGAGTGCACTATCGAGTTGTTCAGGCGTGATAAGTCCAACGTCGATCAGCAAATCTCCGAGACGTCTGTTCCTTGATTTTTTCATGTGAATGCCTCCGGAATAGAAAATTGAATACCTATTATTGCATGCTTTCTAAGAAATATACTGCCTCCGCTCGAGTCATGAACGCATTTTCATCTGCAATACCTTTTGAAATATGGCCGGTAATGGTTTGGATCTTCTCAGCTTCAGATTTCCAGTTAAAATCAGGAGATTGCAAAACCTTTTGCATAACGAGATCAAACTCCTCATAAGTAATAGGATTATTTGGTCTCAAGGTACCATCTTCATACCCAATAATATACTCACTCAGAAATCCTTTGAAAATTGCTTTTGCCATTACGCTTTCATAACGGCCAAGTTCCATATAGTCAGAGAACTTAGTTAGATCTACTGGTTGTGCCGGTGTTGGCCATTCAAACAAACCATCAAGCAAAATGATCAGTTCCCCTCTTGACAATGAAGAATCAGGATAAAAGAAATTATTCGCGTCACCATAAATCAACCGTTTTTCTCCAAAGTTGTCAATAGAAGACTCAGCCCAATGGCCGGCAATATCTGCAAACTTAACATAAGCAGTTTGCACAGTGTTTATACTTTCACTTTTCATTAAATATCTCGTGCCTGAAAAAGGTTCGCCGGGAAGTGGGGTAAATGGATTTCCTTTAATAAAAGTATCATTATTGAACCACATTACTAAGTTTTCAGCAGAATGTGTCATCTCGGACAAGTCATGAAGTTCCATGGAAATCTGTCCGGTGAGTAATGTAGTTTCATCTTTTGTCATGGTAAGACCAGAAATTAAAATTCTATTATCAAATTTCCATATAGATTTCAAAAGAGTCCAAAGAGAAGTGTATTCGCCTTCATATGAAAGTACGACAGGCTGCATTTTCACAGAACCGCCTTCAAGCTCTTGTGCTTGAGGTTCCTCGAAATTTATTGACAGATCTTTGATACCAGGTGTCTTCAGAAGCTCGTTAAACAGTAAAATGAGATCCTCCTGCTCTTCAATCAGACTGAAATACTTATTTCCTATTGATTGAATGTCATTGTCAAGGACTTCCCACTCTGAATTCAGCTTTGCCAAGGACTGATCAATTGTCTCAAGTTCAATTTTTTTTGCTTGCCAGTCGTTTAAGACAAATTCCTTTTCATCTAAAGACACCCATTGTTTCAATACTATATAATTAAAAGTTAAATAACCAATAATTGCAAATGATAAAAAAATGAGAAGGAGCTTTTCACGGTTAGTTAGTCTCATCAGCGGTCGCTCCCTTCACGCTTAAGGTCATTGAAAAGTCATAAAATCCGGCTTCTGTATTGACTATATTTCTGACAAGCAGATTCTCAAATTTTCCGGTATTTCTTAAATTGTATTCCAGTTCTGCAATAGCTGGCTTATTTGTGGCAGAACCGGAAATTTGAATTGCTTGATCAATGGTAAGTGACAAATTTTTGACTTCAAGATCCTTTGGTACCGTACTCATTAGACTGAATAAAAATGATTCATCCAGCCACTCCTGTTCTGTTAGTGCCACATCTATTGATTTCAGAATATCCAGTCTGGTTTTTCCATCAACAATACCCGCACGCAATTCATCTGCTACAGCAAGCAATGAATAATTAGGATTCTCCAGGACTTCTGTCTCAAGCACTTGAATTTCTGAGTCAAGCATAAAGCTCTTGATCAAATTATACACTGGCAAGGCTCCAATTAGGACCACAAGCAGTGCAATTATCAATGGATAGTTCACATAATTTGCATTGCTGTTTTTTTTATTTCGATCCACAAAAGGTTCAAAAAAGTTATAATCTCTCATTATTTTCGCCCCCTATCGTCGGATCATGGCACCAAGCGCATTGACAAATGGCGTCATAGTCTTGGAGGAGGAATTTTGAATAGAAACATTTGTAATTTGACGAATTTTGGTAGTTGGAATACTAAACGCATCCTGCAGATACTTATCAAGTCCCTCCATTTTTGAAGCCCCACCATACAAGTAAATTTTGTCAATAGCGTTTCCGGCGCTGCGTGTTGTATAAAATTTGAAAACTCTCTCAATTTCATTGATCCAAGAATCAACAACATTTTTTACAATATTGCGAACCCTCATAGTCTCCTCATCCTGTAAAAGAAGCTGAGCTTCTTCTTGATTGAAGACTTCACTAATATCAACAAGCGTAATTTTCTTTTCTTCTGCTTCGTGTTTAGTATAATCCAGAAAACTGATAAGACTCTGGTCTATTGCCTCAGATCCTTGAGAAATGAGCCTGTTAAATTTATATTGACCTTTGTCGAACATCACCACATTGATGTGACTAACTCCTAAATCTATAACTGCAATGGATTTCGAAACGATATCTGTATCACCGTTAAAAAAGAATCCGTTTTGCAACAATTTATCTACAGCATTAGACTGTAAATCTAAAACATGGGCGTTAAGATCTACCGAGTGCATCAAATCAAAAAAACTTCTTGCCATTTCCTTTGGCATAGCCGCTGCGAGAAGTCTGGCTTTTTTTATGGTATCCTCCTCAAAAGTTTCAATAATCTTGGATTGTACAATGTAATCATTCATTTCTATTGGCATATACTGTTGAACTTCAAATTCCAGCATTTTGCTTAATTGTTCTTCGCTAATAGAGGGCAACGTAATTTCTCTTGTGATAATTTCGTTGTTTTCAACAGAACAGATCACGTAAGAGGGTTTAATTTTTTCGTTTTTTAAAAATTCTTTTAAATGGGTCTTCATCAATTCAAAGTCAATTATTCTTCCTTTTTCATAACTTCCAAACGGCGTTGGAAATTCAATGGCACGTTCAATAGTCATGGACAACTTGCCTACTTTTCCAAGGACGATTTTTGTCGTATGCTGACCAAAATCAATTGACAATATCTCTTTTCCGAGTAGTTTAATTTCTTTTGATTTTTTCACGGTGCCGCCCCCTTTAATATACAGATAGAGTCAAATACCAAGTCACAAGTTCATTTCCAAAAATTGAGGTTAAGTATGCAGCAAGCGCTATGAAGGGACCAAAGGGAATCGCTTCCTTCCTGCCTTTGATTCTAAATGCGAGCAGTGCTACAGAGATCAGAGCGCCGCTGACAAACGAGAGCATCATGAGAAGAAGCAGGTGCTGCCAGCCGAACCATAGTCCGAGGACCGCCATGAGCTTTATGTCACCGCCGCCCATGCCGCCGTTCGAGACGATTGCGATAAGTAGGAACAAGCCGCCCCCAAGGAGAAAGCCAATACCTCTTGGGATCAGGGCCGAGAAGCCTTGTGCAGGCACAATGACTGCAGCCAGGTACAGGATGCCGACAATTCCAAGGATCAAAGTCAATCCATCCGGAATAATCTGAAGATCATAGTCGATCATGGTCATGACGATCAGGATAAAGGTCATAATGGCAAAGAACGCAAAAGTGAGATTTAAACCAAGAATGTGAAACTGAAGTGTGACGAGGAGCGCTGTTATCAGTTCTACCATGGGGTATCTCGCGGAGATCTTCTCGCCGCAGGTACGGCATTTCCCGCCAAGGGCAATGTAACTGAAAAGTGGGATCAGCTCATAGGCTTTGAGCCTCGTGTCACAGCTGGTACAGTGGGATCCCGGGAAAACTATGGACATCTCTCTGGGGATCCTATAGATGCAGACATTCAGAAAGGACCCAACCAGAAGACTGTATACGAAAACGAGGATGTAGAGCGCGATTTCCAAGGGAACCTCCTAATAAAATTAAGATTATGACACTCTATGCTTGCTTATTCCCATTTTTGACCGTTCTAATTAAAAAATCATATAAAAGTATAAATGATTTTTTTAACAGTGTCGAAAACGGCTTTTTTTGAAGGAAATAAAGTTTGTCACGATTAATGTCAAGTTTTAACTTATATTCGCTTTTTATTCCCAATTTCCTTTTTAATTAACATAAAAAACAATAATATTTTTCTTGAAAATCAAATAAATTTACTCGTTATGAGAAGGTTTAAGGAAAATATAGGAACGAAGTGACTGTTCTCCATTTTTAAGAAGTTTTTCATTATTATTTACAAGTTGTTAAATGTCAAAAAAATACCTGAAAGTCAGCTCTTTAGCGGACTTTACCTCATTATAGAACAATATGAACAAAATACAAGGCCTTTTTATTTAATAAATCCATAATATTATGTAAAAAGCTATAAGCAACATAAAACCTCCTATAGAAAATTTCTATAGGAGGTTGGGTTAAAAATTGAACGTTCAAATAATTATAACGTCGTTTGATTATGTTAATACTGCTTATTTTACTGATATTTGTCAGAAATAACTTGGCGAACTTTGGAGACCATGATGTCTATGGCGACCTTGTTATAGCCGCCTTCCGGGATGATCAAATCCGCATATTTTTTCATAGGTTCAATGAATTGGTCGTGGGCAGGCTTGACGGTGGTCAGGTATTGTTTGATGACCGCATCCAGCGTTCTGCCCCGCTCTTCGATATCTCGTACTATGCGGCGGATGATTCGGACATCCGCATCTGTATCCACGAAAATTTTGATATCCATGAGTTCTCGAAGGCGTCTGTCCTCCAGAATCATGATGCCCTCCAGGATGATGATGTCCTTAGGTTCAATTTTGACAGTCTCTTTGATGCGGTTGTGAATGGAGAAATCATACTGTGGCTGATGAATCGACTTGCCCTCCAACAGGCTCTTCAGCTGTTCGATCAACAGATCGTTGTCAAAGGCAAGTGGATGATCGTAATTGGTTTTGACACGGTCTTCAAAGCTGAGACTGGACTGATCTTTGTAATACGCGTCTTGCATGATAATGGCGATGTTCTTTTCAGGCAGAGACTCGAAAATCGCTCTCGCCACGGTGCTTTTACCGGAACCTGTACCCCCTGCAATGCCAATCAGAATCGGTCGACTCATGACCACTCAGTCCCCTTCCCTTTCACGTCTTAGAATATCCAGCGGCTGAACCGGCTCGGCCATCTTCATTTTCAAAATCATTTGAGCGTGGGGCGCGCTGTCGATAGGCTCGTCCTTCTCATTCAGCATGATTTCAATTTTTTGACGATAGTCGCCATTTGCCTGCCTCATGACTTCGATCTCTTCGCCAATCAGCATGCGGTTTCTCTGTTCAATGGTGGCCAGTTTGGTCTGGGGATCGTAGTCCCGGACAACGCCCACAAAATCATAACCCCTGACATAGCTGGAATTGTGATAGAGCTGATCGTTTTTGTCCGGCTTATCAAAGAAGAAGCCGGTGGTAAATTCGCGGTGGCTGGCCTTTTGAATTTCCTTCAGATCCTCCGGAACGAACTTGTAATTTTCTGGATCCGCGTAATAGCGGTCGATGGCGCGTCTGTAGACTCTAATGATATTCGCGACGTAATAGATGCTCTTCATGCGGCCTTCAATTTTGAGGCTGACGAGACCGGATTGAATCAGCTCCGGAATGTAGCCAATCATACAGAGGTCCTTGGAATTGAAGAAAAAGGTGCCTTGATCTGTTTCTTCAACGGGATAAAATTCATTGGGGCGCTTCTCTTCCACGAGCCTGTATTTCCATCTGCAGGCCTGGGCGCAGTCTCCGCGGTTGGCGTCGCGATCTGCCATGTAATTGGACAGCAGACATCTGCCGGAATAGGAAATACACATGGCGCCATGGATGAAGGATTCAAATTCCAGATCCTCCGGAGATTTTGAGATCGTCTCTTCAATTTCTTTGAAGGAGAGTTCCCTCGCCAGAATGACTCTGGAGACACCTTGGGCGTGCCAGAACCTGGCACTCATGAAGTTTGTATTGTTGGCCTGAGTACTCAGGTGGATTTCATAGTTAGGCAGTTTTTCCCTGACCATCATCATAGTGCCGGGATCCGACAGAATGAGGGCATCAAAAGGGATCTTGCCAATGTCCTCAATGTAGGCATCCAGCAGCGCTAAATCCTCATTGTGTGGAATGATGTTGAGGGTCAGATAAACCTTCTTGCCGCGTTCATGGGCATAGGCAACGCCCGCCTGCATCTCCTCAAAGGAGAAGTTTTTGGCGCTGGCGCGAAGGCCAAAGGTTTGCCCGCCAATATAAACGGCATCTGCGCCGTAATGAAGGGCAAATTTGAGTTTTTCCAGGTCGCCGGCCGGGGCGAGGAGTTCGGGTTTTTTTTGCATGGGGATTTTCCTTTCTTGCGGCGTGGGGATGGGGTACGATGGATGCGAAGTGACTGTTTTAAAGGGGGGTGACAGGCACCAATAGACTGACTTTGGCCTATTGGTGCCTGTCACCCTTATTTAACTTCAACAGTGGGGATGGGGTGCGTTACGTGTTAAGTGATTTATTCTAAGAGGGTGACAGGTAACGAAGTTACCTGTCACCGCACCGGCGTTACTCCCTCAACAAAGCTACTTTCGCGAAAGACTCACTGCAAAACCATCCCCAATTGGGACCAAAGAGGTAATAAAGTCCTCATGAGCCATCAGATAGGCTAAATAGGCTTTTAAATTCTTCGCAATGGTCTTGAAGCGCTTGTCTACGGGTTGGTCGTCGGCGATCAGGCCTCTGAATAGAACGTTGTCAGAGATGACCAGAGCGCCAGGGGCCAGCATAGGGGTTACCAAGTCAAAATAGGTTTTATAGTGGCTTTTGGCGGCGTCTATGAAAACGAGGTCATACAAGTCAGAAGGCTTTAAGTGTTTTAAAACCTCCGCGGCATCCCCTTCCAGCTGCTCAAAGACGACGTTCGTCTTTGCATTTTCAAAAGTGGTCTTTGCAAGTTCTAACATCTCAGGGCTTTTTTCAATGGTTGTGATCTTGCCTTCACCCATTGCTATGGCCATTCTGACGGCGGAGTAACCAATAGCAGTTCCAATTTCAAGGACGTGCTTAGGCTTTTTCATAGCCGTCAGGAGCTCCAGAAGCTGAGCGCTTTCTGGCTGAAGGATGGGCACCCGGTGCTCTGCGGCGTAGGCTTCCAGGCTTTTAAGAAATGGATCATGAGTAGGTGTTAAAGTCTGCAGCGCCGCAACCAGTGCGGGATTCACTATATTCTCCCCCGCCCCCATCAGTTCTGCTTGCTCCGTTCAATGGCCTGAAGATGCTCATCGTAGGTCTTTGAGAAATAATGAGACCCATCTCCCAAATTGGTGGTGACGAAGTAGAAATATTCCGTGTCCGCCGGATACAAGGCGGCTTTAATGGAGCGCTCACCCGGAGACGCAATAGGCGCCGGCGGGAGGCCAGGGTATTTGTAGGTATTGTATGGGTTGTCTATAGCGATATCCGCGTTGGAAAGCACTTCCTTGCGCTCGCCCAGGATGTACTGGACGGTGGCGCAGGACTGAAGGGCCATTTTGGTCTTAATGCGATTATAGAAGACCCCTGCAACAACAGGCCGCTCATCATGGACCATGGCTTCTCGCTCTACAATGGAGGCCATGGTGATGACCTCGCGGACGGTTAGGCCTAAGCTTTCCGCCTGGGTGTAATACTCGGCTTTGAATACCTCATCGAACTTCTTCAGCATGGCATCTATAATGTCGTGCTCGGAGGTCCCAACGTCAAAGGTATAGGTTGCCGGGAATAAAAAGCCTTCCAGATTGGTGTCGCGGTCTTCGGGTGACAGAAATTTGTAGTCGAAGTCCCCCGTCTTTAGTTCTTTGTAGAACAGGTCTTTGTCAATGTGACCATCGGCAGACAAGCGCTCTGCGATCTGGACGACTTCAAAGCCTTCCGGGACGACCACTTTGAAGGTATTTCGGTAGACTTCGCCACCGGAAACGACTTTAACTACCTCCTCAACGGACATGGCTTTCGAGAACTGATACTGCCCTGCTTGAAGCGCCGCGGCGGCGTCCATGTCTTTGACCTTTTTGACAAAGGCGTCCGCGCTGCGGATCAGCCCTTCGGATTCCAGCAAGGCCCCAATGGACTTTGCGGTGGAACCGGAGGGGATCTCGATAATCACGGCGTCCGTCGCCCCAGGGTCCACTGCCGTGAAGTCCTGTTCGGACACGCAGCCCGTGAAGACCAGCATGGCAATTATTATTAGAAACAGGTTCAAATATTTTCTTATTTGCACTTTAACACCTCGCAGCGCGAATAGCGCTCACATAAAGACAAACCCAGCCAGGCCCATGCAGGCGAACTGATCCTGGATAGGCGTGCTAAGTTTGTCTGTGATTGCCCAAACGACCGTATGAAATTACCTTTTATTGACTTTTATCAAGCTCCATGACGTCGCTGAGGATCTTGGAGACATCCTGCATCATCAGCGTAAAGCGCATCTCTGCGCTGATAAAGTCGCGGGCCAGGGGATCAATGGAGGCAACCTCCACGAGCTTTTGGAGCTGTTTCATTTCAAACTCAGAGGGCTGCTCCCCCATCATTTGCTTCTTTTGAAGCTCAAACTGCTTCCCATGGAAATCATCAATCATCTTCTTGACCGGTTCAGAGGTCTTGACCGACGCTTCCATTTGCTTGTAGACTTTGTATTCCTGGCTGTCTTTAATAGCACGCGCCAGATTGTTTGCAGCGTCATAGACATTCATGTCTGTGCCTCCTCGGAAGCTTTTAGACTTCTATGATGACCGGCAGGATCATAGGGCTTCTGCGGGTCTTTTCATAGAGATAGCTGCGCAGCGCGTCGCGGATGGAGGACTTGAGTCCGGTCCAGTCTCTGACGTTCTGGGAAATGGCTTTGTTCAGCGTATTGACAATGGTGTCTCTTGCACCGTTCATGAGCTCTTCGGATTCTCTGACATAGACAAAGCCTCTGGAGATGATGTCCGGTGCGTTGACCATCTCGCCGGTATCCTTGCGGATTGCAACGACGACGATCATGAGGCCGTCCTCTGCCAGATGCTTGCGGTCTCTGAGGACCACGTTGCCGACATCGCCAACGCCAAGGCCGTCGATCATGACATTGCCGCTTGGAACCGGCTTGCCGAACTTAGCATGCAGTCTGGAGAACTCGAGGGTATCACCGGTGCGCATAATGAAGATATTTTCACCGGGAACACCCATTTCCTCTGCCATTTGTGCATGGCGTCTGAGATGGTTGTACTCCCCGTGGAAAGGTACGAAGAATTTAGGCTTCACAAGGGCGTGGATCAGCTTGAGCTCACCCTCGCAGGCGTGACCGGAGGTATGGACGTCTGCCAGCTCATTGTAGATGACGTTGGCGCCCTTTTCATACAGCAGGTTGATGATTCTGGTGACGCTCTTTTCATTGCCCGGGATAGGCGATGACGACAGGACGACCAGGTCACCCTGTCTGATTTCCACCTGACGGTGCTCGTTGGTGGCCATTCTGGACAGGCCGCTCATAGGCTCGCCCTGGCTGCCTGTGGTGATGATGGTGATCTCGTTGTCCGGATAACGGTCAATGTCCTTGAGGTCAATGAGGGTATCTTCAGCGACAGCGAGATAGCCAAGATCCATGGCTACAGAGGTTACATTGAGCATGCTCCGACCCGCGAAGGCGACCTTGCGGCCGTTAGCCATGGCGGAGTTGATGACCTGCTGGACTCTGTGGACGTTGGAGGAAAACGACGCGACAATGATTCTGCCCTCGCAGTGGTGGAAGATCTCGTCGAAGGTCTCCCCAACATTGCGCTCACTCATGGTGAAGCCGGGACGCTCAACGTTGGTGCTGTCCGCGAACAGCGCCAGGACGCCTTCTGCGCCCAATTGCGCAAAGCGGGCAAGGTCGGTCATTTTGCCGTCAATAGGCGTAAAATCGACTTTGAAGTCGCCGGTTTGAATAATAGTGCCCACCGGTGTTTTGATCGCTAAGCTGAAAGCATCCGGGATGGAGTGGCTCACGTGGATAAACTCGATCTCGAAAGCGCCAAGCTCAATTTTGTCGCCGGCTTTAACAATGGCTTTGGTATGCTTCCCAAGGTTTTTGTGCTCCTTGAGTTTGTTTTCAATGAGGCCCATAGTCAGCTTGGAGCCGACCATGTGAATGCCGGAAATCTGCTTCAGAACATAAGGCGTCGCGCCTATGTGGTCCTCGTGGCCGTGGGTGTAGATCAGGCCGCGGATCTTGTCCTGATGCTTCTTTAAAAATGTGATGTCAGGGATGACAATGTCGATACCGAGCATGTCGTCATCCGGGAAAGCGAGACCAGCGTCAACAACAATGATGTCGTCCTCGTATTGATAGGCCGTCATATTTTTGCCGATCTCATTCATTCCGCCTAAAGGCATGACCTTCAGATGGGGCGTTTTTACCATAAATTTCACCTGTTCCTTTTTCTTTGTTTGTTCCTAATATTGATAATTAAAAGAGAGACCTTGTATATAATAAATCACAAGGTCTTTTTGCAGCTGCTGCAATAACCTATGAACTTGAGCCGGTGATCCGTGATCTTGAAATCATAATCCTTTTCGATACGCTTTTCCAGATCGTCGAGCAGGTCCTCCACTTCAATGATCAGACCGCATTTACGGCAGATCAGGTGGTGGTGCTGGTGGTCGTCTTCACAGCTGCAGAGCTCATAGCGGACGCAGCCGTCCTCGAAGTTGATCTTCGAAAGGACCTTGAGATCGCTCAGGAGCATCAGGGTTCTGTAAACCGTGGCAAGCCCAATATCAGAGCGGCGCTTCCTCACGATGTCATAAACTTCCTCGGTGCTTAAGTGATGCCCGGGGTTTTCAAGAATCGTTTCAAGGATAGCCTTACGCTGTGGCGTGAGCTTGTAGCCCTTCTCCTTCAATTGATCCTTCAAGGCATCGATGGATTGTTCCATAGTTCACTTCACCTCACTGGTTTAGGTGTAGATTGTCTGACCCACTCGGGACCACAGTGGATCCCGAGTAGGTTCAGGGCTTATTAGTGCTTGATTTCTTCGATTTCGATCTCGTCGTCTTCGTCTTCGTCAACTTCCATTTCCTCGATGAGATCTTCGTAGGCAGCCGCAACCGCTTCGAACTCTTCGTCATCCAGGACGGTTTCCATGATTTCGTTGCCGTCTTCATCCACGACAATTTTGAAAATAACCGCTTCTTCAGAGCCGTCCAGCGGGAGCATGACGGCGTATTCGCTGCCTTCGACTTCCATAGTCACAATGACTTCAAATTCAACGTCGTTGCCATCTTCATCCGTTAATACAATGATACGATCCTCTTCCATGTCAAATCACCTCATATTTTTTTGGTGGTCCATATAATTCTGTAAAATAAAGACAGCTGCGACGGTATCAACAATCTGTCTGCGGTTCTCCCTGCGCATATCCACCTCAATTAAGGCGCGCTGCGCAGAGGCGGTAGTCAGCCGTTCATCCCAGAAGACAATCTCTACAGTCTTCCCTACCATTCTATCAGAATACTTGAGTTTTTTTTCTAATTTTTGTGCAAAACCTTGAGTTTTTTCGCCTTGCGGGCCCAAGGTGCCGTTCATGTTGAGCGGCAGACCTATGACAATTTTGATGATGTTGTTTTCCAGGATCAGCTCGACCAGGCGGTCAATGTCCTCTTTCAGGGAGACGCGGCGAATGGTTTCTTTGGGCTGAGCGGTGAGGCCAAGACCATCAGAGATTGCTATGCCGATGGTCCTGTCACCCACATCCAGACCCATAATTTTTTCCGGAGTTAAATTTAAAATATCAAATCACCTTCAGACAGAATTCTGGGCACACCGCGCTGCAATAGCCGCACAGGACACACTTGTCGTGGTCGACGACGGCGCGGGCACCGGTTGGTGCGAAAAGCGGATCCTTCATCACTTTGATGGCCTGCTGCTGGCAGCGCCGCTCACAGTTGCCGCAGGCGGTACACCAGTCGTGGACCAGCAAGTGGCGTTCTTTTTGGTTCAGCTTACTTTGGATCTCAGGTGGGATGGGCCTTGATTCGAAGAGCGCCAAGTTGGCGTCGATCTCTTCAAAGGACTGCATTCCGACGGCAATGGCGTCCAGATCCGGGTTTCCGAGGAGAAAATCAATGGCCTCCTTGGGCGTCTGGATCAGGTGTCCACCGGCCAGGGGCTTCATGGTGAAGACGTCACCATCGGCAAATCTCGTTTTAAAGGCATGGATAGCTGCCAGCATATCCTGCACGGTCCCATCCTGGATGCCGATCCCCTTCAGGTTGAGAATGGGATGGATGATGTCGAGCTCGGGGACCTTGACGGCGGCGTTGACGGCAACCACAAAATGGGTGGACAGACCAACGGCTCTCAGGACGCCCTTTTGCTTTTGCTCCAGAAAATAGTCCAGTGCCTCTCTGTGGCCCCGAAGGGTGTGGGCGCTTTCCTGTTCGTGGAGCATAAACAAGTCGAGGTAGTCTGTCCCAAGGGACTCAAGGGCGTGGTTCAGACTGGCCTCGGCTGTTTTGAAATCATAGGCATAGGATTTCGTGGATATGACGTAGTCCCGGCGCGGAATGGCCTTCAGGGCCTCGCGGATGTGGGGATAGGTGCCGTAGAGTTCGGCGGTGTCAACGAAATTGACACCGCGCTCATAGGCATAGACGAGAAGGTCGCCGCCGGCCTTAGGTGAAAGGTCGCGCTGGAGGGGCCCCATGGTGAGGGAGCCGAAGGCCATGCGGGACACCTCAAGACCGGTGCGGCCAAGGGTAACTCGTTTCACTGGCTTTTTCCTGACTACTCGACGTTGTGGTCGAGGTAGAATTTGAGGAGTTCTTCGAGAATCTCGTCGCGCTCCACCCTGCGGATCACTTTGCGGGCGTCATTGTGCGTCGTGATGTACGTAGGGTCGCCTGAAAGCAGATAACCGATCATCTGGTTGATTGGATGATACCCCTTTTCCTTCAGAGCGCCATAGACATACTTGAGAATCTCCTTGCGCTCGTCCGATTGCTGCTGATCTACGTTGAATTTCATGGTTTTATCCATAACACAACCCCCTTGACACGGTTATACCCAATTTTGGGTCGAAACTACTCATAGAAACGTGGATTTGAAGAAAATTTGGGAGGAAATTGGGCGGTGGGCGGAAGAAGGGGTCGATAGGCTCTGATAGACGCCAGCCGCAGCCGCAGACACCTTCTTCCATTGTGGAAATTGGTGTCTGCGGCTGAAGCCTGTCGACCCCTTCTTCCACTTTTTAAGCTTCGAGGACCTCGATCGCCTTCTTGACTGCTGCTTCCACCTTGGACGGGTCTTTGCCGCCGGCTTGTGCCATATGCGGTGTGCCGCCACCGCCGCCGCCTGCGACTTTGGCGACTTCTTTGATGATGTTGCCGGCGTGGGCGCCAAGGGCAATGGCACCAGGGGCAGCCATGACGACGAAGAGTGCCTTGTCGCCGCTTGGCGTGCCAAGGACGACTACAGCGTTCTCAAGCTTGTCTTTGAGGCGGTCGCCAATGTCTTTGAGCATGTCGCTGTCGGCACCATCAATTTTAGCGGTGACCACGTTCATGCCTTTGATATTTTTAGCGCCTGCGATGAGCTCATCAATAGAGCCCGCCGCTAGTTTGTTTTTGAGTTCCTGGAGCTCTCTCTGGAGGGTCTTGTGCTCTTCCATGAGGTTCTCAGCTTTTTTGATGAGGTCATGCTGAGGGGTCTTCAGGACTTCGGAGGTCTTTTCGACCTGGTTCTCGAGTTTTTTGTAGAGAGCATAGAAGCCTCGGCCGGTGACGGCTTCGATTCTGCGGACGCCGGCTGCGACGCCGCCCTCTGAGGTGATCTTCAGGGCGCTGACTTTGGACGTGTTGTCCAGATGCGTGCCGCCGCAGAGCTCGATGCTGTAGTCCCCTGCCTTGACGACGCGGACGACATCGCCGTACTTTTCGCCGAAGAGCGCGGTGGCGCCCATCTCCTTGGCTTCCTTGATGGAGCTGTAGAAGGTTTCGACCACGTGCGGCGCGAAGATCTGAGCGTTGACCTGATCCTCAACAGCCTTGACTTCTTCCGGTGTCAGGTGCTGGAAGTGGGTGAAGTCGAAGCGGAGTTTATGCGGATCCACGAGAGAGCCAGCCTGGTCGACGTGTGCGCCCAGGACCGAGCGCAGGGCTTTGTGGAGAAGGTGGGTCGCCGTGTGGTTTCTGGCGGTGTCGAGCCGGAGATTCTGGTCGACTTTGGCCGTCAGGGTCTGACCCCGTGTGAGCGTGCCTTTTTCCAGTTCGCCTACGTGGACGATCATGCCGCCGGTGCCCTTTTTCGTGTCGTGGACGTTGAAAACGGCGCCGTCATCGCTTGTGATAACGCCTTTGTCGCCGACCTGGCCGCCGCCTTCAGGGTAGAACGGGGTCTCCCGGAGGACGAGGCGGGCTTTGATTGGAGCGTTGTCGACAGTGAGACCATCGGCTAATTCCTGCTCTGTGGAGATGGCGAGGAGCTCCGCGGTAAGTTCCAGGGTGTCATAGCCTTTAAAAGTGCTGGTGACTGCCGATGGCAGCGCGCTCAGCGGATCGCCTTCCCAGCCAAGCTCGTCGGCGTCGCCGCGGGCGGAACGGGCACGCTCGCGCTGAAGCTCCATCTCGTTCAGGAAGCCATCGTTGTCGACGGTGAAGCCCTTCTCTTCGAGGATCTCTTTAGTGAGGTCCAGCGGGAAGCCGTAGGTGTCATAGAGGCGGAACGCCTTGTCACCGGTGAGAATGGTGTCGCCTGCTTCTTCCATAGCGGCAATATCTGCCTGGAGAATGCTGAGGCCTTGGTCGAGAGTCTGCTGGAAGCGCTCTTCCTCGATCTCAATGATCTTCTTGATGTAGTCATGGCGCTGCTCGAGCTCAGGGTAAGCTTCTTTGGAGACGGCGACCACGGTGTTGGAGAGGTCGGCGAGGAAGCTGCCCTTGATGCCCAGGAGCTTGCCATGGCGGGCGGCGCGTCTGAGGAGACGTCTGAGGACGTAGCCGCGGCCTTCGTTGTTTGGCAGGATCCCGTCCGAGACCATGAAGGTGACAGCGCGAATGTGGTCGGTGATGATGCGGATGGAGACGTCGTTGGCTCTCAGGACGCCAAACTTTTTGCCGGAGACTTCTTCGACGCGCTCTAGGATGGCCTTGATAGTGTCGACGTCAAAGATGGAGTCGACGCCCTGCAGGATGCAGGCAATGCGCTCGAGGCCCATGCCGGTGTCGATGTTTTTCTTGTCGAGGAGGTGGTACTCGCCGTTTTCATCCCTATTAAACTGGGTGAAAACGTGGTTCCAGAACTCGAGGTAACGGTCGCAGTCACAGCCGGGTTTGCAGTCCGGTGCGCCGCAGCCGTAGACCGGGCCGCGGTCGAAGTAAATTTCTGAGCAAGGGCCGCATGGGCCGGTGCCGATTTCCCAGAAGTTGTCCTTTTTGCCCAGGCGGACGAGGCGCTCTTCAGGGAGCTTGATGACGTCGCGCCAGATGGCGTAGGCTTCGTCGTCATCTTCAAACACGGTGCCCCAGAGGAGGTTCGGGTCCATTTCGAGCCATTCGGTGACGAATTCCCAGCCCCACTTGAGGGATTCTTCTTTGAAGTATTCGCCAAAGGAGAAGTTGCCGAGCATTTCGAAGAAGGTCGCGTGGCGGGCGGTGTGGCCAATATTTTCAATGTCGCCGGTGCGGATGCACTTTTGGCAGGTGGCCATGCGCACGTTAGGCGGCGTTTCAGCGCCTGTGAAGTAGTTTTTCAGCGGGGCCATGCCGGCGTTGATGAGCAGGAGGCTTTTGTCCTGCTGTGGGACCAGGGAGTAGCTGGATTCGACGGTGTGGCCTTTGCTTTCGAAGAAGTCGAGGAATTGCTGTCTGATTTCGTTGAGACCGAGATTTTTCATGGGTGATTTCAGTCCTTTCGATGGGAGTTGGGGGTGCATAGTGTGGAGAAAATGGATTGTATTGTGCGCAATTTAATTTGATGAAATTCTGTTGAATGATGTTTAAATTGATTTCTTGAGTCTGATGCTGCGAAACTCTTTGTATACAAGACTCACGGCAACAAAAAAGACGTCAGATTGGATCAGGGACGAGCGACTTTTGTGCCCGCGGTACCACCCTGATTATCCCCTTCTGAAGCAAGTGAGCCTAAGCGCCCACTACTATAAGGGAATCTCTCTGAAGTCTTGAAAAACGTCGCGGATAACGCCCGCGTGGCGCCGGGTTTTGGCCGGTGCTCCGGAGTAGCATAGACGTCAGGTGCAGCGCTTTCAGCGGTTGGCTGCTCTCTGTCTTGGGGCGACGTTTAATTCTCCATCATTGCGGTTTCAGTATGAAGTGAAGTGGTTCCAAGTTAACACTATAGCGTATTGTAGCATAATTGAGAATGGTTTGCAAGATGTTTGTAAGTTAGAGGGTACACATTCCATATTTATCATTTAACCCCAGTGCACTTTGATCCTTTACGGTTTTACTGTGACCCATTTACTCTTGAATCAGCAATTTCATATACTTTCTGATCTTCTCTGACTGAGATTACAATAATCAACATAATTGAATCTGTTCGAATGACTTTATATACAACTCTAATTCCTAAATTCACAAGCTTTATTTTTTGTAAACCAGCAAGTCTGATATTTGAGTGATTGGATAAAGGTTTCCCATATCCTCCTTCACTTGTTGGCAACGGATTCGTGGAGACTTTTTCAATTGCTTTGAGTACTTGCAGCTTCTGTGAATGATCCAATTTTTTCAAATCTTTGACTGCGTCATTCAAATACTCAATTCTCCAACACATTATTCAATTTCCACCTCAATGTCTAATAATTCTTTTGTATCAATACCAAGTGATTCCATAACTAATGAGTGACTTTTAACATTTGTGAAATCAGTGCTAGATAATCTCTTTTCTGCTTCCATGAGCAAATTATAATTCTCAATCATTTCCACAATTTCATTATATTCTTCTGGCGAAATCAGAACACAGGCGGGTTTATTGTTTTTTACCACTATTTTTATGCCATCTTGATGGACTTCTTCGAAAATTTTATTTGCTTCACCTTTATTGAAACGTGTGATTGGAATAATCGAATTCAGCAAATTTTTAACAGTTGTATGATCGAACATTGATTACACCTCCTTAGCGATAATTGAAGATTATATAATCATCATACTTTCGAAAAGATATATTGTCAAATATATCGTTAAATATAACAAATTATAAATAGTTATATTTAACATTCTATTAAATCGTTACAATTTTAACCCATAGTAGAGATGTGAGACGTGTTGATTTTGGAGTTCTGCGACCATCGGCAGGGTTCCCCAGGGTTCGAAGCCAAAGGATTCGAGGAGGGCGATGCTGGGGGTGTTGCATTCGAGGAGGATGGCGACGAGGTTTTTGTAGCCGAGGTGGTGGGCGGCGTGGAGGGTGTGGTGGACGAGGTGGGTGGCGATGCCACGGCGGTGGGCGGAGAAGTCGATGTAGTAGCTGATTTCGGCGATGGACCGGAGGGCTTCGCGGCCTGAGCGGTAGGGCGACAGATAGGCGTAGCCGAGGACCTGCCCTTCTGACTCGTAGACGAAGAGCGGGTAGCAGTTGGTTTGGTGGTCGTCGAACCAGGCGAGGCGGTCTTCGGGGGTGAACGGTGTGGTGTCACAGGTGCAGCTGAGGGTGGCGATGGCCTGGTTGTAGATGTCGGTGAGTCGTGGCAGGTCTGACAGGACGGCGGTGCGGATTTGGGCGGTGGGGTTTGGTTGGTTTTTGGTCATGGGTTCTCCCCTTTTCTGAGTGGTAATGGTTCTATATGGATGGGTCTTATATGTGCGGGTCTGACCCCGGCTGCGTCAAGTTTGTACACGAGAGTCTGAACTAATTAGATCTGCGGATGCGCCTATTGACCCCGAATGTTCACTCATGTGTTGGTTGTGGGTCTGACCCCAATGGGTTTTTGTTGGTTCATTAATAAGATTATAATATAAGTAAGGGTAAGTATGGAAAGGTTTTGCTGGTGTAGGTCTTGAGGTTAGGGTGAAAATTTGGGATGATGAAATGGAATGAGGTTTGCTGCGTTCAAAGATGGATTAGGTGTTTTTCACTTAGGTGGAGGGAGCGATTTTGGTGTTAGACAATGAGAAATTGTTGGATTTTGCTCAGAAAGCAGTTCAGACTGTTAGTTTTACGAATGAAGAAGGTCCTTTAGCGTCGCTGGTTCTTGAGGAGATGAAGGCGCTGGGGTTTGATGAGGCATTTATAGATTCCACCGGGAACGTAGTGGGACGAATTGGCAATGGTCCGGTGGTCATTCAATTCGACTCCCATATGGATACAGTTGAAGTGCATGACGCGGAAGATTGGACTCACCCGCCCTTTTCCGGTGTCGTTGCTGATGGGTATCTTTGGGGCCGCGGCAGCGTGGACATGAAGTCGGCGTTGTGCGCCAGCGTATATGCAGCCGCTCTGGCTCGGGATCTGGGGTACCTGGAGGGCAAGACGGTCTATGTGACAGGGACAGTGTGTGAGGAATATTGTGATGGGGAGAATTTGAAGCATCTCTATGCGGAATTATCTCTGCGTCCGGATTTTTGTGTGATTTGTGAACCAAGCGACAATTTGATTGTGCTGGGGCATAAAGGCAAGGCGCAGATGCGGATTAAGACTCACGGGGTCTCTGCCCATGGTTCTGCGCCGGAAAAAGGCGTGAACGCGGTTTACGAGATGGCGGAGATTATTTCGAGAGTGGATGCGCTGAATAAGTCGTTATTCAAGACAGATGAGGCACATGGGACGGTGGTGCTCTCGGATATTTCGTCAGTCAGCGTGTCGCTGAACGCGGTGCCGAGTGAGTGCAGCATTTATCTGGATAGAAGACTTGCGGTTGGGGAGACTTTGGAGCAGGTTGCATCAGAGATGGAGGGGCTTATTGCCGGAAAGCGCGCTTCCTGGGAAGTCGGGACCCTGTATCATACGACCTGGACCGGGAAACCTTTGGTTTACGAGCCAATGCATAACCCTTGGAAGATTGAGAAGGATCATAGTTTGACCCAGGCAATGATTCGGGCGGTTGAAACTGTGAGTGGAACTGTGGTTGAGAAATTTGATTTTTGGGATTTTGGGACGAATGCCATCACACCAGTCGCCATGGGGATTCCATGCATTGGATTTGGTCCCGGTGAGTACAAGCTGGCCCACATGGTGAACGAGCGCTGCGCCGTGAAGCAGATTGAAGAGGCGTGTTTGGTGTATTGTGAATTGATTAAATAACCGCGCACACCCGTGACTTCAGTCGTGGGTTAGCGGTGCCTTATGTATAGTTATGAATTAAATTGTAAGCCTTCAAATTACTTTGTTACAACATAACCATATGTTATAATAGTACTGAGGTGTTGTGGTATGTCAAAAGTAAAAAAAGGTCGAGGTTATGTCTACTCCATTCAGTATCATATTGTCTGGTGCGTCAAGTATAGACGAAAAGTTCTGACTGGCACTGTAGAAGAAAAGCTCAAAGAAATCCTTTTTAAAATAGCAGATGAAAACGGATTTACTATCGAAGAATTTAACTGTGATCAAGATCACGTTCACTTGCTGATCGACTGTAAACCTCAGCATTATATTCCCAACTTCATCAAAGCGCTCAAAGGCGTCAGCGGCAGATTCATGTTTGAGAATTGTCCTTGGCTTAAAGACGGATTAGAGGATGATCACTTATGGAATCCAGGTTATTTTGTCGTTACGTATTCTGAAAATACTGAAGCTGAGATCAAAGCTTACATACAATCACAAAAAGAAAAATAGGGCGGTGCTGAGGGCATGCTGATTGAAAAGGGCTACAAGTACCGAATTCAACCCAATAAAACTCAGCAGGAACAACTCGAGACCATATTCTCAGCAAAGCGCTTCGTCTGGAATCATTTTTTGAAACTGAACATGGACCGGTATGAAAAGAAGGAACACCTCATCCCCTACAATAAGATGTCGAAGTTGCTCACTGAGCTTAAGGGAAATCATCTATGGCTCTATCAGTGCGAAAAATCTGTTTTACAGAACACACTTAAAGACTTAGCGAGTGCTTATTCACGCTTTAATAAAAGTCCAAAGAAATACTCAAAGAAAACCCTGGAAAAAGCAGCGCGGACAGGCAAAGCGCTTACCTTTTACGATCTTGAAGGACATCCGAAATTCAAATCTTACAGGGATTTAGTCCAGTCCTGCAAAATGAGCTGGACTGGAAACAATATTGAGGTCAAGGAAAAGGAAGTTCAGTATACCTCATCCGGAAAGTATAAAAAGCAAAACTGCAAAATCAAACTTCCAAAAGTAAAAGATGTCAAAATTGCCTATTCAAGACCCTATCAGGGTAGAATGGTGTCTGCGGCGATCACAAAAGAATCAGATGGAAAGTATTACGTCAGCCTGTGCTGTATTGAAATAGAGCATGAGCCAACTGCTGCGACGGGTTCAAATGTTGGTATCGATATGGGCTTGAAAGCGTTCTATTACACCTCTGACAAGGAAGTCGCGGAAAATCCAAAATATTACCGAAAATATGAAAAACGCATGATCAAAGAGCAGCGAAAGTTAAGCCGTCGTCAGAAGGGCGGAAAGAATCGAAACCGACAGCGCGTCAAAGTGAGCCGTTGGCATAAGCGGGTTAGAAACTGTCGAAAGGATTTCATTCACAGGCTGAGCACGTCGCTGATAGAACGCTACGATCAGATCTTCATAGAAGATCTAAATGTGAAAGGTATGATTAAGAACAGAAGACTGGCAAAGAGCATTGCTGACGCGGGCTTTTCAGAGTTCTTCAGACAACTGGAATACAAAGGTAAATGGAATTATAAGCTGGTTCGCAAAGTAGACAGGTTCTATGCATCCAGTCAAATCTGCTCTAAATGTGGTCATCAAAGTGAACAGACAAAGGATTTAAGTGTAAGGCTGTATCGGTGCGAAGAATGTGGATTAGAGATCGACAGGGATTTCAACGCGGCCATCAACATTCAAAAAGAAGGATTAAGAACTGCAAGTTAACGTAACAAGAACCGCAGGAACTGTGGGGATAGCTTGGTATATTTCGCATCGATGGATGTGAGGACCCAAGAATCCCGTGACTTCAGTCATGGGTGGTTCAATGGAGCGCTTTAGGAATTTTGCAGGTCTGACCCCGCTGGATCACTAAAATGCAAGATTTGTGCAGGTCTGACCCCGTTGGATCCTCATGCGGATCTGCGGCTAAGGTCTATTGACACCGGGCGTAACTTTTAGACTTTTTCAAACAACAAAAGGCCAACAAGTCGTACTCTATTACGCACTTTGTTGGCCTTTGATTTTATCTTTTTTACAATTAATAAACTTTCGCATTAATATAATAATCGCCCTTTTTCAACTCCGTGAAGATGATTTCAACATGCTCGTAGCCCTTGGCACGTAGTGCCTGGTCAATGGCATTAGCCACCTGGTCTTTGACAATCTGACCGCGTTCGATCCACTTGACTTCTATGACGGGAGCTGGTTTGACGATCTCTCCATCATAGACAAAGGCGCTTTCAACGCACTCAAGGGTGAACACGTTTCTTGGGGCATTAGTGAGTCCGGAAAGTGTATCGACCAATTTGGTGCTCATTTCTTTGATTTCTTCGATTTCGACGCCTTTAAAGATTAATTTTGGCATGTGGCAGTCCCCTTTCAATATGTTTTTTTGCTCGAATTAGAATTGAAAACTTTGAATTAAAACTTAGTAATGTACTGCATTCTCGTAGTAACTTTCTTTTCCAAGGGCTTCAAAAATAATTTCGATGTTTGGATAGCCTTTGCTCCGCAAAGCTTGATCTATGACACTGACCATTTCGTCTTTGACTGCCTGTCCCCTGTCGAACCACAACACCTGGATGACGGGATTGATTTTAACAATTTCTCCGTCGAAGACAAAATCACTGTCGTTCACCTCAAGAGTGAAATAGTCCCTCGGTGCGTCTGCAATTTTTGCCAGAGCGTCGACCAATTGGGTGCTGACGTCTTTGACTTCTTCTTGTTTAACGCCTGAAAAGATTAGCTGTGGCATATTGGTTCTCCTTTACCAATTTTTAAGGGAAGAAAGCGTTCTTGGCTTTCTTCCCTACAATGAACTTTAAACTTTTGTTGGATCACCCTGCTACTCTTCTACAAACTCTTCTTCGTCTTTTTGCGTCAATGTCACTCTGACTTTGGTGACGCGCTTTTCATCGACTTCCAGAACGAGGAAGGTCAGGCCGTCGTAGTTGAAGGTTGGGTGCTCCCCTTCATCCGGAATGTTGCCCAGTTCGCCGATGATAAAGCCGGTGACGGTTTTGAATTCTTCAGTGGGAAGGTTGACTTTGAAGTAGGCTTCGAGGTCTTCGAGGCTGGCGAGACCTTCGACAAGGTAGGAACCGTCGTCCTGAGGCGTAATATCCTGGAGGAGGTCGTCTTCGTCGTCCTCGTCGGAGATATCACCGACGATTTCTTCGAGTAGATCCTCGAGGGTGACAATGCCGGCGGTGCCGCCGTATTCGTCAATGATGACGGCCATGTGGACTTTGTTCTTTTTGAAGTCCCGCAGGAGATCATCTGTATGCTTGGAGGTTGGGACGAAGTAGGGCTTGCGGAGGAGGGGCTGGAGGCTGAAACCATCGGCAGAAAGCTCTGTATTGAAGGAGCCGGCGAGATACTGAATGATGTCCTTGGAGAAGAGGATGCCGACGATGCTGTCAATAGTATCGTCATACACCGGGATGCGGGAGTACTTCTCCTCGTTGATGAGGGTCACGGTTTCCTCCAGGGTAGCCTCGAGGGGCAGGCCCACGATGTCCATGCGGTGGGTCATTATATCGTCGACAGTCTTGTCGTTGAATTCAAAGATGTTGTTGATCATTTCCTTCTCGTCGATTTCGATGGTGCCCTTCTCCTCGCCGACGTCGACCATCATGCGGATTTCTTCCTCGGTGACGTTTTCGTTTTCGTGGAGGGGGTCAATGCCGAAGAGGCGGACGAAGAAGTTGCTGGAAAAGGTTAGAAAGCGGACGAAAGGATATGTAATGACGGAGAGAAGCGTGACAGGGCCTATGACGGCCATGGCAAAGTTCTCAGCGTTATGGCTGGCGAGGCGTTTTGGGACGAGCTCGCCGAGGACGAGGCTGAAGTAGGACAGGACCAGGGTGATGAGAACGACTGATAAGTTCACCTGGGTGGCATCTGATAAATTGAAGTTCATCAGTGTTGGTTTCATGAAGATGTAAAGACGCGGCGAAAAGTAGAGCGCGGCGAAGGCGCTGGCCAGGAAGCCGGCCAGGGTGATGCCGACCTGGATGGTTGCCAGGAAGCGGCTGGGTTCGCCGAGGATTTTTCTGAGTTTTATGGCTTTAAGATGGCCGTCTTCTGCCATGGACTGTATTTTCTTGTCGTTCAGGGAGATCAGGGCGATCTCGGAGGCCGAGAAGAATCCGTTGAGCAGGATCAGGGCGGCCAGGAGGAACAGTGGTGTCATCAGGTGTCATCCTTCCGGAAGCTGTGATGGCGTAGAGGGTTGTATGTAGTGCAGCTCTATGCTTAGGGGTGTGTTTTGTCCAGGTAACGATTTGGTTTGTTTTTGTCACAATTTTGAGAACTCTATTGCTATTATAGCACCAAATAGGCGGTCTAAAACAAAAGATTGTGTAAATTGGAGGAAATCATGCAGGACGGGGGATGGGCGTAAAAAAAGCCCTGCAATTTTTGGCTGGCAGGGCTTCTGGTGGTGAGTTGGGTTGTGTGATTGTGACCATCGGCAGAACTCTGTTTTTGAAAGCGGTCTAAAGTATAGTTCCTCCACCTATCAGCATGTCGCCTACGTAAAACGCGACGGCTTGACCCGGAGTGATGGCGCGCTGCGGGGTGTCAAAGACAACTTTGACGCGGTCCTCCCCTGCCGGACTGAGGGTGGCTGGGGCCGGCGGCGCGGCGTAGCGAATTTTTGCCAAGACGCGCATGGGTTCTGTGAGGGTCTCGAAGGGCATGAAGTTGAGGCCGTTGGCATAGAGGGTGTCTGAGAAGACGTCCTCTGCCCCGCCTATGATGACGCGGTTGGTGTCGGTTTCGATTTTAGTGACATAGCCGGGCTGGCCCAGAGAGAGGCCGAGGCCTTTGCGCTGGCCTATTGTGTAATGGACAATGCCTTTGTGTTTGCCAAGTTTTTTGCCTTCCGGGTCGACGAAGTCACCTGGGACGATTTGGTCGCCAAGGTGTTCTGTGAGGAACCGGGAGTGGTTGTCGTCCGGGATAAAGCAGATCTCCTGGGAGTCGGACTTGCCGCCGACGTGTGGGTCGAAGCGGGACGCGATCTCGCGGACTTTTTCCTTGGAGTCGAAGTCGCCCAGGGGCATCAGAATGTGTTGGAGCTGGTCCTGGGTGAGGTTGCAGAGGACGTAGGTCTGGTCCTTGCGCTTCTCTTCAGAGAGGCGGATGACGTAGCGGCCTGTGTCCGGGAGCTGCTCGACTTTGGCGTAGTGGCCCGTCGCGACGTAGTAGGCGTCGAGCTCGTGGGCTTTTTTGATGAGGGCGTCGAACTTGACATATTTGTTGCAGGCGATGCACGGGTTCGGCGTGCGGCCGTGCTGGTATTCGTCTATGAAGTAATCTATGACTTTTTCTCGGAAGACGGGCTTGAAGTTGATGACGTAGAATGGGATGCCTATTTTGTCGCAGACGCGGCGGGCGTCGTCTATGGAGGACAGGCTGCAGCAGCCTCCCTCTTTTTCGACGTAATCGGGGTCATCATCTTCCCAGAGCTTCATGGTGACGCCTATGACGTCGTAGCCGGCTTCCTTGAGGAGCCAGGCGGTGGCGGTGCTGTCGACGCCGCCGCTCATACCGACGACGACGCGGTTTTTATTTGGCATTGCTGTGATCCTCCGTTTTAATGCTCGTGCTCGTCGTCCTCGTGGCCGTGGTCGTGACCATCGTCATCCGGATTGAAGTTGGCGAGTTCCTCGAAAGTCAGGCCATTCTTGTTGGCATAGTCGAGGAGCGCGGCTTTGATGGCTTGCTCGGCGAGGACGGAGCAGTGGATCTTGACCGTCGGGAGGCCGCCGAGGGCCGAGATGACTTCCTGGTTGGTGAGCGTGAGGGCTTCCTTGATGGTGCGGCCCTTGATCAGCTCTGTGGCCACGCTGGATGACGCAATGGCGGACCCGCAGCCGAAGGTCTTGAACTTGACATCGACTATGCGGTTGTCTTCAATTTTGAGGTACATGCGCATGATGTCGCCGCATTTCGCGTTGCCGACTTCACCCATACCATCGGCATCAGCAATCTCGCCGACATTTCTTGGATTGGTGAAGTGTTCCATGACTTTTTCGTTATACATTAGCGGGTTCCTCCAGTGGCTTTTTCATATAGTGGTGAATAGCTGCGAAGTCGCTCAACGATTGGCTTCAGCTGCTCAATAACATAGTCGACGTCTTCGTCCGTGGTGAATTCGCCAAGGGACAGACGCAGGCTGCCATGGGCAATTTCATGAGTCAGACCAATTGCCATGAGAACATGGGACGGATCCAAGGAGCCCGAGGTACACGCCGAACCGCTTGAGGCGGCGACGCCCACGAGGTCGAGGCTCAGGAGCAGGGACTCGCCTTCGATGAACTCAAAGCAGAAGTTGACATTGCCCGGGTGGCGCTGGGTGCGGTGGCCGTTGAGGCGGATGTAAGGAATCGTGGCTTCGATGCCGGCGATCATTTTGTCTCTCAGGCGGATCAGGCGGGCGTTGTTTTCTTCAAAGCCTTCCGCTGCCATTTCGACAGCCTTGGCAAAGCCGATGATGCCCGGAACGTTTTCCGTGCCCGGTCTTCTCTTCTTCTCCTGTGCCCCGCCGTCCATGAGGTTCTTGATGCGGACGCTTTTACGCACGTAGAGGGCGCCTATGCCCTTTGGTCCGTAAAGCTTGTGGGCGGAGAAGCTCATGAGATCGATGTTTTGCTTGTTGACGTCGAGCTCGATCTTGCCGAGGGCCTGGACGGCGTCGGTGTGGAAGAGGACGCCGTGCTTTTTGGCGATGTGGCCTATTTCTTCAATGGGCTGTATAGTGCCGATCTCGTTGTTGACAGCCATGATGGAAATCAGGGTGGTGCTTGGCCGGATTGCTGCTTCCAGGTCTTTGAGGGAAATGAGACCATCGGCATCCGTCTTGAGATAGGTCACTTCGAAGCCTTCCTTTTCCAGCATCTCGCAGACGTGGAGGACGGCGTGGTGTTCAATAGTGGTGGTGATGATGTGGTTGCCCTTGGCTTTGTTCGCATAGGCGACGCCGCGGATGGCCCAGTTGTCGGACTCGGTGCCGCCGGCGGTGAAGTAGAGCTCGTCGGCGTGGGCGCCTATGGAGTCGGCAATCGTCTGGCGGGCGCTCATGACGCCTTTGCGGGCTTCGCGGCCGAAGGCGTGGACGCTGGAGGCGTTGCCGTAGATTTCGGTGAAATAAGGGAGCATGGCCTGGACGACTTCTGGTTTGACGGGTGTGGTGGCGGAATGGTCCATGTAGACGCTTCTCATTGGGCAGGACTCCTTCAGGATAATAGTCTGATCAATTTTTCTTTGCGGTGCCTGTGGTGCGCTTTTGTGGTGCGCTTTAAAGATTTATTTTTGCCGATGGTCAGCTGCCAGCGCATTGACCCTTCAATGAATTATTTGTTGCAGAAAAATTGTGTGTCGATTGGGCCGGCATGCATGCGCTTGTGGTCGAGGACCATGTCCTTGAGAGTAATGGTCGTGACGACTTGAAGCAGGCTGTCGCGCATTTTTTCGTAGATCATGTGGGTCACGCAGTAGTCCGCCTGCTCGCAGGCGTCGTCGCCCAGGAGCCGGACGCATTCTGTGGGGCCGAGGGGGCCTTCGAGGACGGTCAGGATGTCGGCGACGCTGATCTGGTCAGCGGGCTTGTTGAGGAGGTAGCCGCCCTGTGCGCCGCGGACGCTCTTGACGAGGTCAGCTTTTTTCAGTGGCGCGATGAGCTGTTCCAGGTAGTTGACGCTGATCCCCTGCCGCTCCGCAATGGAAGTCAGGGAGACTGGGACGTCGCCGTCGTTCAGTGCCAGGTCGAACATGGCTTTGAGGCCGTAGCGGCCGCGTGTGGAGAGTTTCATTTTTGTCACCTCATAGGGTTGTGGTGGTACTGGTTGGAGAAAGTGAATTAGGTTGTGTACAATGTAATTTTTATTGTCTTTATGATGTTGGGATTTTTGTTGTGATTTTTGTTGTGATTTAGTGTTGTGATTCAATCCCGAGTTTATAGGTGGGAATTCAAGTCAAGTATAATACGTGGTTAAGGTTGTGTCAAGGCTCACTGGGCGGAATTACGGCAGAAATCTTGCACTTTTTCACGTACAAAGCCGAGTGGATTGGTGGGGGATGCGGTTGGAATGTTACTGAAATATTACAAAGCTCTGGCACCGGTTTGAGTTGGGTGTCAGACACTCAGGTGAAGTTGGTGTCTGACACCAAAGTGAGTTGAGTGTCTGACATCAAAGTGAAAGTTGTCCGCGTCACCAGCATTGACTTCAAATAAAAAAGGCGTCTTCGCGGACACCTTCGTTTAACTCTTATGAATTAGTGTTCTGTTTTCTGTACTTCCCTGGCGAAGTGTGGTAAGTGCGCTTGAAGGCGTCATAGAAGGCGGATTGGCTGGAAAAGCCGCTGTCGAGGGCAATTTGGAGTATGGGTTTCGTGGTGGTGAGGAGACCATCGGCAGCAAGGGAGAGGCGTTTCTGGGTAATGAGCGCCGATGGCAGGCTGCCGTAACGAGTCTTGAACGCAGATTTAATTGGGTCCTGATGTGCGCCCAGGGCCTTCATCTGGGCGGTTAGAGACTCCTGCTCCAGGAGATGTGTCATGATGGCGTTATAGATTGCCTCGACATTTTCTTTGTACGGTTCATAAGTGAGCAGGTCGGGCCGGCAGCGCTTGCAGGGCCTATAGCCGGCGCGTTGAGCATCATCACTTGTGTCAAAGAAGTCGATATTTTCGATTTTGGGGTTTTTGGACTTACAGGACGGGCGGCAGAAGATGCCGGTGGATTTGACGGCGTAGAAAAATTGGCCATCGTACGCCGGGTCGGAGTTGAGGACGCCGGCGAGTTTATCTTGATGGGTGGGTCGCAAGGGTTTTCCGGGATGTTCATTTTTAGCCACGGCTCTCCCCTTCTTTCATGGCTTTAATGAGGGATTTATACTCGGCGCTGACTTTATTGGATTCGAGGATTTTTTGGAAAGTCTTTTGGCGGACGAAGACATCCTGGTCTATGGCCGCATCTGACGTTGCTGTGCTAATCGCGCCTCCGCCTATTGCGGCTTTGCCTATTGCGGCTGTGCCTATCGCCCACCGTTGTTCAAAATGCGTTAAGGTTTTTCCCGAGTCAAAGGCGAAGGCTTGGGAAAGTCCCCAAGCGATGGCCATCTTCGCATAATAGTCTTTGTGAGTGTGTGTGAAAAGGGCTTCCAGGACATTGTCGATCCAGTCATGGGTTAAATAATGATTCAGGAGCATGACCGCACCAAAACGAAATTCAAACTCATGGTCGGATTTCAGGCATTCCATGAGAAACGGCCAGACCTCTTCCCTTCTATCTTTTGCAAATTTAAGCCCGGCACAGAAGCTGTCGCACACGGACCAGTTGTCAATTCTGGGGATGAAGGCTTTTAGGTACGAGTAGGTCTGACCCCGCATGTCACTTTTAAGAGACGAGTAGGTCTGATCCCACGTGTCATCTTTTGAGGACAAGTAGGTCTGACCCCGCGTGTCACTTTTGAGAGATAAGTAGGTCTGTGGCTTGCGCCTATCGACCCCACCTGTTTTTTTTGTGACGAACCCAATGACCATGCCCTGCAGCATAGTTTCTTCAAAATAGGTGTCTGTGGGCGTGCTGAGATAATGCGGCCAGTCACCTTTCGCGATGTCGCCCGCAATTTGGCGCAGGATTGGCAGCCTTACGCCAAGAAGGTTAGTCGTCCCCGGCAGCAACGCAGAGGCGAACTTTTGGTAACCGGGTTCGGCGAGGGTCTTCAGGAGGTTCTGGAGATCATCGTGGAGGGAGGTTGATTCATTGATCATGGATTTTTGCGAAGGCGTCAGCATAGGACCTCCAGGAATAATTTTTGTTCAAAATATGATGATTATATGATTTCGATAAATGCAGATTTCCATAAATAGATGGACGCCACCGAGCCATAGGGCGAATAGGCGGCTTTGCAGGTTTCAAAAAAATCTTTGCCGATGGTCGGTACTCCATACAGGTTGCACATACCGCGTCGGATAGCCGCGTCACCATAACTTAGGATATTGAGACGGAGGAAGCCGTGGATGAGGGTGATTTCGGATGACCATCGGCCAATGCCTTTTAAAGAGCTGAGGTGATGGATGGCTGCCTCGTCGTCCATAGTCGCGGCGGCGTTCAGGTCGAAGGCGCTGGAGAGGATGGCCGCGGCGGCTTGGTGGATGGCGGCGGCTTTGTTGCGGGTAAGACCGCAGGCGCGCAGGGCTTCCGGGCCGGCGGCATAGACGGTTTGGGGGGTGACAGTCTGGAGCTCTTTTTTGAGGCGGGCCCATATGGCGTCGTAGGCTTTGGTGGAAATGAGCTGGCCAGTGATGGCGCTGGCGAGGGCGGTGAAGGGATCCGGGGCGACGGGGCGTTCCAGGCGGCCAAAGTGTTGGATAGCGAGGCCAAGTGCAGGATCTCGGGCGGTCAGATGCTCCAGGGCGTGGTCCGGGTATGGGAGAAACTGTGGGTTATTCGGCGGTATGGCTTTGGAATTAGTTGGGGTCATGGGCAGTTGCTGCGGGAAGGACGTGCTCCAATTGGAGCAAGGTGGTTTTAACGTCGAGGCCGGCAGCAAAGCCGGTGAGTTTGCCATTTGTGCCTATGACGCGGTGGCATGGGGTGATGATGAGTATGGGGTTGCGGCCGCAGGCGGTGCCCACTGCCCTGGAGGCGCTGGGGCTGCCTATGCTTTTGGCGATGTCAGCATAGGTTTGAGTAGTCCCATATGGGATTTGTCTCAGGGCGGACCACACGTTCTTCTGGAAGTCGGTACCGGTTGGGGCAATTGGAAGGTCGAAGGTTTGGCGGGCGCCGCTGAGGTAGTCTTCCAGCTGCTGGTGAGCCTCTCGGATTAGAGGTGTTTCTTTGAGGATGGGTGGCGGCGTGAGACGGCTGTTCTCTGAGCTTTGGAAGTTAGCGGCGGCGTCACCGATCAGAAGATGGGTGATGGCGGCGCCGTTGTCCGCTATAATGACAGGGCCGAGACGGGTTGTGTAGGAGAAGTAATGGACTTGCTGCATGTGGGGTCGCCTCCTGAAAGTTGGGTGTTTAAGGCTTGACTGTCTAATAGGATTCTAAGAGTTAAAGGAAGAAATGATTACTTTCATTGTAATATAAATGGCCAAAGATAACTTCCAGAAAAAGCGGAAGTAATTTGTTTAAATATAAAATGAACCAACGGGGTCTGAAGTGCCTGGCGGGCTCAGACCTGCATTGTTGAAGTACCTGGCGGGGTCAGACCTGCATTGTTGATGTACCCAACGGGGTCAGACCTGCATTGTTGAAGTACCCAACGGGGTCAGACCTGCAAAACCATTAATTTGAACCAACGGGGTCAGACCTACTCAAACTTATTCGTCAATACATGCGGGGTACAGATGGGGTCAGACCTACTACTTCGACAGATGGGGTCGATAGGCGCAGGCCGCAGCTTACTCGTCTATTTCAGACTGATGGAAGGCAATAATTTTTTCGATCTGGTTAAAGCGAACGTAAAAGCGGTGGCCTGGGGATTCAAAGACGGTAAAGTCGCCGCTGGGGTAAGAGCGGTGAATGCTGTGGACCCATTCGATCAAGGTGTCTTTTGGGATCGTGATGCTGGACTTGGTGAGGATGTGATGGTCGTCGTAAGCTTCTATGAACCATGCGATGTGTTGGGATTCGACGTCCATCGGCATAGTATTTAGTTTTTCGGCGTTGCAGGACTTGCAGGAAGCGACGAGGTTAAAGACGTCGTTGGTGCCGCCGGCACTCTTGGGGAGGTAGTGGTCGATACTGAGGGTGCCCATTTTGAGGGGCTTGCCGCAGAAGAAGCAGGTGCCGCGCTGGCGGTTGAAAAGGTAATGGCGGTCAATGGTGACATATTTTCGCGGGGACATGGTTCACCTGCCCTTCTTTTTTTAATGGTGGGTATTACAAAAGGCCGCAGTGGTCTACGGCCTTGGTGGGTGTTGGGACTTGAATTATGTGCGGTGGATGTTAAAGGTGGGTGTTGTCTTCAACGCGGGAAATGACGGGTTTGCCCTCGCGGTCTACCAGGAGGGTCAGGCCGGCGGCGGAACCATCAGACACAAAAAGGTAGTTGACGCCGGTTTCTCTATCAACGATAATCCGGGAAACGCTGATCTTGCCCTGGGAATAGATAGTCTCGAAGCGGTTGTCGCCTTTTTTGCCAAACATGGTCTGCCCCCTGTTCCGGTTGGGTGGTGGTTAGTTGTGATATAGATTTGAGACCAGTATATCAAATTGAGGCAGGGCCTGTCGAGAGAATTGAAGGGGACTTGCCGATGGTAGGCGTAAACCAGACCATCATGTGCCACAAAGTGTCTGGTACAAAAAACAAAGCGGTACCTGTCACTCAAATGAACTTGGGGTCAGGTACCGCAATATTTTTGTAACATTTCTCAAATTTTGCGCAGTTAGTCGCAGATTTCCCGCGCAAGCAAAGCCGCACCTATAGCGCCGGCGAACTGCGCGTCGCAGTGATGATGGACCTCAAGCTTCAGCTTTTCAGAGAGCATGTGCCTGAGGACATTTGAATTGGAAACACCACCGGTAAATATGAGTTGATCCAGTACCGAGATTCGGCTGGAGAGGTGCTGGATACGTTGAGAAATAGAACTTAATATGCCAGCGGCAATCGCGCCTTTGTCCGTTCCCTGGGCCAGAAGCGAGATAATTTCGCTTTCAGCGAAAACTGTACACATGGCGTTAATCGTGACAGCCTCATCATACCGTGCCAGTTGATCGAGTTCATCCACCTCGACTTCCAGTACATGGGCCATGACCTGCAGGAAGCGGCCTGTTCCGGCTGCGCATTTGTCGTTCATGACGAAGTCCTGGACGCGACCATCGGCATCTACGGAGATGACTTTACTATCCTGGCCTCCAATGTCCACTATGGTTCTGGCATTTGGATTGAGATACACGGCACCGCGGGCATGACACGTGATTTCAGTGACTTTTTTGTCTGCATAGGGTATGGAAACACGCCCATAACCTGTTGCGACAACGCGGGTGATATCCTCCTCGCGAGCACCTGCCTGTGTTAACAAAGTTGACTTGAGCAAATTGGCGGTCTCTTTGATATTCCAACCTGTTGGAAGAATCACTTTTTCGAGCCGGTCGCCTTGGAGAATCGCACCTTTGGCACACACGGACCCAATATCGATACCCATATATATCATTAGTTGAGTTCCTTTCTGTTTTGCTTATCCCGGCTTGGATTCCTGCTTGGATTCCTGCTTAGATCCCAGCTTAGATACCGGCTTATTCAGTCGGCCATTTATAATAAGGGAATAATATAACCCCCAGACCTACATTAAGCGGCTTAAAGCAGTTTAAAGCATTTCTATAAAAGCGCCAAGACGTGTTTTGAGCTGACCTGTATCCGATGATGCATAATCAGTTTCAAGAGCTATATACGGCAGGTTGTGTTTTTCCTTAACGTGGCGCTTGACGGAGAATCCTTCAATATTGTAGGTATGGCAGGCTTGCAGCACGACGTCAACAACGCCGTCCACCTTGAAGCGGGTAATGAGCTCGCTGAGCTTGTCAAGTCGGTCCTGGTTATTGGACATGACGGAGCACGGGGTGTTGAGATATTTGCGGGCAATGCCGTCGATGGGCTCAAGGGTCTCATCGATCATTTCCTCGACTGCTTTGGTACCGAAGCAGTTTTCGTAGGTGACAACGACGCCGCCATTTTCCTCAATTGCAGTTATTATTTTTTCCGTAGCGCCGGCTATTGGGCAGCCTGTGATGAGAATTCTCGGAGCGTTTTCTGAGATCTTACTGCCCTCAACTTTATATGTTTCGTAGATTTGTTTTGTCAGCGCCTGCATTTCCACGATTTGGGCTTCCTTGTCAAACTTAAACTCAGAGCCATAGAGGGCCTTGTGGATGTCGAGGCCGCTGACCGGCGGCGGTGTGAGGCTCATCAGGTTGTAGAATTCCTTAAGGGTTTCCCTTTGGCGGTTTTTAAGTTGAATGGCCTTCTTTAAATCCTCATTGGTGATCGTCACATTGAATTCCTTTTCAAGACGCTCTTTAAAACTTTGAACTTCTTCCCTGAAATAATCCAGGGATCTCTGAGATTTCCCCTCGTTTGGCAGCTGAAGGATGTGGGTCGGTTTGACTTCATCGAGGAGCTCATACATTTTCTTCTTCCCGTCGCAGGTGGTTTCACCGACAATCAGGTCAGAAAAGTAGAAGTACGGGCATTTGTCCGTGACAGCGAACCCATAGCTGGATTTGACGAGCGGGCAAAGGTTCCGCGGGAGGACCTTTTCGGATTCTGGGATCGTTTCATCGCTGGTGGCGCAGAGTCCGACGGGGACGGCGCCGGCGGCCATAATAACTTCGACGGGCGTGAAGGTGCAGTAATAGCCAACGAGATTTTTGCCGGCGTCTTTCACTGCTTTGGCGGCGAGGAAGCCTTGCTTGCGTGCATCGGCAAAGCTTTCAAAGATTTCAGGGAGAGTATTTCTTTCTGACATGAGTGTGCCTCCTTGGTTGGGTTGAAATAGGGTGAGTGCATTTTATAATTTTTGGAACTATGTAAGCGTTGTCGCGCATCATTTTATAAAACGTGCGGTCCCATACAGTTTACTAGGTGAGCTAAAGATCGTGAAATCGAAAGTTTGAATTGAGAATGGGGATCAATAAGTAATTGTCATACGGCATGTGTTCAAACCACCAATTTGTTCAATTTGAAGTCATAAAACCAATTTTGCCGATGGTCTCCCTGTCGCCAATTTTACAGCGCAAAAAAGCAGGCTCTAATAGACACCTGCTTGATAGCTGTTCAATCACAACTTAAAAGTCCAGACCGCCCTGCCCTCTTCCAGAGTGAGTGTGACAGTTGGACTGAGCTCGTTTAATAGTTCTTTAATAACAAATGGAAATTCAAAGTGATATAGTCGAGTTAGATAAACCATTCACAATTAAGGTTGGTTAATCATTAAAAATTTAGCTGCGTTCACCTTAATGTCCCATTTGCCAGGAGGCGCTGATCATGCCCGAAGAAATAGTGAAGAAAGAGACCAAAAAATGCAATTGTCCAGGCAAAGAAAGTAAACCTCTCAGCAGAGTAGTCACCATTCTTGTGATGTTCCTCGTCCTTTTGATGGTTGGCGCTGGCTGCAGCCGAGAGATGGAGAACGGCGGGCCTGAAGTGAACAGCGGGGGTCAGACCCAGTCGGGTGAAGAAAAGGATAGCGGGGATAACAGCGGGGGTCAGACCTACTCGGACGACGCCCCTTCCTTCACACCTGAAACTTACCCCAGGGTTGATGGTTCTACAGTGACTATTCCCCTCTCTGAAGCCTTGGCCGCCCGTATGATGGACATGTCTATGGAAGAGGTTCGACCTTACATTTTACATAACAAAACACACCAGGCATACGTCAACCTCATAGAAAAAAAGACGGATCTGATCTTCGTCACCGCCCCTTCCGAAGAGGAGCTTGCACTAGCCAAAGGGGCCGGGGTTGAGTTTGAAATCATTCCGGTAGTCAGCGAGGCTTTCGTGTTCCTGGTGAATGCGGATAATCCCATTGCAGGTCTGACCCCGGCTGAGCTCCAAAACATCTACACCGGAAAAATGACCAACTGGAGCGAGGTCGGCGGAAAAGATCTCGACATCATCCCCTACCAGCGCCCGGTTAACTCCGGCAGTCAGACGGGTTTTCTTGACATGGTCATGCCAGGTCTGACCCCAATGGATCCACCCATGGAGCAAGTGGTGGCAGAGATGGGCATGCTGATCGACGCAGTGGCCAGTTTTGAAAACGGCGAAGGCGCCATAGGTTACTCCTACTACTATTTTGTCATGGACATGTGGGGGGCTGAAAACATCAAACTGATCGAAGTTGACGGCACAGCCCCAACACCGGAAAGCATTACATCAGGCACCTACCCTTTCACCACTGCCTATTATGCCATCATGCGCCGGGACGAGCCAGAGGAAAGCCCTGCCAGACAAGTGGTCAGCTGGCTGCTTTCGGATGAGGGGCAGACCCTCGCAGAGGAGACAGGTTATGTTCGGGTCAAATAGAACTCCTTTGGGATTAAACCGGACCCGACTTCTCTTATCGCTCTTTATAGCCACTTCGCTGCTGATTTCCGGCTGCACGAAGCTCACAAACACACAGGAAACGCCGCCAGTGAATCCAGCAGACTCAACACCCGAAATCCAAACTCCTGACGCGGCCTCAAACAATAACCGCGATCCCCTCGAGCCCGCCCCTCAACCTGACCTGTCTAACCTGATTACGATCCTGAATCCATCAACGTTCAAAACTCTTTATGTTAACCCAATCACTTTCATCCCCTCACAGCAGGAGGTTCCGGGGGTGATCTGGCAAAGCACGTTCACAATTGAGGGTCTAAAGGACCAAAGCATCCAGGACGCCATCAACCAAGACCTTACCAATCTCTATACAGCCCTGGAGGAAGCCGGCCTGCCACCCTACCGCGGCATTTTTCAGCGCATCCCCCCAGGCACCCAGCCAGTGTCATCTAACCTGAACGCCACCTCCGCCTTCAATTTTGAAAACCTGCTTTCCGTCGCTGTCTACGCGGATCAAACCTATACAATGGAAGACCGGTCAGAATACACCAGCCGCCTGGAAGCCCGCAATTACAACCTCCGCACCGGCGACATCGTGCCGCTTCCCGAGCTCTTTGCCAATCCCGAAACCGCTATGAACCGCATCAATGACGAAGTCGCCAAAATGCTGAGCAGCCAGCACCCCGACGAAGAGCCGGGCTTCGAAAACGGTCTGTACTGGTTTCCGAGGCTGACCGCCCCCTTTAAGGGCCTCGAGGCCAACCAGAAGTATTATCTCCAGCCGAGCGGTATCGTCATCATCTTCGACCACCAGACCCCGGACTTCGACACGGGCTTTTACCCCGCCCAAATCACGCTTCCCTTCCACCTTTTCGAAGGCGAGCTGGCCATCAGAGAGCGCTTTGCCGATAGTCGCGGCACCAACCCCTACCTCACCACCGGCACCAGAGACCAGCAATTCGTCCAGTCTGACACCTTCTTCACCCAGCAGATTACCGCCGGCGACGAAACAGTCGAAAACAGCTCGGTCAGAACCTACCTGCACTTTCGCTACCCCAATAATATGCCGCCCGCCATTCAAGCCCTGGCCGAAACGACTCTCGAAGAGAGCAGACAGTTCCTAAAAACCCTTACGTCCCCAAAAAAACTCAGCGCAGGCGAAGAGCCCTATGCTGAGTTTTCGCTGGACATCACTGATGTTGGCCCCTTTTACACCCTGCGCCACTCCGTTTACAGCAATTGTGTACCAGACGGGGTCAGACCTGCTGGGTCAACAGACGGGGTCAGACCTGCATCGTCAACAGACGGGGTCAGACCTGCATATTCCGGAGAGTCTGTTTTCACCATTCGCGAGGGTCAGCCCCTCGACCTGACGACCAATCCGTCCTTCTTCGCCAGTTATGAGGCCGATGGTCGCCGGGTTACACTTGAAAGCTGTTTCGCACCCGGTGTAGATTATAAAGCACTGCTTGCCGTCGCCTACAATAAGCACGCCACGCAGTATGGCTACCCTACTATCCGAGAAGACCAAATCGACAACGTCAGCTTTTTAATTGGTCACACCGGCCTTGAATGTTACTTTCCCGACCTTGGAAGTTACGGCTATATGGGCATTGAGTACAAGGATTTGGGCTGCGAGAATTTAACGATCTTCGATAGGTGAAAGATTAATCATGCTTCCAAAAAGAAAAGTAAGGCCACTTGGCACGCCTGAAGTCGGGAACCGACCTCAGGCCATGCCAAGCGGCCTTACTTTTTACCTTGGTGTACCGTAGACCACCACGAAACACCATAATATACCATTTCCATATAACAAATCTCCCTCAATAGCGTCTGGAACCGCCGCGGCCCCGTCGGACCAAACTAACCCCCGAAGCCACATAAAGTCCAAAGAGAACCAAGACCCCGACACCAATCATTGCAGTGTACTGAATCATAGGATACTGCCCCGTCCAATAATCCCTGTGCTGGAGGTAAATCCCCACAAAGGCCCATACCACGACTAAAGCATACGCGTAGTTGCGATTTTTATACAAAGCCAGCAGTCCAAGGAGCACTGCGACAGCCATGACTACGACTGTCCAAATCTCTGGTGCCAACCCAAAGGCATCCCACTCAATACTAACAAAGAAAGCAGCGAAGTTCGCTATAGTTGCGACGCTGACCCAACCTAAATAGATCGAAAAAGGAAGATCCACAATAATGGACTGCAGCCCCGAACGTTCCCTCCGTGAGTCCCTGAGTTTGAGGAAAATCCCAATTAAGGATACGAGAAGGACCAGCATGAAAAGAATCGTCAGCGCCAGCTCCTGGTAATGCCAGAAGTATATCCAGGCCATGTTAGCTGCAGAAGCTATTATAAACAGTGCGCCTATATCCGATGTAACCCGAGAAACACCACGCTTTGCGCCTGTGGTCCATCCCATCTGGTAAATCACGAAAAATCCTAGAAGCAGATAAATGACACCCCAGATGGAAAATGTAATAGGTGCCGGGGCGAATAAATTGCGGTAGGCGTTCGATGCTTCCCCCGTTGTCAGCCCGTTGAATGGCAGGATGTTGGCAAGTGCGTTGACCGCCAGCGTGGCGGCGTAAAACAGGAGATTCAGATATTTCAGCGGTTGGCGAGATTTATTGTAAAGTTCCACAGGCATCACTCCCGTTAGTTGTCGTTTTTGGTGGGTGAAGGGTTGGGGGTTAAGGGACCATCGGCTAAAGCTTTGAAAGCTTTGAAAGCCTTAAAACCTTAAAAGCTTTACACTTCATCTGAGTTTGGGGATTCTTCCTTGATTTGATCAAAATCCTCAACGAATTCTTTGAAGCGCGCCATTTCATATTCCGTACGCTTCATGAAGGCTTTTTTCATGAGCGGGCCAAGGAAGCGCATGAAGCCGCTGAAGACGAACTCGTTTTCAGTGGACCAAAGCGTTTTGCCGTCGAGTTCCGAGAACATATTCGAGATGCGGTGCCAGAGCTCATCTGTCTCGTAGACGGCCGTGTAGGCGTCCGGCAGACGCATGTCAATCAGGGTTTCCGTCATTTCGAGGCTCTTCTTGCCTGTGTCAAAGACGAGACGCGTTTTGGCGTTGAGTGTGAAGGGCTCGCCTTCAAGGGTCTCAACAACGGTCAGGCCGCGCTGCCATTTAGGCATGTGTTCGGTCGCCATCATGAGCTCAAGGACCCTGCCTCGGGAATGGTTGATGACTATGGTATGATTATATTTCATATTTGGATATCCGCCTCTCTGGTTTTTGTTTTTGCCGATGGTCCACCGCCGCAAAAAGAAAGCGGCAGTATGTGCCGCCATAAAAACAAATTTTTGCGGGTTGGGGATCGTCGACGCTTAAGAGTTGCTAACCTTTTTAAACAGTTTAATCGTCTTAGAATCCTTCATGAGGATCTTCGTCTTCTTCATCTGCGTCGCAGGTGCCACAGCCACACCAACCACAGCTGCTCCAAAGGCCGCGGCATTTTTCTCTGAGGCCGCCAAACTGACCCTTGACGTAACTGCGGTTTTGCTTGCCGTCCCAAGGTGTCAGGAGAAATGCGATCATAGCCCCAATGGCCAAACCAATCAACAGACCTTCTACCAAGCGGATGGCATTCGTTTTTCGTCTGAGTTTTTCAAGCTCTTCATATTTATTTTTTCTTACGACTAACATGCACGTCACTCCTTTAAGCGTGTTTTTTGAATAACGGTTCGCCGTTAATGAATCTGCTGACGGTGTACGCGAACGCTGTCAGTGCGGCAATTTTCAGCAGCACGGCAAAGGCCGGCCCCTGATTGTGGCTGAGGATATTCAGATTAAAGAGCTGAATGGTGACATCCCTGTACTTGCTTTCGCTTTTGCTGATTTTTATGGGTTTTCTAAACGCGCTCATGTGATCACCTCTTAGGGCATTCATACCCTTTTCTCAATAAAAAATAAACATGGAATGTGAAAATCCGAAAAACATTGTACTGGAAAAAAGGGATAAATGTCTTTGACGCCGGCAGCAGAAAAACTTACTATGGACATAAGGTGGATCATGCGGGGTCAGACCTACTCGTGTACCACGCGGGGTCAGACCTACTCGTGTACCACGCGGGGTCAGACCTGCAAAAGTACCTGACGGGGTCAGACCCACTCATGTATGCGACGGGGTCGATAGGCGTTGACAGGCGTCAGCCGCAGCCGCAGCCTGCAAAGCACAATCGGCTTTTTCCGCCGCACCCGAACATCCCAACCTATTCTTTCCACGGAGGTATCCCCCTTTGAAAACCAACAAGAAATGGATGATCCTGGTCGCCTTTGTGTCGATCTTCGGACTCGCCATGTCCACCGGCATACGCGGCATTTTGGTGCCCAATTTCATAGAAAGCTTTAACGTGACGGACGGGCAGATTGGCATGCTCTTTACAGCCACAACCTTTTTCAGCGTGTTCGCCATTTACTTTGGCAGCCAGTGGGGCGAACGCTTTGGGCTTAAAAAAATTATTCTGATCGCCCAACTCCTGAATGGCGTGCTGTTTCTTGCCGTTTCACAAATTCAGAGCTACACGCTTTTCGTTATTGGCTACAGCTTGATTCAATTTTGCGTCTCCTTGCTCATTATCTCCCTGAACACCATGGCCACGGTCATTCAGGTGCGCTACCCTGCTATCTTAGTCAATCTCGTCCATTTCTTTTTCGGACTGGGTCTGACCCTCAGCCAAAGGGCCGGCGGAGAACTGGTGTCCCGCGGCTTTGACTGGGTCGATCTCTTCCAAATGGTCGGCATCCTCTTCTTTGTCACTGCCGTCCTCACCTTCTTTATGAAGGAGCCAAACGCTATGACCGGCGCCTCGAAGGTCAGGCTGAGCGCCCTCCCCCACAAAGCCTATCTGGTACTGCTGGCCCTTGGCGTCGGTTTCTACGTCGCGTCCGAGCTTCAGACCGCCAACTGGATTGTCTATTACCTCAAAACCATTTACAACTTTGCCGAAGACAAGGCCGGTGAGATCAGCGCGGTGTTTTTTGGTCTGTTTACCATCGGCAGACTCCTTGGAGGGGTGATCGCTGAGAAGCTGGGGTACGTGCGCAGCGTCGTAGTGTTCACCGCCTGCGCGTCGGTCCTCTACATCAGCGGGATGCTCCTCGGTGAGGCCGGACTGTACCTGATTGCCGGGTCGGGCTTCTTTTATTCTTTAGTATTCCCGATGGTCACCATAATCCTAGCCCGCGACTTCGGACAATTTCGGGCGACGGCCATCGCGCTGGTGTCGACGGCGGGCAACTTGATGACGCTCATCACGAGTCTCCTGATTGGCGGTGTGACGGATTGGGTCGGAATTGGAATAGGCTACTGGGTGATTCCAATCTCCATTACGTTGTCGGCGCTGTCGTTCATGGCAGCATTCAGCCGTCAGAGGAAATTGAGCTAACACATTGGGTCAGACCTGCATGGTTCAGCCGACGGGGTCAGACCTGCAATAATCCTGCATAATTTAATCAACAGGGTGATCCGTCGGGGTCAGACCTGCAATAAACTTGCAAAATTTGTGAATCGTCGGGGTCAGACCTGCAAAATTCGTAAATTTAAAAAGCCGCTGAGCTTGAGAGGATGCCGGGAAAGATGACCACGGGCAAACACTTTAGCTCAGCGGCTTTAATAGTTAAAACGCCATTCGATTTGATTAAATCAGATTGGCAGACGGATTCTGCCTTCGATGGCCACATAAGCGCGGCCGGAGATTTCAACCGTGCCATCGTCAAGCAGATCGAGGATCAAGCGGCCACCGCGCTTCGAAGACTGCACGGCGACGAGGTGCTTCTTTTCGAGCTCCCGGGACCAGTACAGCGCCAGGACCGTGTGAATGGAGCCGGTAATAGAATCCTCATCCACCCCAATCCAGGGATTGAAATACCTGGAGGCAAAATCATAATCCTCAGGATTTGAACTCCTGCAAGTAATGCACAGGCCGCCGAGGTCAAAATCAAGGTCAATGCCCCGCAGCTTGTTGAAGTCAGGCTTGATCCGCGACAGCGTCAGCTCGTCATCCACCTCAATGATCAGCTTCTTGAGATTGCGGCTGTACACAGCCCGCTGATAATTGTTGATGCCGAGGTACCAAAGCACCTGCTCAGAGGGGTCCAGCGCCTCGTAATCGTCCACGGGCAGCGTAAGTGTAATGTAGCCCCCTGCCGTTTTAGTAGAGATTTCGCCGATGATCGTCTTAAACACAATGCAGGGCGCACTGACACCCAGCTCCTGCTGAATCACTTTGGCCGCCGCGAGAGTCGCAGACCCGGAGAAATGGACCTCCGTTTCCGGCGTGAACCAGCGCAGCGCATAAAAGGCGCATTGATTCCGCATCACCTCATGGGGCTGGCGGATGACAAACGCGGTCTCAGAATGGTTCAGCTCAGAGGCGATCATCTGCATGGTCTCCTCGGAGAGCGCGTCTTCAAGCAAAATGACCCCGGTGGGGCTGCCTGCGAAAGGCGCGTCAGTAAAGGCATCGACGTGAAAATAGTGAAGTTCTTTTAGATCCATTGGAGATCACTCCGTTCAGCGACTTGATCAGTCTAGCTTGATGTGGCAATAGCCGCCGGGATTCTTTTTCAAATAGTCCTGGTGGTACTCTTCCGCTTCATAAAAATTCTTCAGTGGTTCGAGCTCTGTTCGAATTGGCAGATCATAGTGTGACCGCACTTTTTCGAAGTAGGCTTCAATGACCGGTCGGTCGGCCTCGTCCACGTAGTAAACGCCCGTGCGGTACTGATTGCCAATGTCTGGTCCCTGTCTGTCGATCAGCGTCGGGTCAATGACACTGAACAGCTTGTCGAGCAAGGTGTCCAGGCTGATGACTTCAGGATCATATTTGATTTGGCAGGCTTCAGCGAATCCGGTCTTGCCGGTGCAGACCTGCTTATAGTCAGGATCTTCAGTGATGCCATTGGCATAGCCGACTTCGGTATCCTCGACGCCGTCAATTCTCGAAAAAAATTCCTCGACGCCCCAGAAGCAGCCGCCGGCAAAGAAAATTTCCTTCATTTGAAAATACCCTCCTCAAAATGGAACATGTGGGGTCAATAGGCGCTAGCCGCAGACCTGCTCAAGTTCCGGATCTGGCCGCTTCTAGCAGCGCCGGTACACCCCAGGTGATCATCAGACCGGTTTCCAGGGTAGCCAGCCCATCGACAATGAGCTCCGGAAAACCAAAAGCCGTCAACAGCCAGGTCGTCGTCCCGTAAGCCGCAGCGACTGTCATTATGCCGAAAAGTAAATGTGCTGGCTTTGCTGGACGTAACAGGTCTGCGCCTGGATCTGCGTCAGCGCCTTTAACGGCAGTGCCTGTTGATCTCGACGTTAATCCAGAATTCCCATGCCCAATGGTCGCCCCAATCAGCAGACTTGTCAGCTGCACCGCGGAATGATCCAGAAAGACGAAAATTCCTATGGCGGACAGGGCGAATGTGGGGATGAGGAACCATCGGCTGAATCCCTTTAAAAAAGACGGACCAAGAAGGCCCAAAACGCCGCCAATCAGCCCGCCGGCCAGCACGTCCTGAGGCCAGTGCACGCCCAGGTAAAGACGCGACAAAGAGATCAGAACAATAAAAGAACAGGCTATGCCGATGGTCACACCACCGCCCCGTCTCCCCTTCCGAACGCCTGCACCGGCCGAAACCAGCGCCAGCCAAAAGGTCGCCGCAGTCTGGGCATGGCCGCTTGGGAACGAGGCGCTCCCTGCGGTGAAGGTCCAAAGGCCTTCAATCCCGGAGACGGCCTCAAAGGGACGGGGTGCATCTACAAAGTTTTTAATGACAATGTTAAGCAGTACGGAAAACACCACCAGCTGCATGAGTTCGAAGGTGTTTTGACGACTTTGAGGTCTTTTGGCGCTGCCTGAGCAGAGATCATGACTTGAGCTGAGCCGGCGGTGGCTGTTGAAGCGACCATCGGCAAATGCACTTGAACCGGTCCAGTACATCACGGAAAGCACCGCAATGTAAAACAGATCGTCGCCAAGCATGGTCAGGGCGCCCATGATCCAGGTCAGGACCGGGTGGCGCAGGGACTGGAACCAAAGCAATAGCTCAAGCTGCCAGTCGCCGAGGGGCAACCCGGACACGAGCAGGGCCGAAAAATTACCGGACGCGCCAAGCGCCGCCGCGCTGGATGAAGCCACATTCACTGCAGTTACTGCATCAAACGACATAATTTGATTTCCTTTTCCTTTGGGAAGACCTAAACGGTAATGGTCCCCTCCATATAAGTGACGACTTTGCCCATCAGCTTGATGCGGTCGCCAATGACCTCGACCTGGAGGCTGCCGCCGCGCTTTGAAAGCTGCTTCGCCGTCATGACCCTTTTATTGAGAACCGAGTTCCAATAAGGCGCCAGGGTGCAGTGGGCGGAACCTGTGACCGGGTCCTCGTCCTTGCCGGTGACCGGGAAGAAATAGCGCGACACGAAGTCGACGTCGTGACCCGGCGCGGTGCAGATGACGCCGTGGGTTTGGACCTTCAGGAGCTCCTCGAAATCAGGGTCGAGGTCGAGGATTTGGTCCTCGTCGTCGTAAATGACCATGTAGTCACGGGTCGCGTAGCGATACACATGCTTAGGGAGTTTGCCAAGGGCGAGGACCAGCTCGTAGGGCATTTCTGATCTGACCGCAGGGCGTGCCGGCAAATCGATAGCCAGGTGATCGCCCTCTTTATAGACTTCGAGAATGCCGCTCTTGGTCTTGAACTTGACGCGGTCGAGCTCTGGCTCGAGTTTGGTGAACACGATGTACGCGCTGCTCAGCGTTCCGTGGCCGGACAGGTCGAGCTCCTTGTTTTCAGTGAACCAGCGGGCGTCATAGTACCCATCTCGCTTAACAATGAAAGAAGTTTCCGATGGGTTGTTCTCCCTAGCAATTTTCTGCATGAGCTCTTCGTCAATAAACTCCTCCAGCGGACAGATGGCCGATGGATTCCCGGCAAACTGCCGGTCCGTAAACGCGTCGAGATGGTAAAACGGAATTTTCATTGAATTAGCCTCCATCATATTGCTCCGGTGATTAAGAAGTCAAAATTGAAATGGGTTGAAACTTTCAAAATGGACAGACTGGCGAGAACACACTCAAATAGTTAATCAGCGGAGCAATAACATTCATTTTCGATTTAAGTGTACACCATTTATCGCCTCGCGTGAAGGGATAATGACAGACGGGGTCAGACCTGCTATGCCGCAGGGTGATCCGACGGGGTCAGACCTACTAAACCGCAGGGTGATCCGACAGGGTCAGACCTACTAAACCGCAGGGTGATCCGACAGGGTCAATAGACGCAGCCGCAGACCTGCAAAACCGTCAAAAGCGCCCGCCTAGGCGCGGCCTTGATCTTGAATCTGGTCGTAGACTTTTCCTGCGTTATAGGAGCTGCGCACCAGCGGCCCGGAGGACACGTCCTGGAAGCCCATGGCCATGCCCTTTTTCGAGAGCAGCTCGAACACCTCAGGATGCACGTATTCCTTCACCGGATAATGCTCCGCAGAAGGCGGCAGATATTGGCCGATGGTCACCAGATCCACCTCATGCGCCCTCAGGTCAGACAGGAGCTTGAGGACTTCCTCTTCGGTCTCGCCGAGTCCCAGCATCAGCCCGGATTTCGTTAAAATATCCGGCTGCATGGCTTTCGCGCGCTTCAGCAGCTCCAGGGATCTCGTGTAAACCGCCTCCGGCCTGATTTCAGGATAAAGACGCTCAATGGTCTCAACGTTGTGATTCAAAATATCAGGGCGCTCAGTCATGATGACTTCCAGGGCGTCCCAGTTGCCGCGGAGGTCCGGGATCAAAACTTCAACGGAAGTGCCGGGAGACGCTTCGCGAATCGCCCGAATGACGGCGACGAAGTGGGATGCGCCGCCATCGGCTAAATCATCTCTGGTGACGGAGGTGACGACGGCATGCTTGAGACCGAGTTCCACCACGGCCTGTGCGACGCGTGCCGGCTCCTCGGAATCCAGGCAGAGCGGAGCTTCCTTGGTGACATTGCAGAACCGGCAGCCGCGGGTGCAGTTTGGCCCCATGATCAAGAAGGTCGCTGTCTTGTTGCCGTAGCACTCCATGCGGTTCGGGCAGTTGGCTTCTCTGCATACAGTATGCAGCTGATTCGCGGAGAGCATCTTTTCGACTTCTATGATGTCCCGCATCTCGCCTTTCTTAATTTTCAGCCACTCCGGCTTTCGCATCTTATCGTGGGAAGCAACATTTTTGGTGTCTTGGCAGCTTGTTTTCAAATTCGTTAAGTCTGGCATTCTCTGATGTTCCTTTCTCTAATTAGGGAATTTTGATGAGTTTGGGGGAAACTCGGTGTCAGACACCGAGTTTCTTTTTGGGAGAAACTTGGGGTTGATAGGCGCTAGCCGCTGACACCGAGTTTCTTCATTCTAAATTGTGTCGTCCGCTTCCGTCGCCATTTTTTCCTTCTTTTCTATAACGTGCACCAGGACAATGTTGAGAATCGCGGCGACCGGAATTGACAAAATCATGCCGATCATGCCGCCGAAGGATCCGCCGAGGGAGATGGCGAGCACGATCCACATGGGCCGAAGCCCTATATAATTGCCCATAATGCGCGGACCGACCAGATTCGCGTCGATCTGCTGGACAACCACAATCAGAATGGCGACCTTCAGGGCGTTCAGCGGATTATATAGAAGCGTAATGCCCACCGCCGGGATGGCCCCAATAAACGGGCCTACATACGGGATCACGTTGGTGAGGCCCAGCAGCAGCCCGAAGATCGCGGCATACCGAACCCCCAGGACCGTCATGCCAACGAAGGACAGCACACCCACAATGGTGGCCTGAACGATGAGTCCCGTCATAAACTTGGAGAAAATCTTGTGGACCTTGGCGCCCCAGTCGAAAATGGACTGGGCCCGGGCATCGTCGAAGGCCGCGCGGCAAAGTCTCACCATGGAGGCCTGCAGCCGCTTCTTGTCGATCAGCGTGTAAATGGACACGACGATCCCGATCATGGTGCTGAACACCGCGGACGTGACGCTCATCAGCCCTTGGGTCAGGTTGGACAGCAGGATGTTGGCCCACTCCGCCAGGCGCCCGCGGATGGAGACCAGTGCCTCTTGTACTGTTTCATTCTGGAGGATGCCGCTGTCGGACAGCTTAGTGTTCGCCATGTTGATGAGCCGCGGGACGTCAGCGATGATCTCGGAGGCGTTGTCAATGACCATCGGCACAACCAGCCAGCCGAACCCGGCCAAAATGACCAGGAGCAAAAGATAGAGCACGCCGATGGCCGCGCCCCGCCCAAACTTGAAGGTCCGCGTCAGGAAGCTGACCACCGGGTCGAGGATGTAGGCGATCACGAGGCCAATGATAAACGGGGTCGTGGCGCCGGCAATTTTCGCGATCCACGCGACAATAGCGTCGAAATGGTTGATCGTAACGAAAGAAACGATTAAACTTAAGCTCAGGGCAAGCATGGCGCCGAGCCACCGTTTCAGGTTCAGCTGCATGTGACACCTCCGGACGGGCAGCGCCACGCGATCGTGGCCGGCTCCGTAAATTTGCACAAGATTAGGACTATTATACACATACTTCAATCGCAGATACAAGTGTGAAAAAAAGGAGACATAACAATGCTGAAAATTTTATTTGAAGACAAGCACGTCATTGTGGTCGTGAAGCCCCCGGGCATGCCGTGCCAGCCGGATCCGACCAAGGCCCCTTCTCTGCTCGAGGCGGTTCAGGCTCACATGAAGGCGTCCGGCGAGACCGGCAAGACCGCGAAACTCGTGCACCGTCTCGATCGTCCAGTGGGCGGCGTCATGGTTTACGCCAAGACCCGCGAGGCGGCGGGCCACCTTAGTGCCCAATTTGCCGATGGTCGCATCAAAAAACGCTACCTCGCCGTGGTACAGGGTCAGCCCATAGACGACAGCGGCCACCTGGTTCATCAGCTGAGAACCACGCCGGGCAACGTTGTAGAAGTCGCACATGGCCCTGAGGGGCAGACGGCGGAGCTGAAATATCGAGTCATCGGGCGGACCGACGCTGCACTAACGGAGGCTGCCTCCCCTCTTGCCCTGCTGGATGTGCTGCTGCTCACCGGCCGGCGTCACCAGATTCGTGTGCAGCTTTCGGCCAGTGGCTTTCCAATTTTGGGAGATGCCAAATATAACCCGGACTTTGTGAAAGACGGCAACCCTATTGGACTTTGGTCGTACGAAATCAGATTTTATCATCCTGCAAAAAGGACTGCCTTGAGCTTCAGGGCGCTCCCGGGTGGTTTGAATGATGCAGGCGGCGCCAAGTCCTACCCGGCGCCTTGGCATTATTTTTCCAGTCAGATTGCGGCGCTGGAAGAGAAGCAAAACTAGGAAAATGGAATAGCATTTTAGATGCGGGTCTGACCCCACGTAAACACGTGGGGTCAGACCTGCATTTTTTATTAATCCGACGGGGGCCAACGGGGTCAGACCTGCATTTTTTATTGATCCGACGGGGTCAGACCTGCATTTTTCATCGCAATCCTGCAACTTTTATTGATCCATTGGGGTCAGACCTGCATTTTTCTATTGACCCGCATTACTCAAATGATACGGATGGGACCTAATCTCCGCCTCTGCTTCCTGCACAAAGCGGATCTCGTAAGGGTTGCCCATGAGCTGGGCGTATTCTCTGGCGCGGCCCAGGTGCTCATCGACACTCTCTGGAATGTCCGCTATATCCATAAGGCGGGCGAGATGGGCTTCCGCCTTGGCCCGGCCCCAAATGCTCTTGGTAAGCTCGAAAATTTCAACGGCCCGGACGACGGACTCCAGGGACTGATCCATCCTGCCCTGCCTGAACTGCGCCAGAGACAGATTGGTGAGAATCAGGGCGAGGCCGTTGGACGGCAAGCTGAGCTCGGCTTGTTCCATAGCGCGGGTTAGGGTGTGGAAGGCCTCATCGTAACGCCCTTCGCCTTCATAGGCCATGGCCAGGTAATTCAATGTCGCTGCCATGGCGGAATGGGTGCGGGGCTGTTCCTCTGTGAGAGGCTCGAGATACTGCAGTGCCATCATTAAGTAGTTCTGGGCGCTTTCAGTATCCCCGCTCAGCGTGGCATGAAGCCCTTTGAGGCGCCAGAAAACGTGGATGAGATCCCCGGTCGGCTCCCCCGGTCCGCCCATGAGGTGGCCGAGCTCGCTGAGGAGCGAGTCAAACAGCTCCAACTTGCCGGTTTGGATCGCATAGTAGATCTTTTGAAGGAGACAGAGCTCCAGCAAATCTTCGCAGCGGTGGATCTCGAAGTAGCGGATGGCTTTGTCGATGGACTCGAGACCATCGGCATAACGCCCTTCGCGAATCGCACGGCGGCCACGCATGTAGAGAACCTGGTGGTCGTAGGTGACGATGCTCTCATCCTTGGCATCAAGCCGGCTGCGGGCCTCGTCGATGGACTGCATGACCTTGTCCTCCAGGGTCAGACCCCCTTCGAGGTCGACGTTCTGGCCGCTGAACACTTCATGCCAGCGGTCGAGGTAGCGGCGGCCGTAAATGACGCGGTAGCGGTATTCGCGGCGTGCGTCCGACGCCAGACGGCTGTGGTGGATGACATAAGGCAATACGGAAACACCGCCGCGCTGGGCATACAGGTGCTCGTAGTAGTCAGCAATCTTTTTATGCAGGATCCTGCGTCGGGTGACGGAAATTTGATCGGTGAGGTAATCCTTTAGTTTTTGGTGGGTAAAATGGTAGATCAGGCGCTCGCCGTCCACCCACTCCTCGAGAATGCCCGCGCCTCTAAGAGCTTCGATCAGGTCCACCAGCTCCACGTCCTCGTAGGCAGCGATGGCCTGGATCGCCTCATAATCCGGGGATTCCATGAACAGCGCGGCGACATCCGCCACGCGCTGGGCGGGCTCGGAGAGGCCAATGAGCTTCGAACGCATGAGCTCGTCAAACTTCAGAGTGTCGAGCTTATCGATGGTCCCCTCGTTGATCAGATCCAGGTATTCCCGCAGGAGCAGTGTGTTGCCCTCGGAGGCCTCGATATAGCGGGACATGGCCGCCTCATCCAGGGTCACGGTCGAATTGCGAAGGCCGTTTCGGAGAAATTGCCGGGCCTCGACGGGTGAAAAACGTGCCAGTGGCACACGGAGCAGCCATTTTTCCTTGCAGCCGCAGGCTGTCATGAAGTCCAGCGCTTTGGATTTGACGTCCCGCGAGGTCATGATGACCATGACGTTTTTCAGGTGCTCGCGAATGAGCTCAAGGAGCAGATTGATCGAGTGGGTCTGACCCCAGTGGAGATCCTCGAAGATCAGAACCACGTTTCGACGCTGGGAATAGCGGGTGAGCAGGTCGCTGACCTCCTGCACCATGTCCTCGTAGCGGATGCGCTCGTCCCCTTCCAGACCTTGGGTCGCCATGGCCGGCGCTATGAAGTCCGCGAAGCCGAATATGCGGCTGGTGCCGGTCTCGCCCAGTTCCTGCAGCATTTCCCTCAGGATGCCGCGGAAAATGCGGTACGGCAAATCGTGCTCCATGGGGTACGCCGCCGCCCGCATAACTTTGACGGGGAGCTGGTGTTGCGGTTTGGTGGTGGGGTTGGGGCTGGAACCATCGGCAGAATTTTTTTCTTTTTTGCTGCCGATGGTCTTCTTATTATCTTTGTCTGCCTGATGGTCATAGGTGTGTTCGTAAGGCGGCGCGGCGGTTTTCTCGCTGAGCTCCAGTGCGCTGATGACGCGCTCCACCAGGGTGGTCTTGCCTATGCCGGCTTCCCCTGTGATGAGGATGTGGCGGTGGTGGTGATTCTCCAGAAAATTGTAGAGCTCGTCTTCGATGGCAGTAAGTTCGTCGTAGCGGCCAAAGAAGTAGGTCTTGGGACTCGCGGTGGCCTGAGCGGTCTGCTTGCCCTTGAGTTCGAGGATTTTTTCGTAGAGGCGGGTCGTGTCATTGTCCGGCACGACGCCTAGCTCGTCCTTCATGGTGCGCATCAGCTTCTGGTAGACCTCGATAGCGTGATTGTACTCCGAGGTGCGCAGGTAGAGGCTCATCAGGGCGCGGATGTTGTCTTCGTCATAAGCGTCAATAAGGACCATTTTCTCGCGGGCCTTGGCGGCCTCGGCGTAGTCGTCCTCTTCCTCGAGGCGGTTCGCAGTTTTTTTGTGGTGGTCGAAAATTTTCTGCTGAACGCTGCGCTGCTGGTCGATGAGCCACTCCTGGAAGAATTCGTCTTCTTTAAAGGAGAATCCGCTCAGAAGGGTCAGGTCCTCCCGGGTGACGGCCTGCACCGGCTCCAGCTCCCATAGGTCACAGCGCCAGACGGCGTCCTTGTTGAGTTGAACGCTGGAGTGGTTAGGCATGGAGAGCAGGTCCTCGGCGACGTGCTTGCGAATCAGGTAGAGGGCGTTGCGCAGGCTGCGTCGGGCGTATTCGGTGTCGCTGTCCGGCCAAAACAGGCGGCAGAGGGCGTCACGGGTGCTGGTCGTCTCCACGGCCATGAAATAGAGGATGGCCTCAGCTTTTTTGAGCGTCATATTGACGGGCTTGCCGCCGGCGTAAACCGCGGGAATCCCGAGGAGCTTCAGTTCTATTGCTGGAACCATGTAAACGCCTCCTGGTGGATGATTTCTATATAAAACCATTCGAAATGCATTTTGCAATTTTTTGTGGGGAGAAATGATTCGGTGTACAGAAGATCTGTTTAATTCATTATACAACAAAATTGCATATGCCTCACGTGATTGTCATATTCCGTAACTTTTTTGCATCTTGTGGGCATTGCAAAGGCTGTGAAGTGCTTTTCGGGTCTTGAAGTGCTTTGCAGGTCTGACCCCGTTGGTTGAAGTACTTTGCAGGTCTGACCCCGTCGGTTGAAGTACTTTGCAGGTCTGACCCCGTCGGTTGAAGTACTTTGCAGGTCTGCGGCTTGCGCCTATCGACCCCGTCTGTTCATGCTTCGCAGGTCTTGATATGCAGGTCTGACCCCAGCTGTTCATTAAAAAACCCCCTGCGCTCGCAGAGGGTCGTGTTTGAATCAAATTGTTTACGCCGCTTTCTTAACGAAAGTCGTAAGCGGATCGTGCTGCGGCGTTTTCTTGGATCTGAGATAGACGAACCAGTATGCGCCACCGACGCAAACGACGCCGCCAATGATATTTCCCAGAGTGACAGGAAGCAGATTTCCAACCAGGAAGTTTTTCCAGGTCAAAGTGCTCAGAACCTCTGCCGATAGATGCGAGGCCTCCGCCCAAGCCGGATTAGCCTTTGCAAGGATCCCGGCAGGAATGTAGTACATGTTCGCAACGCTGTGTTCAAAGCCAGAAGTGATAAACAGCCAGATTGGGAAGAAAATTGCAAGGATCTTGCCAGTCATATCTTTTGCACCGTAGGAGAGCCAAACCGCCAAAGTGACCAACCAGTTGCACATAATGCCAAGGAACAAAGCAGAATGGAATGGCAGGTTAACTTTATAAGCTGCGATCTTGATAGTCTGGCCACCAAGGAGCGCACCACCGCTGTTAAGCTGTCCGGAATAGACAATCATAAAAGTCACCAGCATAGCACCAATGAAGTTTCCAGAATAAACCGTTACCCAGTTTTTAAACATTTGACTTGGCGTGATTTTTTTCATCATGACAGCCGCGACCATCAGAGTGTTTCCAGTAAAAAGTTCCCCGCCGGCCAGGATGACCAACATCAAGCCTGTTCCAAAGATTGCGCCTGCGAGTGCCTTACCCATGCCATAAGTCGATGGATCTGCGAACAAATTAAAGGCAGCCATATTGGATCCTTGTGAAGCAAACGCTATAAATGCCCCCGCAAGGACACCAAGTAACAATTGTGAAATCGGACTAAGCGCCGCTTTTTTCTTTGCCGTTTCTACAGTAGCTTCTGCAATTTCTGCTGGGGTCAGCATTTTTTTCTCGTTCATTCATCTCTCTCCTATAAATGTTATCAATTTTATTTTATGATGGCGGATAAAAGAGTTACAACTTTTATTGTATTTATTTTAACAATATCATAGTAACACGACTTTCATAATTTCACAATAGTTTATTAGAATTATTGTATTAATAAAATTATTAATCATTTTTGCCTATTAATATTTCGTATTTATAAAATTTTCTGATAATTAACCTATGCAATCCTTCACAATAAAAATTTCACTTTGTATAATTAATCTATGAATTATTCTGACTCATTGATTATCCCACCAGGTGGAACGCAGCAATATCAACACTTTAACATCCGTAGTACGGAATAAAAGAATTTATAAATTCAAATAATTGCAATTTCCTAAAATTATAACTCAAAATGAACAGACGGGGTCGGACCTGCTGGGGCAACAGACGGGGTCAGACCTGCTAATGAACATATGGGGTGAACATATGGGGTCAGACCCGCATAACTTAACAGACGGGGCAAATTAACTAACGGGGTCAGACCCGCATAACGCATCCGTGATTGGTTACCTACGCCGCGTTGATGAATCTGGAAAGCGGATCCTGCTTCAGATCCTTCTTGTTTTTCAGGTAAATAAACCAATAGGCTCCAGCGACGAAAACCGCGCCGCCTACAATATTGCCAAGGGTTACGGGCAACAGATTGCCGATGAGAAAGTTTTGCCAGGTGAGGGTGTTGAGAGCATCGGCAGAGAGTCCTGAGGCAGCTGCCCATGCAGGATTGGATTTCGCAAGAATCCCTGCAGGCACATAATACATGTTGGCTACACTGTGTTCAAAGCCCGAGGTGATGAACAGCCAGATTGGAAAAAAGATAGCCAAAATCTTGCCTGTCATATCCCGTGCGCCGTAGGAAAGCCAAACCGCTAGGGTTACAAGCCAGTTGGCCATGATGCCCAGGAAAAACGCTGACAGAAACGGCAGATTCACCTTATGGACGGCGATCTTCAAAGTCTGACCCCCAAGGAGCCCTCCCCCGCTGTCCAGTTGGCCTGAAGCCACGATCATAAGGGTGACCAGCATGGCGCCAACAAAATTTCCGGTGAATACTACGGCCCAGTTCTTAATCATGACAGAAACGCGCACCTTTTTTGATAATACCGCCGCCGCCATGAGCGTGTTCCCAGTAAACAGTTCGCCGCCGGCCAGAATGACCAGCATGAGCCCGGTGCCAAAAATGGCGCCTGCCAGGACTTTGCCAAGCCCATAGGTCTCAGCCTCCGCAAACAGATTGAAAGCCGCCATATTGGAGCCTTGAGAAGCGAATGCGATAAACGCCCCTGCAAGAATGGCGAGCGCAAATTGAACAGACGGGGTCAGACCCGCTTTTTTCGTCGCGGTGTCAACCGCTGTTTCAGCAATTTCCGCTGGGGTCAGCATCTTCTTATCATTCATAGTCTTCACTCCTACTTGAGATACCATGTCGCTCAGAGGGATTGGCAATTTCTGAAAAGATCACGTGGGGTCAGACCTGCTTAACTCATCATGTGGGGTCAGACCTGCTTAACTCATCACGTGGGGTCAATAGGCCTTAGCCGCAGACCTACTAATCTCCGTTCTTCATGCCTTCATCTTAAATGATAACACATCTCAATTAGAAGTAAAGTGACTCAGATCACAAAATATCATAAATTTATTTTTGTTATCATTACAAATATTCAGACTTAACTCTCCCTCACTCAATCTTAAGCGAGGATCAGCAGCCCGTCTTTCCCCTTTCGAGACATAAAAAGCCCAGCCCCCCACAGCGTCAGGTGCCCCACAAAGCTTGGAAAATCTATATTGGGCGTACGTGGGACCATCGGCTAAAATGGTTTTGTGTACTTGCTCTATATAAATCTTCAAGCCATGGAAACGTTGACGTTCTGGACGACTGGGCTTAGGTCACTATTACTAAAGAAGATCACGCCGATGGTCATCCGGACCAGCACACCGCGGCCCGGACAACCCAACTCGACTAAAAGGTATTCTATTTGCCAGCCAGCGCCTTTTCAACCGCGGACTGGATCATGCTTTCATCCGCCACATACGGGAGGGCAAGGACGTCCTGGCCGCCGCGGATCTGGTTGTACTCGACGACCGTGCTGATGGAGTTCTCATTGCGAGCCCAAGCACGTCGGGAGACACCGTTCATAACGTCCCACGGAATCGCGCGCTGGATGATCGCGTCGACGCGGAGGCTGCCGTCGAGGACGAGGCCGAAGCCGCCATTGGTAACCTTGCTGGTGCCGACGCCACCGCCATTGTGGAGGGCGATGAGGCTCATACCGCGCGCCGCGTCGCCCGCGAAGGAGTGCGTCGCCATCTCGGCCATGATGTTGGAGCCGTCTTTAATGTTGGAAGTCTCACGGAATGGAGAGTCAGTGCCGCCAGTGTCGTGGTGGTCGCGGCCGAGCATGACCGGGCCAATCTCACCACTTCTGACCATTTCGTTGAATTTGAGGGCAATATTCATGCGGCCGAGGGCGTCCTGATAGAGGATGCGGGCCTTGGTGCCAACGACAAGCTTGTTCTTCATGGCGTCGCGGATCCAGACATAGTTGTCGCGGTCCTGGAAGCGTCTGTTCGGATCGATGACGGACATAGCAGCCATGTCGGTTTTGATGAGGTCTTCATCGGTGCCGGAGAGGCAGACCCAGCGGAATGGGCCGTAGCCGTAGTCGAAGAGGAGCGGGCCGAGGATGTCTTCTACGTAGGACGGGAAGACGAAGCCGTCGAGCTCGTTCACGCCGTTTTTGCAGATTTCGGTGACGCCGGCGTCGTAAACCGCCTTCATGAAAGAGTTGCCGTAGTCGAAGAAGTAGACGCCCTTGGCGGTGAGGCGCTTGATGACTTCAAAGTGACGTCTCAGGGTCTCGTCGACTTTCTTGTTGAAGAGTACCGGGTCTGACCCCAGCAGCGCAGTTCTCTCTTCAAAGCTCATGCCAGCCGGGCAGTAGCCGCCCTCGTAGACCGCGTGGCAGGAAGTCTGGTCGGAGAGGAGGTCGATGTGGATGTTGTTTTCATCGGCATACTCAAGGAGGTCGACGATGTTGCCGTGGAAGGCGATGGCGTGACCGACGCCCTCTGCCATATACTTGTAAGCGTTGTCGAAAGCTTCTTTTGGCGTCCTGGCGACGGAGGAAACCCAGCCTTGGGAGAAGCGCGTCTCGATACGGGACCAGTCGACTTCTGCGACGATAGCCGCGCCGTTAGCGATCTCAGCTGCCTTGCCCTGAGCGCCGCTCATACCGCCGAGGCCTGAGGTGACGAAAAGCTGGCCGGCGAGATCCGCGTCATCCGCGAGGCCCTTATTTCTGCGGCCTGCGTTGAGGATGGTGCTATAGGTGCCGTGAACGATGCCCTGTGGTCCGATGTACATCCAGCCGCCTGCGGTCATCTGACCATAGTTGGCGACGCCGAGGGACGCAGCGCGGGCAAAGCCTTCAGCCGTGTCGAACTGGCTGATCATGAGGCCGTTGGTGATGATGACGCGAGGCGCTTCCGGCGAGGACTTGAAGAGGCCCCTTGGGTTGCCGGACTCGATGTGAAGGGTCTGATCCTGGGTCATAATTTCGAGGTAGCCTTTGACGAGCCAGTACTGCATCCAGTTCTGGAAGACTTGTCCGCTCTCCCCGTAAGTAACGAGTTCATAAGGATAAAGGGCAATCGCGAAGTCTAGGTTGTTGTCGATCATGACCTGGAACGCCTTGGCTTCGAGGGTGCGGCCTTTGTATTCATCGATTGGGCGGCCAACGAGGTTGCCCTGCGGTCTGAAGCGGTAAGCGTAGATGCGGCCGTGTGTCAGGAGTTCGTCGAGGAATTCCGGTGCGAGGATCTCATGCCACTCTTCAGGGACGTAACGGAGCGCGTTTTTGAGCGCGAGACCAATTTCATCCTTAGTCAGGGTCATGGCACGCTTTGGCGCGCGGCGGATGCCTTCGACGAAAGTCGGGTAAGCCGGCAGCTCAGGGAAGATGTCCTTCAGTTTGACTTTCATTGCGCTTTCGATTTGTTGATTGCTAAGCATTCGAATGTCACTCCTTATCATATATTGGTCGCATTTTGGTTTACGGTGATGTGAAATTCTGTGAATTTAAGTCCATTAATTTAGACGTTGAGGACTTTGATCTTCATCTTAAAAAGCATTTTCATGCCGATGGTCACTTCAAAGTACCTCATGTGCTTCTCTTTGACTCGAGTATACAGTCGTAATGTCAAAAAAACGTCTAAGAGATTGACGATTTTGAAGAAAAATTAAAAATTTGTGTCAAATTACTTTTTGACGGTGGGTGCTGATGGGGGTGTCCGACGGGGTGTCCGACGGGGTCAGACCTGGGTTGACGTAAAATTGGACATACGGAGTATCCGACGGGGTCAGACCCGGGTTGACGTAATGTTGGATCGGCGGGGTACCGACGGGGTCAGACCCGGGTTGACGTAATGTTGGACTGGCGAGGTACCGACGGGGTCAGACCCGGGTTGAGGTAATGTTGGACTGGCGAGGTACCGACGGGGTCAGACCCGCGTTGACATAAAGTCAGTCAGCCAGGAGCAATAGACACTCGCCGCAGACCCGTTACGAAACATCCAGAATAATTTTAGTTTCAGACCGCATTCAACACGACTTGAGGCCCTGCTTGCCGCATTAGAAGCTCAATTTCTGCCTCTGAAGTCCCCTGATCCAGCCAAGTCTCTTCATCTTCTTCTCTCAAAATAATAGGTTCCCGATCATGTATTTCCGAAACCGGCGGCGAGCTTTGCCGCGTCAAAATGACATAAGCAAAAAAGCGATTCCCATCCGTTGCCGTAAACGGCGTATAAAGTCCTGCAAACGAAACTATAGATTTCTCTGGCCTCTCAATTCGAAACTTTGTACGATCCCCTTTTTCTCCATGCCACTCAAAAAAACCCGATGCCGGCACTATGCAGCGCCGCTTTTTCAGCGCGTCTTTAAACGCAGGTTTGACCCCGGCTGTTTCGCTTCTCGCATTGATGACAGGCCGGCTCATATTTGGATAAACGAAGCCCCACTTCATCAAACCCGCGCGAACTTCATCCTTTGCCTTAATGACAACAGGCGCTTCGTTAGTGGGAAAAACTTCGCGAGGTGTCCAAACCACCTCAGGGACGTCGTGGATTTTGTATCGCCGCAGTATCTCTTCAAAGGCTTCATCGACAAAATAGCGTCCACACATAACTCTGATCCTCCAGGATTACATATTTGACTGTTGCATTCCGGTTTATGTATACCCTTCTCGAATAAAAATATACTGTGATTCATTGGGGTCAGACCTGCAAGGTTTTAACGGAGTAAGACCCGCGAATTTAGACTTTGGATTAGATCAGCTAAGTTTCGCCCACTTCCAAAGGAAGCCGATTGCCTCTGGCAAGCGGCTTCCACACCTTTAATACGACAAAAAAACCCACCGCCGCAGGCAGTGGGTTTTCCGGGTCTTATCCAATTTTGTTTCTAATCCAAATCCGATACCCCGCCCACTTCATTTGCCATGATTGGCGAGGATGTGGGGTTGTGGGACCATCGGCGGAAAATATGGGCTTTAAAATTACTCAGCTGGCTTGTACTTGCGCTTTGGACGATCTGAGCTGCCATAGCTCTTGTCGCTGGAACCTGAATGGCGCGCATCACGGCCTTTGTAGGTTTTTTCACCGCTGCCGCCGCTGCGTGGCTTGCGGTCAAAACGGTTGTCCCCGCCGCCGCTGCGGCCACGGGCTTTGTCGATACGGACGCGCTTGCCTTTAAGCTTGGCGTTCTTGAGGATCTCGAAGACCTCATTGGCACGGGCTTCAGGGACTTCGACAAACGAGAAGTTCTCGTAAATGTCAATGTTTCCAACCTGCTCGCCAGTGACCGTGGTTTCCGAGGTGATCCACTTGATGACGTCACGCGGTTCGAGGCTGATGTTTTTGCCGACATTGATGAACAGTCGCACCATACCGTTGCCAGCGCCAGTGTCCCCAAAGCCGCCGCTGCTGATCTCGCATACGTTGCTGGACTCGACCTTGTAGCGCTCAAGCTCCATCTTCATGAGGATCGCTGCTGTTTCCAGAGAAGTCATACCCTCCTCTGCCATCGCTTCGAGGATCGCGTAGTATTTCTCAAGACCGCCGGACTCAGCCTCTAGTTTGATTTTATCGACGAGTTCCTTCGCCTTGATCTCCTCGATGTCCGCAATGGACGGGATTTCATGACGCTGAATCTTTTTCGAAGTATAACGCATGACGTCTTTCATCAGCAGGAATTCCTTGCCGCTGACAAACGTGAAGGACATGCCGTCTTTGCCCGCGCGTCCGGTTCTGCCGATACGGTGGACATAATACTCTTCATCCTGTGGCACATCAACGTTGAAAACGCACTCTACCCCAGTTATATCCAGGCCACGCGCTGCGACGTCCGTCGCGATCAGGAGCTCAATCGCCCCCGTACGGAAGCGGTCCATAACCGCGTCACGCTGCTGCTGCTTCATGTCGCCATGAATTTTATCGCAGGAGAAACCGCGCGTCTGAAGCTGCGCCGTGACTTCATCAACTTTTTTCTTGGTGTTGCAGAACGCCAGCGAAAGCTTCGGCTGGTACATGTCCAGGAGTCTCGACAGCACTTCGACGCGGTCGCGGGAGTGAACTTCGAGGTAGAACTGTTCGACATTCGTCGAAGTCAGCTCCTTGTGGACGACCTTCACCAGCTCCGGGTCGCGCTGATAACGGTTTGTGATGTCGAGAATCGCCTTCGGCATAGTCGCAGAAAACAGCACCGTCTGACGCTCAGGAGGTACAGTCTTGAGAATTTCCGTAATGTCCTCGACGAAGCCCATGTTGAGCATCTCGTCCGCTTCGTCCAACACGAGGAACTTGATCTCGTGCAGCTTCAGCGTGCCGCGTTTCAAGTGGTCAATGACCCTGCCAGGCGTACCGATAACAATCTGCGCACCCGATCTCAGCACGCGAATTTGTCGGTCGATAGGCTGCCCGCCGTAAATGGGCACGGACTTGATGCCGCGGATGTACTTGCCGAGGCGACCGATCTCCTCCGCCACCTGAATGGCGAGCTCACGGGTCGGGCAAAGTACGAGGGCTTGGGGTTGCTTGTTTCTAGGATCGATCTTCTCAAGAAGCGGAATCCCGAACGAAGCGGTTTTGCCAGTGCCCGTCTGGGCCTGGCCAATGACGTCTCTACCTTCTAAAATAAATGGGATAGATTGTGCCTGAATTGGTGTCGCTTCCTCGAATCCCATGTCGCTGACAGCTTTGAGAATTGCCTCGGAGCAGTTAAAACTACTAAATTTGATAGGTTCCATTAAATACCTTCCTTTTTTCGAATTGCAGAAATTACAATCGCTTGAAATGATCAGCCATTTGGCCTTAAAGTGAAAAATTCCGGGTTTGCAAGACCTCTATGACATAAACAGTAAGTAATTATTGAATTCAAGCGGCATTTCGGCCAAATTTCATTCTATAGTAAATCGCGCCATAAAGCAAGCAAAGTTACAAATTGATTTCGTTTTTTCTTAATTTTAGTGATTTAAATGATCAAAGTGATTCTGCCGATGGTCACCCCTCCCCCAACCCTTTCTCAAATTTACGTTGGGTGTTAAATTTAAGTTGAATTCTGGGTATATAAACTGCGAGGTGATAATTATGGTCTATATGTTACTTGCAGAGGGATTTGAGGAAATTGAGGCAATCAGTACAATAGATATCCTGAGACGCGGGGGCGTGGAGGTGACTACCGTGTCCATCGGCACACATCTTCAGGTGAGCGGCGCGCATCACATTAAGGTCATGGCGGATGCGCTGATTGGGGAGGTTGACCTGGATCAGACTGTCGAGGCTGTGGTGCTGCCTGGCGGGATGCCGGGGACGACGCACCTGGATGAGTCGCGGGACGTGGACCGGCTGCTGCATGATGCGGTGAAGAAAGAGCTGCTCGTCGCGGCTGTTTGCGCGGCGCCGCTGGTGCTTGGAAAGCGCGGGTTTTTAAAGGGCAAGCGCGCAACGTGCTTTCCGGGCTTTGAGGACTACCTGAAGGGCGCGATCCTGTCGGAAAACAGAGTGGAGCATGATGGAAATTTTATCACATCCCGAAGCGCCGGAACTGCGGCCTACTTTGCCTTTGAGATCTTGAAGGTATTGAAAAACGAGGCTATTTCAGCCAAGGTGAAGCAATCGATGATTTATCCGGATTGATGGGTAAGGTGGGAAAAAACTGCCAGCGGAAAGTCTAAGTAATGGACTTTCCACTGGCAGTTTTTTTTATTAACTAGACAATTCCATTTTAAAAAGTGAAATTAGGAAGGACTGTAAATGTACTATTTTAAAAAGCATTATGTCCACCCGGGTCTGACCCCGTCTGTTGAATGTACACTCATATCTTATGTACACCGGGGTCTGACCCCGCGTGTCAAGCACTGAAAAACACAGCGAGGATACTGCCCAAAACAACCAGGACGACATTAAGACGCAGCAGGGAAAGCGCTAGCGCCACGGCCAGACCCACTGCAGCTGATGAAACAGAGGTTGTCGAATATAGGATCTCAGGAAAAATGAGTGCGCCGAGCACTGCGAAAGGGACACATTTCAAGAAATTTTGAAGTCCTGAGCTAAGTTTTCGACCACGCAAAAGTGTCATTGGAACTAATCGAGGCAGATATGTAACTACGGCCATAAGCAGTACCGTGATGAATTGCTGAAGTGGATCAGTCACGTTTATGCCCCCCTTCCCGGCTGGAGTTATTTTCGGGTAAACTTATCTTTTCCAGCAGTTTACCGCCTGCGCCGGCAGCGAGCAGTGTTGCTGCCAGGATCCTCCACCCGCTGGCGAGACCAGAAAAAAGTGGCAAGTAATAGATCAGGCTGCTGATTGTGATGGCGAGGAGGGCGACAGTGACCATCGGCAGATTTCCTTTAAGGCCTGGGACGAGCAGGCCAATAAACATGGCATACAGGGCGATCCCCATGCTCGCGGCCAGGGCTCCCGGGATGGCATCACCCAAAAGAAGTCCAATCAAGGTGCCCGCGTTCCACGCGAGATAAGCGATTGTATTCAGGCCAAACAGATTCCAGGGCTCGAAAATGGGCTGCGGCTGGACGGACGCGACGGCAAAGGACTCATCCGTAACCCCAAAGGCGAGAACTGCCAGGAAGCGTTTGCCGATGGTCGCGGGCAGACGCTGTGAAAGGGACGAGGACATGATGAAATGCCTGAAATTCAGGATCAAGGTGGTCGCGACAATTTCGAGGGTCGAGGCGCCCGCGGCCATCATGCCGACGCCGACAAACTGACTCGCGCCGGCGTAGAGAATGGAGGACAGCGCTACGCCAATGCCGGTTTGAATGCCGGTGGAGGACGCTAAAACACCAAAAGCAATCCCGATCGGGATATAGCCTATCGCGATCGGGATGCCGAGTTTTGCGCCTTTAAGGAAGCTGTGACGACGGTTCATCGGTCGGCATCCTCACTTTCGCTTTCTTTTTTTTGCTTGAACCAGGCCTTTGATACTGCCGGCTTGCAAAGAATTTCGTCAACGCGGATGTCGAAAAAACGATGAGTGTTGGCGGGCTGCATGATCAGGGCGGAATCTGCGCCGCTGGTGCTGCCACCGATGGAAATCAGCCGCTGCTGCGTCGAAACCGCACCGGCATCTGCAGCCATCATGGCGACTTCAATGGCGACTTTGGTTCCCTCACCAAATAGTCTTAATGCGTGGGCGATTAGCTCATCTGTGCCGTAGGTCCCAAACTTGATCCGCGCCGCCCGACCGATGCCGCCCAAACTGTGAGCCGCAGTCACAACGATGGCCCCAGCCGCTTCGAGTTCTGCTTTGACTTCGGGTGTCAGCTCAGCGCTGTCAGGAGATTCAAACCCTGCTACATGGGAGACGACGATGAGGTTCTTTATTTGGCGGTTGGTGCTGCTAATTTCAACTTCGCGGGTCTCGGTGTTGCGGTCTTCGTCACCACGGGTCTGACCCTGGCTGTCAGATTCGCCCACAAAATCAAATTCTTTAAGTGCTTTTCGGGCTGTCTCTCCGGATGTTGAAGCTATTATTACGGTATCAATTTCGTTTATAATGGCAGCTTGCTTTACAATTTTTAAAACGTCCATTGTATTTCTGTAGCCCGGTTGTCTAAAGATCATTTTTACCTCCAGCTTAACATTAAAATAATTTACTTCAGTAATACTTGGCTTTTCTACGTTGGTTCCAGTAGTATATTTCGATGATGAAAATTAATAAAAACGGCGCCACGATAACAATTAAAAAACCTATTGGTGTTTTTGCATAATCAACAATGTAGCCCAACCACGGTAGAATTAACAAGATGTGATCTCCAAATGGTGTTCCGGGTCTGACCCCACCTGTGACTATCAGCGCTCCCGGATAACTGCTTTTCATTAAATTCGGATTAGAATTCTGCAATTCACCAGTGTTTGAATATATTCCATAGTCAGAAATCGATGCAATTCCACCATCATAATAACTTTTAATAACAACTGCCGATAAAATCACCAAGAAAATTATAAGCAAAAAATATATTAGGCGACCTAGAAATTCGAGAATCTTACCAAACCAACTTTCTCTCGTCATTTCATCATCTTGTTCAACATTAGTTATCTCTGTAACATCTTTTATATCCTCGGATCTATTTTCAATTTTTTTATTGTTTGAATTATCACTTTTTGTCGTTTCTATTTTGTCTGCGGGGATATCGTCATACTTTTGTTTTCTAAATTCACTTAATAATGGTTCTTGGTCAAAGTCGATACCTTCCATCAATTCTTCAAATTTTAAGGACGTCCAAAAATCAGATTTAACAACTTTAGCATGCACTTTGTCTTCAGCAATATTTTCAGAAATATTGTTCTGTTTTTGTAAAAGTTCTGGCGGGGTCAGACCCGTAAAACCGAGACTCGAAAGATCGACACCTTCAAAATCAAAATCCGATGTTGTTTCAAGATTTGAGTGATTTGAGTCATTCTTGACAGTTTTTAATTTTTCATCAACCGTCGCTTTACTCTCTACATCAAAACTTTTAATTAACTCTGACAGGTCATTCCCGGTTGTTATGCTTTCCCTGTCAAAAGATTCTTTTAATTTCAAAATATCCAAATCAGGGATAAATATATCCTCATCGTCACTGTAATCATCTATTTCACGATTTGTATATTTGTCATTCTTCAATTCAGGATGCTCCGACATCAAGGCGAGTATACTTTTTAAGCGTTCTTCTGCACTGACCTTGCTATGTGGACTAGTGGATTTTGATATTAGTTTAATTATTCTGGTATGAAATTCTGAAGGTGTAAATGGGACAACTAAAAAATCGTCAATCAAATCCAACATCGACTCATTAATTTTAGGCAATTCTGATAGATCAGTTATTAATAAAGTCACAATTTTAGGATCATGCTCTTTCACCTTATTCATGAATGTCAGCAAATGTTCCATAGTATAATCTGACGACTGACAAATTATCATATGTATACCACATTGACGGACAATATCAAGACTAAGCAAATTTGGTGCGCCTGCACTGACATACCCATGAACATGATGCTCAAAAAAATAGGAATTGAGATCCTCAAGAGTTACAATTTTTTGCCCGATCAGCAAAACTCTCATAAGACCACCATCCCTTCGTTTTAAGTATTGTCTTGATCGTTTTATCCAATAGACTAAGGAGAATAACAATATTTGAACATCAATATGACATTTCATTAAATGATTTTATTAACAAGTGTTGCTTACCAATATTTAACCTTTGAAATATTTTAACATATTTTTATTTACTTTCAAATATAGAGAGAATGTTAGAATTTCAATTATTTTAAGCAATTTATTATATGTTATATGCAAAGTGCATATTTGAGCTTAGGATCCTGGTTGTAACTATCGGGGTCAGACCCACACAGCTCCACACCAGCCCTCATCGCGTCCCCCCCAAAAATAAAAAGGACGAGTCACCCTCGCCCTAAATCATGATAAATAACCCCTATCTAACCTTCACCCCAAGAATATCCAACCTCTTGATAAACAATATTTTATCAACGACAATCGTAATTTTGCCTTCCTTCGTCGGCAACCGCTTCGGCACAAAAAACGTCAATCCTTGAATTTCTTCTATCTGATAGTGCTCAGGCATTTTTGGCGCTTTTAGTTCCAACACGGGAACCGCTATACTGCCGCCACTTCAGCACCCGCCAGACTTCGCCAGCATCACCGTCACTTCTTTCGCACCTTTATCTCGAATGTACTGAACCGCCTCCTCCGTCACTTCCACACTAATTAACCCATCCTTGTCCATATTCATCATCCCTTCAAATTACTGTTATTCTGTACCATCTTCGAAATCTCTAATTTGTTCGAGCCAAGCCTCAAACTCCGCCTCGCGCCCCTGTCCGTCCATCACGTAGTATTTCTTGCCTCTCAACGCTTCCGGCAAGTACTCCTGTTTAAAATAATGCTGCCGATGGTCATGAGGATACACATATCGCCCTCCGCCTAGCACATCATTCTTCCCGGACTCCAGTTTTAGTGCAGTCCCATCCTTCAAATATGCAGGGACAGACCCGCTTCGCCCTTGTCTGATATCTTCAATCGCTTCATCAATTCCCAAATAAGCTGCATTTGACTTTGGAGCACAAGCAATATAGGTGGCAGCTTGTGCAAGCGGAATCCTGCCCTCCGGCATACCTATGGTTTCAACAGCTTTTAAAGCACTAGCTGCAACCACAAGTGCCATAGGATCTGCGTTGCCAACATCTTCAGAAGCACATATTATGATCCTTCGCGCGATGAAAATTGGGTCCTCTCCACCCACAATCATTCGAGCAAGATAATGCAATACGGCATCTGGATCACTACCGCGCATGGACTTTATGAACGCAGAAATAATATCATAATGAGAATCCCCAGTTTTATCATATAACTGACCGGAATGCTGCATAGATTCGTAGAGTGATTCTACATTTATGACGATTTTTCCATCTGAATCAGGCGCACTCGTCATTGCGGCCAGTTCGACCGCGTTCAAAGCTCGTCGCGCATCTCCAGAAGCAAGTCTCCCCAAGGCCTCACGAGCTTCATTATCTAAAATAACATTGAGCACCCCAAGTCCGCGCTCCATGTCGGCCAACGCAGAATCGACGATATCCAAGACATCCTCCGGGCTCAAAGCGTTCAATCTAAAAACATTAGATCTGGAAATAAGTGCACTGTTGACCTCATAATAAGGATTTTCAGTTGTTGCACCAATCATGATGACAATGCCCTTTTCCACTGAAGGCAACAATGCATCCTGCTGGGTCTTGTTAAACCTGTGGATCTCATCTATGAATAAAATTGTACGTTTTCCATTCATAGCAAGTCGATCTTCCGCTCGGCCAATAACTTCTCTGAGTTCCTTTACACCCGACGTCACAGCATTCATTGACTCAAATACCGCGCCTGTCTGGTTTGCTATCACTCGAGCCAAACTTGTCTTACCGCTTCCAGGCGGGCCATGTAAAATCAGACTCGTCAATTTGTCAGTCTCAATTAAGCGTCTCAACAACCGGCCAGAACCCATGATGTGATGTTGTCCCGTAAACTCATCTACCGTTCTTGGTTTCATTCGCTCCGCGAGTGGCGCACTATCCTTTCGGTTCTCCTCAAGCATCAAATCAAACAAGTCCATAACATGCTCCTTTTTATCCAACGGGGTCAGACCCGCAAAAAACCTACAAGTTCATCTGTTATCATTTTTACTCTAATTACGATTATCTTCGCACAAACGTTCTATAAATATTATACCTGATCAGTCCCAATTTGAATATAGTCCACTTATTAAGTACGACTTTAAAACGCTTGCAGCAACTGCAGCGTTTCAAAAAACATTTTTTCAAGATTTTTTAAATGCAACTCTTCTCCATTTTCAGTTGTTTGTTCAAAACTAATATATGACTGAATTTCTTTTTGAAGTGAGTCGTCATAAATCATAATTGTTTCTGGCAGCGACTTAGAAGTTCTCCTTAGGAAGCTTTGTATGTATGATCGCTTAACTCTTAATCGTCTTGCCAGTTCAGCATTAGAGATCAGCTTTAGTTTCTGATTCAGCAGGATAATAGCTTTTAGGTATTGAGTGGTGTGCTCGTGACCATCGGCCCAAACAAGCTTTGAATCCTTTGTTGAAATGTCATTGACACCCACTTCAACTTCAGAAATTATCTTCGACTGATGTACACCCTTCAAACCCGTTCTCAGCGCCTCGCTCGCCTTGCTCAGCAAATGATCCAGCGCTTTGAACCGCCTGTTGACCTTTAGCTTCGTCAGCAGCACCTCCAGCGTCATTGGCTCCTGCACCACATCCGTTTCGTGGTATTCAAAATAAAACGGCTCGTTCTTGAACTTCTCAAGATGCTGTAAATAGGTTTCCTTCGCACTCTTGACGCAATCCTTTAGCCTTTTCATCAGCGCCAAGCTGTCGAACCACACCTGTCCAACTTGCCTAGTGTAGGCATAGTGGCTGCTCCACAAATAATTAAGGCTCTTGCTCAAGCCCGCTTTAAACGGGTTGAGATGAATATAAGCCATGGTCTTCATAATTGAATAAATTGTAAGGCATGGACTCGCGAAATAGCGGCCATCAAATACATGCCCGCTTCGGTCGTATTTCCGATTATACCTCTGCGTAAAACTCTGTGATATCCCCTGCATTACCTTAGATAGCGAAGTTTCACACATTTTAATCAGCATGTGAACATGGTTGTCCATTATGCAAAATGCGTAAAGTTCAAAATCATATCTCAATCTGTAACGTTTTATCGTTTCAAGCAGCATGTTCTTGTCAACATCGTGCCGCAGTAAAAATTCGCCATTGTTTCCTTTGTAAACTACATGATAGACAGTTTCTTGTTGAAGATTTCTCAATTTCCTAGACATAGAATCCCTCCATTTTATTCCTATTATTATAGTATATGGAGTTCTAATACATGTCAATATATTCCATTATTTACTTCGATCTTTTCACTTTTACCAATAGCCTTTTGCCAATGGCATGTTTCCCCCAATTCTTTAAATCAAAAATATTGATAAATTGGCATAAGCAAAACTATATAGGATTATTCAAATTTTCGCCAATTAAAAAGGGCCATCTCTCGGATGACCCCTCGGGAAAATAGTTTTCATTTTTCAGGTGGCTAGAATACCTGGTTTATTTAAATTTTTTCCACATACTTGCTTGTCATCAATGACAGCAACGCACCGTAGTCTACACCGAAACCTACAACATCGCCGACTTTCAACTCAGCCTGTGATTGGGTGACATCCAATATTAGGTGATCACTGCTTGCTCCAATGATCTCAATATTTGAATCCACTGGGGTCAGACCTTCAACGCGCACGTCCTGCCTTCCAATAGCGACAATCGCACGTCTCATCTTTCCACGATCCGTAAAAGTAGGTGTACTGCCAAACGCATCCATACCTATCTGCCCAGTCGGTAGAGAGTCTTTTTCCTTTAACTCTATAATCTGCGTCTCGAGTAAAAATCCATCATCATGAGTATTATCAATCTTCTCTCCATAGGCAGTTTCCCTTCCGAGTATAACTGCTTCTCCAAGTCTCAGATTTGTAATATCTTTTGGTAATGATTTATTTATAAGTTTATATAGGCTGCTTGAGTTGCCGCCTGAAATATATTTCAGTTTTAAATTGAATTGCATCTCGATATTTTTCGCTAGCTCCACTAAGCGCCCCAGATTATTGTCATCTGGGATAACACCTCCATAGCAAGTTAAATTGACGCCCAATCCAACAAGGTCAAGATTTGACATCTCTATGACCTGTTGAACTAAATCCTCCAAATCCTCAGGCAACACGCCTTCACGAAGGTCACCCAGATCGACCATAATTATAATTTCATGTTGTTTGTTTTTTTCTTTAGCAGCCGATGAAAGCGCTTTCAAAGTTTCTGACTCAGAATTCAGCGACAAATCTGCAAATTCTATGACTTCATCAATTTCAGACAGCATTGGTAATCTTAGTAGGACTCTTTTCACATCTGGCGCGATATTTTTTAATGCTTTCAAATTTTCGATTCTCGAATCCGCCAGCATAGTATATCCAGCTTCAATCATAGCTCTAGTTATGCCAGGATGTGCACAGTGAACTTTAGTTACCACCATAGGTTCAATGCCGTTGTCGACACAAAGTGTTCGCAAAATTTCTGCGTTGTGTTTAATTTTCTCAATATCTATTTTTAGTCTCGGATACATGATATCCCTCCTGCGTTTTCTGCAAGTTAAGTGAATTATTTCAATCAAGGCCTGACCCCTCATTCCGCGACGTAGTGTGATGTTTGCTGGGTGTGTCGCGAAACATAAATATGAGGTTGATCACATGGGGTCAGACCCTGATAGAAATCAAAATATTTCAATCAAGGCCTGACCCCTCATTTCGCGACGTAGTATGATGT
>Ga0302241_1000132_pt1 | contig 78681 bp, 74 predicted proteins | sample AAG_UR_Arg_MG_FD_193532 | JGI IMG/M metagenome (GOLD analysis project Ga0302241, IMG submission 193532) | Enriched activated sludge microbial communities from anaerobic digester in WTTP, New Holstein, Wisconsin, United States - AAG_UR_Arg | ecosystem: Engineered > Bioreactor > Anaerobic >... | reverse complement strand
CGGTAACCACTGGTTCTTTTTGTCATGCCATGAATTCTTAAAATCTAACTTCATAACTATAATACCCTCAAAACAACGAAGGAGCAGGGATTCGAAGAATCCCCACCCCAACTATTGACTTAGAGCCATATTCAAGTTCCGGCAGACCACCTTTTGGACATGCAAAAAGCAGGCTGAGATCAACCTGCTCTGAATACTGTTTGCGTATTCAATTGAATAGTACTGTCTTACTTAACGGATACCACTTCTATGCCTTTATAGTAACCACAAGAGCCACAGACACGATGCGGTACGTTAGGCTCATGGCACTGTGGGCACTCAATGATGTTCGGAGCGTCCATCTTAATGTTCGAGGCTCTTCTCTTATCACGTCTTGCTTTGGAAATCTTACGCTTAGGTACTGCCATTGATCACACCTCCTTAATTCTGACTAAAAAAGTTCTTGAGGCTCTCGAGTCTAGGGTCGACCCTGTCCTCGGAACATGTACATTCATCCTCATTCAGCGACTTTCCGCAATTCGGACAAATGCCCTTGCACGAAGGATCGCACAAGACTTGAATTGGCATTGAGAGGTGGATTTCGTCGACCACAAGCCGTTCTATGTCGACATTGTAGTCTTCAATGAAAAGAGACTGCTCATCCTCTTCAATGAATTCGCCGCCCTGCCGAATGATTTGCTTTGTCAGATCCCGTTCAAACTTCAATTCGACCGGATTCAAACAGCGGTTGCATGAAAAATTAAATGTGCCTGAATAGTGGACATCAATTTCCAACTCCACGCCTCTGCGCTCTACCATTCCTTTGACTTGAAAAGGTGAAACACCTTCCGCACCGAAAACCTCAAAGTCGGATAGATCCAGAGTAAGCGTCATTTCAAAAGGCATTTGGCTCAGCTTTCCGCTGATCACATTTGTGAGATTGAGAACCATATGACACCTCTAGTTTACAACATGATAATTATATAAGCGGCCAGTTCTTTTGTCAAGCATAATTACTTGCCACTTGCCGACCGGCCCACGGCTTAGTTATTATACACCTAACAGCTGTGCTTTGTACACCAAATTTCGGAAAAATCTTAAACGAAATTCAAATCATAAGAAGACGCGAACCTTTTCAGGTTCGCGTCCAAAACCTTGCCATGTATGATTTAAAGATCTGAAACCTACAGCCCTTTGACGATTTCAACTGTGTCGCGTGCGATCATCAGCTCTTCGTTGGTAGGGATGACGAGAACTTTGATTTTGGAATCGTCAGTATTGATGAAAGTTTCTTTGCCGCGAACGTTGTTGCGCTCGTCGCTGACTTTTAGGCCCATGAATTCGAGGTTTTTGCAGATGTCCGCGCGGTTTGTGATAGAGTTCTCACCAAGACCCGCAGTAAAGATCACTGCATCCACGCCGCCCATTTCGGCCGCATAAGCTGCGATATATTGTCTGACGCGATCGTCAAAAGTTTCGAGGGCCAGAGCTGCGCGCTCATTGCCGTCTTTGGCAGCATTTTCAATGTCTCTGAAGTCGCTGCTGACGCCGGAAATGCCGAGGACGCCTGATTTTTTATTGAGGACGTTGTTGATGCCTTCAATGTCGAGATTTTCTTTTTCCATGAGGAATGTGATGATTGCAGGGTCAATATCGCCGCAGCGCGTTCCCATGATCAAGCCTTCAAGCGGTGTGAAGCCCATGCTTGTCGCAACGGATTTGCCGTTCTTGATGGCTGTAACACTGGCGCCGTTGCCAAGGTGGCAGCTGATCAGTCTGAGTTCTGTAATTGGCTTGCCCATCATGTCAGCTGCTCTTTCTGCGACATAACGGTGGCTTGTGCCGTGGAAACCATAGCGGCGAACTTTATACTTTTCGTAATACTCATAAGGAATTGGGTAGATATAAGCTTGCGGCGGCATTGTCTGATGGAAAGCTGTATCGAAAACGCCAACGTTTGGAACCGTTGGGATCAGCTCCTGGATAGCTTCGACGCCCATGATGTTCGGTGGGTTATGGAGCGGCGCGAGGTCGATACATTCTTCGAGCGCAGCCATGACATCTTCTGTGATCAGGACTGAGCCGCTGTACTTTTCGCCTGCATGAACGACGCGGTGTCCTACGGCATCAATTTCGTCCAAAGACTTGACCGCGCCATAGTTCTCATCGACAAGTGCCTTAAGAACTTCGTTAAGTGCATCTTTGTGATTTTTCATTGGAACCATAATTACTTCTTTGTCTCTGCCCTCTTTTTCGTGCTTAAGAACAGAACCTTCAATGCCAATTCTCTCAACAAGACCTTTTGCAAGAAGAGTTTCATCCTGCATATTCATCAGCTGATACTTCAATGAAGATGAACCACAGTTAATAACCAAAACGTTCATGATAGACCTCCCAATTAAAATCGATTGAACTTCACTCGTTATTATTATAAATTAAATTAGAAATATTACAAGTCAGAAACACAATTTGTATACATAATGCATTATTTTTTTCACAAAGATATTTCAATATTGTCCAGGGAGGTTCTCATGGCACCCAAAGTTGCAGGCATGATCACTGAATACAATCCCTTTCATCTCGGACACCACTATCATATTGCTGAGACTAAGCGGCTTCTGAACGCAGAAGCGGTCGTCGCAGTCATGAGCGGATCTTTCGTTCAGCGCGGCGAGCCGGCGCTTCTGGACAAATGGTCCAGAGCCTCTGCCGCTGTTGAGGGTGGCGCAGACTTGATTATTGAGCTGCCTGCTCTGTTCGCAGTATCAAGTGCTGAGTACTTTGCCACTGCTGGTGTTCATCTCCTCAACCAACTGGGGTTGGTAGACATGCTGAGCTTCGGCAGCGAGTGCGGTTCACTTGAGACGCTGAGAGACTCAGTCAAAGATCTGTCTCATCTTGATGTACGCTGGAAAACTGCCAGAAAGTCACATCCCGAACTCAGTTACCCTGCTCTTAAAGCCAAATTGCTGACGGATTCCGGTCTCCAATCAGCATCCACACCCAATGATATTCTCGGGATCGAGTACATGAAAGCCATTGAGGCACTTGGCGCTTCACTCTCCCCGTTTACGCTCCAAAGGGCTGGACATGGCTATCACGACTTGTCACTGGAACAGGAGAACCCTCAAAAAATATACTCAAGTGCGTCTGCGATCCGCAGCGCTCTTTTAGCCGGCGCACCACTTTCAACAGTTGAAAAGACAGTGCCGGCTCAAACACTGACCGCTTTGGAGAAAGCATCCGGCAATTTCCCTGAACAAGGCACAAGATATGAGCTGCTGAAATACAGACTGCTTCTCCACACACCGGACACCCTGTCACAGATTCATGACATGGAGGACGGGCTGCCGGAAAGGATACTTTCAGCAGTTAAAAGCGCTGTGGACTACGAAACCCTGGTGACGGCCATAAAGAGCAAACGGCATACCAGAAGCCGTATTGAAAGAGTGCTTGCCAAGATATTGCTGGACATTCCCACGACTATGATTGGTCAAAACCGCGAAACTCTGCCTGCCTATCTTCGTATTTTGGCCTTTAATGAACGCGGCCGACACCTGTTGAATCAGGCTAAAAAAACAGCGGGGCTGCCGCTTTTGACCCGCATCCGCCCCCAAGATCTGAAAGATCCCGTCACTGGACCACAACTCCTGTTTGACATAAGAGCGACCGACCTTAGAGAAATACTGTGCGGTCGAAATGTTTATGCCCAGGATTTGACGCGGCCACCCGTCTATGTTAAATAGCTTTCAGCAGGCATCATGAAAGACTCAAACATTCATAAGATGTGCTGCACAAAAAAGGGAAAATGAAATCAAGCGAAAAACCGGTAAACCGTTTTTCACTTGACCATTTTCCCTTTTTTAATTCATAGATTTTGCCTGGGGTGCAGCAGTTCACAATTGACGCCACGCAGCAAAAATTTCAGAAGCGATCTTGCCAAAGCATATGTCTATTTATAATCTTCGAGTTCTCTTAAATTTTTGCGCAGAGTATCCAGGACATCATTGACTTCGCTGGTAGCCCTACTCATCATGTCGTGGACATACTCAAAAGCATCCTCTTTCATGTTAGACGAAAACTGTGTCGCTTCCTGAACAATTTTGTCCGCTTTCTCCCTGGCCTGGCGTACAATCTCATGCTCGTCGATCATCAGCTTGCGCTTCAGCTCTGCCTCATCCAGCAGCCGCTCTTCCTCTTCGCGAATACTGTCAATGGCTCTTCGCTCTTCACGCTGCGCATTAGCGAGCAACGCATCCGCGCTTCTCTGGGCTTCCTCGAGAATTTGATTTTTTTGAGATTTAATCCACTTGACATGCTGGTACTCCTCCGGAAGCAAAATGTGGATTTCCCTTAGAATTTCGAGTAATTCTTCCCGGTCTGCCATTATTTTTCCCGTCAGAGGTACATTGGTGGCATTTTCAATTTTGTTTTCAAATTCTTCAAGAAGATCCAAAACTTTTAATTCAAGATGATTGGACGACATGGGTGTACTCCTCCTTATCTCAATCTATGCTGCATATATGCCAAAACATGGTCAGGGACTAACCCCTTAATGTCACCGTTAAACCTGAAGACTTCCTTGACCAAACTGGAGCTCAAATAAGAATAGTGGACGTCCGTCATTAAAAAGACGGTTTCTGTGCCCTCTCCAAGATGTCTGTTCATTGCCGCCATCTGAAATTCCGCTTCGAAATCCGAAATGGCTCTCAACCCTTTAATAATCACATCTATTTGGTTGGACTTCACATAATCTACCAACAACCCTTGAAAATGCGCAACCCGAACATTGCCAAAGGGCTTAACTGCTTCCTCAATCAGAGAAACGCGCTCCTCTGCTGTAAACATGGGGCTTTTGCTGCTGTTGCTGAGTACGCCTACGACGACCTCATCAAAAAGCCTGGAAGCACGTTCGATGACATCCAAATGTCCGTTTGTAATGGGATCAAAGCTACCCGGGTAAATTGCTATTGTCATTCATGTGCCTCCTGTATAAGGATAGCGCTGTGATGCCATAATGTCTTGACTTTAAAAAGCTGTAGCCGCTGACAGTCTCCGGCAGCGCTCTGGAAGCAGGGTGCTCAATGACGACAATGGCATCCTCAGACAACAGATTAAATAGGTCAAGCTTTTCAAGCACCAGCGTTTCCAAAGCTGCGTTGTAAGGTGGATCCACAAAGACAAGGTCAAACTCAGAATTTTCAAGTTGAGACAAAGCGGCCATCCAATCCTGTGTCAGAATTTTGGCGGCATCCTGAAACTTTGCCCGTTCCAAATTTCGTGCTATGACGCGAGCGCTCGCTCGGCTCTGATCCACGAAAACGACATGTTCCGCACCACGACTCAGCGATTCTATGCCCAGCGCGCCTGACCCGCCAAACAGGTCCAGTACTTTTGAGCCCTGGATTTCAAATTGAATCAGGTTGAACAGCGCCTCTTTGACGCGATCTGTTGTAGGTCTGGTTTCAAGGCCTTCAAGCGCTTCCAGCTTCAATCCTCTTTTCGAACCGGCGATGACCCTCATATTTCCACCTTCTTATCGAATTCTATCATAAAAAAGGCGCTTTTCATACCAAATGTCATTTTTTTGAAATGTCAGCTCTCTTATTAGTATAATCTAAATCGAAAAGCTTTCAAAGACTTCATGACGTCGGCGCCTTAAAAGTTCAATTTCATCCTGTTCCAACTGCTTGGTGTTCTCTCTTTGCAGCAAGTCGACCACTTCCTTCTGACAAAGGGCCAATATGTCGAGATGACGGGACAGATCCGCGAGCTTTAGCGGTGGAAGTCCGTGCTGCCGCGTTCCGAAAAATTCCCCCGGTCCACGAAGTTTCAGATCCCAATCCGCGATTTCAAAGCCATCCTGAGTCTCCACCATTTTTTTGATCCGCTGTTTAGCCACTTCTCCAGGTCGATCTGCAACAAGATAGCAATAAGAGGCATGTTCGCCTCTGCCGACCCGTCCTCTGAGCTGGTGCAGCTGGCTTAGGCCAAATCTGTCGCAGTCCATAACGACCATGACGGAAGCATTGGGTACGTTTATACCGACCTCAATGACAGTGGTTGAGACGAGCAGGTCAAGGTGACCATCGGCAAAAGCAGTCATCACTTGGTTTTTTTCTGAAGACTTCATTTTACCATGTACCAGGCCTACACGACGATGCCTGAATGCCCCTGAACGGAGGTCTTCGAAAAGGGACTGGGCGGACTGCAGTCCAGCGCTGCCCTCACTGTCCTCCACAAGGGGACAGACCATATAAGCCTGGCGTCCGGTCTCGATCAGCTGGTCCACTTTCAGGCACAGTCTCTGAAACTGCTTTTTCTGGACGTAGATCGTCTCAATAGGCTTTCTGCCTGCCGGTAGCTCCCGCAGCAAGGAGACATCCACATCCCCGTAAAGCACCAGTGACAAGGTTCGCGGAATCGGGGTCGCGGTCATAATTAAAACATCAGGACTTAAGCCTTTTTCCTCAAGGCGGTTTCGCTGGCGAACGCCAAAGCGATGCTGCTCATCCGTAATCACCAGACCGAGGCGGTCAAACACCACCTCTTCCTCGAGCAGTGCATGGGTGCCAATGATCCAGTCAGTCGCCCCGCCGGACATCCCTTCCCGCAGTTTTTTCTTGTGCTTCGACGCGGAGGTTAGAAGCGCCATACGGTCAACAGATTCCGGAAAAAGCCTTTTCATGGCTTCAAAGTGCTGGGCGGCAAGCAGTTCCGTCGGTGCCATCAAAACGCTCTGATAGCCATTCCGGGCGGCAAGCGCCATAGCAGCAAAAGCCACTGCAGTTTTACCGGAGCCAACATCCCCCTGCAGAAGGCGATACATGACTTTGTCTTTTGACATGTCCGTGTAAATATCCATTATTGCACTGTGCTGCGCCTCAGTCAGCCTAAAAGGCAAGACCCGCATATAGTGATCCAGAACATGCTCTGTTCTGAATGCAATGCCCTTGCCACGCTTGGCGTCCACCCTCAGAAGTGCGAGATTCAGCTGGAGCGACCACAGTTCTTCGAAGACTAGCCTGTATTTTGCCGCTTTATATCTCGCTCTGTCCGTTGGAAAATGAAGTTCACGGAGTGACGCTTTCAGCCCCGGCATCCTGTGGCGCCTCAGTACAGATTCCGGCAGCGTTTCCTCGAGTTCAGGCAGCACGGTGTCCAGTGCCTCCCGTATCAGCGCGGCCATATCCCGCTGGGTAATGCCTTCTGTCAGCGGATACAGCGGCATGATCACCAGCTGCTGTTCAAGCTGGTCGCTCTCTCTGAAGATCTCAGGATGAATAAGCGTCACCTGCCTGCCGCTTTTATGGACCTGGCCAAAGGCAGTCAGCGTTTCGCCGGCTGAATATTGCTTCTCGAGATAAGCCGCATTGAAAAACAGTAATTCAAAGGGCGTCATGTCCTCCAGCATTTGAAACCGCGTCATGACCCTGCCGCCATTTGATCTCGTGGTCTGAATGGATTTTACGATACCGCTGAGCGTTGCAGCATCCCCTTCTGCAACCTCGTGTACGCGGCGTCTGTTGGATTTATCCGCATAGCCTCTGGGATAGTGAAAGAGCATATCTTTGAGGCTGTTGATCCCAAGGCGGGCAAGGGCAGTTTTCTTTTTGATGCCAATCCCTTTCACCCTGGTCAAGTCCGAATGGGTATGCATGTCTGCCATGTCACCTCGCCTGAGTTTACTGATTCCTCGAGGAATCACCCAATTTCTTGCAAATAATTACAAGAGACCGGCTTGAACCGGTCTCTTGACGGCATTACTCCACTGAAATGACATAATAGTACAAAGGCTGTCCGCCGTGATGAAGTTCCAGATCCAGGTCCCCGTGCTGTGCGCCAATTTTTTCAATCAGAACTTCCGCGTCCGCTTCAGCGACCTCGGCCCCATAGTAAACCGTCACTATGGACGCGTCCTCATCCAGTAGTTTCTCAAGGGCGTCCAGCGCTACCGCTTCAATATTCTGGCCCACGGAAACGATCTTCCCGTCACCCACACCCAGGATATCATCCTTTTTGATCTCGATGTCGCCATACTGAGTATCCCTGACTGAATAAGTCACTTGAAGGGTCTTGACATTGTCAATGGCTTTCGACATAGCCGATTCATTGTCTTCAGGCGCCTTCTCCGAATCGAATTCAATCAGCGTCGCGATGCCCTGAGGAATCGACTTTGAAGGAATGACCGTCATAGGCAGGCTGGAAACCTCTTTGGCCTGATTGGCCGCCAGGATGATATTGCTGTTGTTCGGAAGAATGATCAAGTGCTCGGCGTGACATTCCTGCGCCGCTTTGAGAAAATCCTCCGTGCTTGGGTTCATGGTCTGACCGCCTTCGACGATCACATCAACGCCAAGATCTCTGAAAATCTTGCTGAAGCCTTCGCCCATAGCGACCGCTATAATCCCGTAGGCTTTCTTATCCTGAGCTTCTTGAGCTTTTGCCGATGGCTGCGTCTCCACAGAACCCTGCGCTGCATTCGCCACTACGCCATCTGCACTGTCTGATCCCGTTCCCAGACCGGCACCATGAGTCAGATTGGAATGCTGCTCCCGCATATTTTCAATTTTAACCGTGATCAACGGTCCATATTTCAATGCTTTTTCAAGAGCCATACCGGGATTGTCCGTGTGAATGTGGACCTTTACCAGCGACTCATCCTGAACAAAGACCATGCTGTCGCCCAACTTCTGAATTTCAGAGCGCAGAACCGGCACATCATCCCGGAGTGTCTCGATAATAAACTCAGTACAATAGCTAAAGGTGATCATTTCCGGTTCCAGCGCAGCGCCGGCCGCCTTCAGCACGTTTTCGCTTCTTTCGACCTGAATTTCCACTTCCTTGCCAAGGATGGCATCCAAAAATCCAAGGAGAATAAAAACCAGGCCTTTGCCGCCGGCATCCACAACGCCTGCCGCTTTTAAGACAGGAAGGTAATCCGGCGTCCGCTCCAGAGTTTCCTCAGAGCGCTTGATCAGATTTTCCAGGAGCTCCTGGACAGGTACTGCCTGTTCCGTATAATCCATACCATGCTCCGCTGTCTTTCGAATCACGGTGAGGATCGTCCCCTCAACAGGTTTCATGACGGCCTTATAGGCAGTATCTGAGGCATCCTTGAGGGCATGGGCAAAGTCAATGGAGTTCAGAGTCTGTTTATCCTGACAGCCCTTTGCAAAGCCCCTGAAAATTTGGGACAGAATGACGCCCGAGTTTCCTCTGGCACCCATCAGAGAGCCCTTCGACATGGCTTTGGCGACGATCTCAACTGAGACCTCACCTTCGTGCTTCGCAATTTCGCTCAGCGCGGCATTCATGGTCAGCGACATATTGGTGCCTGTGTCTCCGTCAGGAACCGGAAAGACGTTCAGAGAATCGACCAGGTTCTTGTTTTTATTCAATGTTGCGGCAGCCTGCTTGAACATCTTGGACAGCAGCACACCGTCAATTTTCATAATATCCAAAGGTCATCCCTCCCAAAATCAGGCTTGAACCCTGACCCCTTCAATATTCAGATTCACTTTCAGGACTTTGAGGCCCGTTTGGTTCTCGACACTGTACTTCACGCGTTCGATTATGTTTTGGGCGACCACGGAAATTTTGGTTCCAAATTGAACGATGACAAACAGATCGATCACGATGCCGTCTTCCTCTGAATGAATCCGAACACCCTTAGAGAGATTTTCTTTTTTCAGCAGATTGGCAATCCCGCCTGTAGTGTTGCGCGATGCCATACCCACCAGGCCGTAGCATTCAATGGCTGCCGCGCCCGCAATCGTGGCAATGACGTCGTTATTAATGAAAACTGCACCATGTGCGTTTTCTACTTTTATGGTCATATTGGTTCCTCCCCTTTAACAATCCATATTGATTTTACTATGATTAGAGTAGTGTGACAACCTTATCTGTGCCATTATACCCTAATTTCCTTCAAGATTAACTTGCAAACACAGAAATGATCTGTTAGAATAAATTTGCTTATGTGTTATTTGTTTTAGGGAGGTGTAACAATGGCAAGAGTATGCGAAGTGTGCGGAAAAGGCAAGGTCAGCGGCAATAATGTCAGCCATGCCAACAACCATACAAGAAGAACTTGGGCGCCGAACCTCAGACGCGTGAAAGCGGTCGTTGACGGTTCACCAAAGAGACTGATGGTCTGTACAAGATGCCTGCGTTCAGGTAATGTTGTTCGCGCTATCTAATTGGATCTGCCTTAAAGTCTGCCCCAATTTGCTGTGGCGGACTTTTTTGCTTTATTAAAAGGCAAGGCCAAAAAGTGAAAAATGAGAAATGAGCCCGACTTCAGAGTATGAAGTTCGGGCTTTTCTTATGCCCTGTCCCTGCACTGCATCAAAAAAACTTTTCCGCTGTGAAGTGTCACAAAACCCTCATTTTCCTTCAGTCGGTTGCTGACACCCAAGGTCCCTGCGCGCCGGAGGATCAGTTTCTCACCGTCATACTCAAATCCGCGCAGTGTCACTTCTGCCGTTTCATCCAAGGACAGCACCGAAACATTGAATCCGTCTTTTCGCGCCACTCTATAGGTCCCAGGAAACAGCCGCTCGACTTCATTGTCAGGATCGAGCGCGCGAATCCGGGGACTTTTTTGTTCCAAACTGCCAAGCAGCATCAAATTGGCATAAGTGTGATCCATTCGGTTCCCAAAGGCCCCATAGAGGTCAATGATAGCTTCCTTTTCACTTGAACAGCTGAGCTCAACAGCTTTTTGAAGTGCCAGCTCAGTATCCGTCCAGTCCTTGACGGACGAAAAAGTCAGAATCTCAGCCTCCGGATAGCGGGTCTCAATGGCCTGATCCCCTCTATAGGAGTCAAAATCTCCAATGATCAGATCCGGAGTGAGCCCTAAGGCTTCAGTGGCTTCCAGTCCCCTGTCCACCGCCAGGAGGAGGTCATAGCGGCTCAGCTGAGCTTTCAGCCAGCTTAAATCCTCAATCAGCCCTCCGGTAACAATCGCGATTTTCATTGGACCGCATCCCGGAATTTCTGAACCTCCGCCTCAAAATCCGGAGCCCCAAACAGCGCGGAACCGGCCACAATAACGTCTGCGCCCGCTTTGACCACCTCGGCCACATTATCAGCCTTGATGCCCCCGTCTACCTCTATCTCCAGATTTAAGCCGCGCTCGACGACCATAGCCCTCAGCTTTGCGATCTTTTCCAGAGCTTGGGGAATAAACGCCTGTCCGCCAAATCCCGGGTTGACAGACATGATCAGCACCAAATCGAGCTCCGGCAGCAGATCCTCCAGAACAGACACCGGCGTTGCAGGGTTCAGCGACACCCCTGCCTTGACCCCCAGGGACTTTATCAGCTGGATCGTCCTGTGAAGGTGAACTGTTGCTTCCTGGTGCACCGTCAGGATATCCGCCCCGGCTTTGGCGAAGGCTTCGATATACCGTTCCGGATGCTCGATCATCAGGTGGACATCCTTGACCAGGTTTGTTCGCCCTTTCAAAGCCTCCAGAACCAGTGGGCCGATGGTCAAATTAGGCACAAAATGGCCATCCATGACATCGACATGAAGATAGTCGCAGCCGCTGCGTTCAATTTTCATAACTTCTTCCTGCAGATTTCCAAAATCCGCGGACAGAATGGACGGTGATATTTTCAAGTTTAGTACCTCCTAGATTGCCTGATTTCATTCATGATATGGGCGTATGAGTTGTATCGGGACTCAGAAAGTTTGCCGGTTCGAACGGCTTCCCGAACCCTGCAGTCCGGTTCTTCAAGGTGAAGGCAGTCATCAAAGCGGCAATTGCCCGGCAAATGTTCAAAATCCGGAAAACAGGATGAGAGAATATCATCTTCCAGATCCCTGAGCTCAAGAGAAGTAAAGCCAGGTGTGTCAACGACAAAACCCCCGGTTTCCAGTTCCAGAAGCTCACTATGACGCGTGGTGTGCTTTCCTCTCTGGATCTTTTCGCTGACAGCACCGGTCTTGAGTGCAAGTCCCGGCTCAATGGCGTTCAGCAACGAAGATTTGCCCACACCGGATGGCCCGGCGAACACTGAGACTTTGTCGCTGAGCATTGCCCTCAGCTCGTCAATATGATACCCGGTGAGCGAGCAGGTGGTCAGTATTTTGAAGCCGGTGGGCCCGTAGATCTCCTCCAGATTCATAGTCAGTTGGGACGCTTCGTCATCCAGATCCACTTTGTTGAAGACGAGAACCACATCGAGCCCTTCCTTGACAGCCAAAACTGTCATCTTGTCCAGCAGAACCATGTTTGGGTCCGGAAAACGAACCGCGAACACTATGACCGCCTGATCGACGTTTGACACCGGCGGCCGCAGAAGTTCGGAAGTTCTAGGCAGGATGTCCTCAATAGACCCATTCTGTTTGGAGAAGAGGACGCGGTCCCCCACCATAGGGACCAGTCCCATTTTTTTAAACTTTCCACGTGCCTTGCATTCGAGAATTCCAGTGTGATCCTGAACGTAGTAAAATCCGGCGATCCCTTTGACAATCCGACCTTCAGACAGTTTTTCCCCCATTAATTGAATACCTCTTCATTGGAGCTGACCAGAACATCGTCAAAATATATGTTGACGCCAACAGTACCTGTACCGCTGATGGTCACGGAAACCCGCTCTTCTGACTTGCTGTGCGTCTTCTGGTAAACTATTTCAGATGCGCCGTCTTTGACCAATACCACTTTGACCTCAAATTCATCTTTTTCGTAAACCAAAGGAATGGTCAGCGTTTTCTCGACAGGCTGCGGTGTTGAATTTGGATCTTTGCCTTTGCTGACTACGAGGTTGACCCGGTCGGTCGGCTGTACTTCACGTCCGCCTTCAATACTCTGGGACATAACCAGATTCGCGGCAAAAGTATCACTGAAGTCATAGGAGACGTCTCCTACCGTGATGCCGTATTGTTCCAGGGTCATCCTTGCGCTTTCCAGGGCACTGCCAACTATGGTAGGCATGATGCTCTTTCCAGGCACTTTGCCTTTGCTGACAAACAAATCGATTGACGTATTTTTTGGCTCTTTGAGGCCTGCAAATGGTGATTGACTGATGACGGTGCCTTCAGGCGCCTCATTCTCAATTTCCTCTACATCCCCTACCTTGAATCCGGCATTGACTATCAGGATTTCGACTTCTGCAAGGGGCTTTTGAACCAGATTAGGCACCTCATAAAGTTCAGTGCCGAGGCTTAGAGTAAGTGAAATAGTATAACCCGGCTTCAGAAGCGTCCCTTCTTCGTGGGACTGTGAAATGACTTCATTAGGGGCATAAGATCCGGAGTAAATTTTGTCTCCGACTTCACCTTTAAAGCCATGATCCTCCAGGAGCTGCAGCGCAACTTCCAGATCCAGTCCGGTCACATTTGGAACTGCAGTTGGCTGGCTCTCCTCAAGCAAATTTTTCATGATGAAGCCTGCGCCTATGAAGATGACGGCAGCGATTAAGGCAAGTGCTATGGTTATGAACAGCCTTTTTTTGTCTGCCTTCTCCGCGCCTGGCTGAACCGCCTCCACCTCTTCAGTGGCTCTGCGCTGAGCAAACCGCGTTGGATTCGTATTTTCAAGTGAACGGGTTTCATCAAACAGCAGATCCTCATCAATTTTGGGGATCATCATAGTTTTGGCATCTTCGTCAGCGCCTTCAATCATGACAATATGATCCGGTCTGAGGAGAACTTCATCCAAGTCGTTCAACATTTCCGTCACATTGGCATATCTGAATTCCGGATTTTTCTGAATGGCTTTTAGAATCACGCCTTCAAGACCAACACTGAGTCCCGGATTAAAGTCCGAAGGTGGCCGAACTTCTTCTTTCAGGTGTTTCAGCGCCACTGCAACAGCGGATTCGCCCTCAAACGGAAGTCTTTTGGCCGCCATTTCATACATCAGGATGCCAAGAGAATAGATGTCGGATTTCTCATCCACAAAGCCACCCCTGGACTGCTCCGGTGAAGCGTAATGCACTGACCCCATCATGTCTGTTGTGTTGATGATGGTCGATGAGGTGATGGCTCTGGCTATGCCAAAATCCGCGACTTTGACTGTCCTGTCCGTCCCGATCAGGATATTGTGAGGCTTGATGTCGCGGTGGACTATGTGGTTCGCATGGGCGTTTTCAAGGGCTCTTGCTATCTGCTTCCCAACGCGGATAATTTCTCTGTTTTCAAAGAAGCCTTCGTATTCCTTGATGTACCGTTTCAAAGTAACGCCTTTTACATATTCCATGACAATATAGCGAAGGTCGTCTTCATGGCCGACATCGTAGACACTAACTATGGACGGATGGCTTAAACTGGCAGCTGCTTTGCTTTCTTTGTCAAATTTCCGGATAAATTCCTCATCTGAGACGAATTCAGGCCGCAGAATTTTAATAGCGACATCACGATCAAGCAAGGTATCTTTAGCGCGATATACGAGTGCCATGCCGCCGTCGCCAATTTTATCCAGAATCTCATACCTATTCTTCAAAATACGTCCGATGATACGATCCACTAGCGATCACCTCCCAGTTTTTCAATCCTGATGGCTGCGGCGGTTATATTGTCAGCGCCGCCGCGTTCGAGTGCAAGCTCAGTCATAAGGTTTACAGATGCCTCCAGTGTTGCCTCCTTGGTGAGTAAATCTCCAATTTCATAATCTTTTAGATAATGAGTCAATCCATCTGAACATAGTAAAAGAATGTCACCCTCGTAAACTTCAATCTCATGGAGGTCCGGAGACACGCTGTCATCCGCACCCACCGCTTTCATGAGCACATTCTTTTGTGGATGGCTGAGGGCAGACTCGCGGTCAATGGAGCCATTTTTAATGAGCTCCTCCACTAAGGTATGGTCCCTCGTCACTTGACGAATCTTTCCCTCATGGATCAAATAAGCGCGGGAATCGCCTATGTGTGCGACATAGGCCAGGTCCTCCACGATCCATACCGCAGTCAGAGTTGTACCCATCCCTTTACAGTCCTCAGTTTCATGGGCCTTGTCCCAGATGCGCTGGTTGGCCTCAGAAAAAACTTTTCGGAACACTTCAGCCGGCATAATTGCATTTTGTTCTTTTATGGCTATAAGGGACGCTATGGCCTCTATTGCAATACCGCTTGCGATCTCTCCCGCTTTGTGACCGCCCATACCATCCGCAACAGCAATCAGGTTATGCTGTTCGTTGAGATAATAGGCATCTTCATTGTTCGTTCTTATATTTCCAATATGGGTTATTCCTGCTGCTTTCACTTGAACCACCTCTTTATATTAGACTCTAACCATTTTAGCGATAAAGAAACCATCTGTTTGATGGACGCTCGGGTAGAGTCTGATTAATCCATCTTCATCTGACCACGGTGTATCTGCCAGCTTATAATGCGGGTTGGATGCCAGGAAGGCTGTAACGACCCCTTCATTTTCATCCGGATCTACCGAACACGTGCTGTAAACCAGTATACCGCCCTGTTTAACATAACGCGAACCATTCTCAAGCAGCTTTGTCTGCAGTTTCACGAGTGCCGCCAGATCCTCAGGCTGCCGTCTGAAACGAATTTCCGGCTTTCTGCGAATAATGCCCAGACCTGAACATGGCGCGTCCAGTAATACACGATCAAAGGCCTCCACCGCGTCGGCATCCAGAATTAATCCGTCGGCCACTTCGGGACGAATTATGGAAATCCCCAGCCGGCTTGCGTTTTCTCTGATTTTTTCAAGCTTTTTATCTGAAACATCCCGGGCAATAATGGTGCCCAGATTGTTCATTTTCTCTGCCATATGTGTTGTTTTGCTTCCGGGGGCGGCGCACATATCCAAGATGCGTTCTCCAGGCTGAGGGTCCAACACTTCTGTGACCATCATGGAAGCTATGTCCTGAACATAAAGTTCCCCTTCAATAAAAACAGGCCATTCCTGAATAACCAGGTCCTGACCAGAATGCACTATCAGCGCATAATCCAGGAAACGGCTGATCTCTGAAGCTATGCCGTCCCTTTCAAGCTTTGTTCTGACATTATCAGGCGTTGACTTTAGCAGGTTTACGCGGGCAGTCAGAGGCGGTGTAAGATTGTTGGCCAGCATCAGCGCTTCGCTGAACTGCGTCCCGAATTTGGAGATCCAGCGCTTTACAAGCCACTCAGGGTGAGAGGTTGTGATGGATAAATAGTTTATTTCATCTTCAGCCCGTTCAGGCAGTCTAAGAGATTCCCTGGATCGCTGAAAGTTTCTGAGGACACCGTTGACAAAGCCGCTGAGGTGCTGACCCTTTTTTTTGGACATTTTGACAGCCTCGTTGACAACCGCAGACTCCGGGATTCGGTCCATAAATATAAGCTGATAGAGAGACACCCTCAAGATCATATGAATGGTTGGGTCGAGTTTTGAGAGCTTTGTCTTCGAGACTTGCTGAAGCCTATAATCCAAAAACAGTTTCTGTTCCAAAACACCATAAATCAACCTGACTGCAAGGCGTCGGTCTTCAGGTGACAAAACGCGCTGCTTTGACAGATTATACACCGCGTCGCTGGACAACAAGGCTTTATGCTCAATATCCATGAGCAGTTCTACGGCAGCTTGCCGGCTTGTGAGTTTTTGACTGGCACTCGGATATTTTGTTTTTTGGGGGGATGGCATGATGATCTACTCCGTTTCGAGGCTCCAAATTGTCGCGGCAGGCTGAACTGACGTAAAGCCTGCTCTGCGGCAATCCGAAAACTAAATTTCCTTTTAAATCAATATTGAAATCAGTCCCTGGACATGCGATCCCGTATCAGAAGCAGACGCACAAGTTCCATGACAGATACCGCAGCGCTGGCGACATAGGTTCTGGCCGCTGCGCCAAGAACTTTTTTGGAATTGGATATTTCTTCATCCAGGATATAATGGCCATCCACCAACTCAGCAATTGCTCTTGAACTGGCATTAAACTCAATAGGCAGTGTGACAATGTGAAAAAGGACGGCGAAAAGGTAAAACAGAATACCAAGATCCACCAGTGGCACGATTCTGAAGAAAAACCCAGCCATAATCAAAATGGGAAGAACACCACTGCCAAGATTTGCTACCGGCAAAAAGGCATTTCTGATCCGAATAGGTTTGTATCCCGTGGCGTACTGGATGGCGTGACCCACTTCGTGTGCCGCAACGCTGATTGCCGCAATGCTGTCACTGCCGTAGACCGTTTGAGACAGACGGATCCTGTTGTTTCTAGGATCGTAATGATCCGTCAGCGAGCCCGCAACTGGCTCTACAATGACGTCCTGCAGACCATTCCGATCCAGTATGGCTCTTGCGACCTCGACACCCTTCATGCGCCGGTAAGATCCAACGCGTGCAAATTTAGTAAAGGTGGTTTTAACCTGGACTTGTGCAATCATAGCAAAAATATAAACGGGAATCAGGAGCAAAAATCCAAGTGAACCGGCGGTTCCCATATAACCACTCATTTTGACAACCTCCTAAAGGATTGAAAAGTATTCTAAAGTAGTCCAACTAATTTAAAAGCAATATATGCGGTACTTCAGGGAGATGCGTCTGTTCAGGCACCTTAATTGCCCAAGTTCTGCCTTAGCCATTCAAACAGTCACCTATGCCCAGACGGTGTCCGAGCAAATAGTCTGACACCTTCATTCTCCTTGAACCAGGCGCTTGGATTTCATAGAATCTGACAGCATCTTGTCCTGCCTTCACAGTAAAGCAGTCCTTGCCAACGTCGAGTATAGTGCCGGGTTTGGCCACAGTTGAGTTATCATCCCGGCTGAGCCTGACCACGACAGGCTTAAATAATTTCAGGCGGATCTCGCCATAGGAAGTCACGGCCGCCGGCCAAGGATCAAAGCCCCGGACCTGAGCGCTAATTTCATCCGCAGTCCTCTCCCAGTCGATTTCAGCCATTTTCTTGTCGATCTTAGGTGCATAGGTTGCAATTTCATGAATTTGCGGTTCCGGACTCAAACCGTTGTCCCGTATGGCTTCCAGTGTTTTGGTAAGAACATCTGCACCTATGGACATCAATTGATCGTGAAGTTCTCCCCCGGTCACTGATGCAGTCAGTTCCACAGCTTCCTTAAGCAGCATATCGCCTTCATCCAATCCGGCACTCATTTTCATAGTCGTGACACCGGTCTCTGTCTCACCGCTGACAATAGACCACTGAATGGGAGAAGCACCTCTGAGTCTGGGCAGCAGCGAAGCATGAACATTGATGCAGCCATGAACGGGCAATTCCAGAATTTCCTGAGAAAGAATTTGTCCATAGGCAACGACGACGATCAAGTCAGGCTGCAGTATTTTTAGAGATTCCATGGCTTCACTGCTTTTAATTCTTTCAGGCTGATAGACAGGAATGCCGGAACGCTCCGCAGCCACTTTGATGGGTGGCGGCGTCAGCTTGTTCCCTCTGCCGCTTGGTCTGTCCGGCTGTGTAAACACTGCGGAGACTTCAGCGCCTTCAAAGCTGATACATGCCTCAAGACAGGGCACTGCAAACTCGGGCGTACCCATAAACACAATTTTCATGCTGATCGTTACGCCTCCTCAATGAGTTTGTCAATGAACAAAACACCGTCCAGGTGGTCTATCTCATGACAAAGTGCCCTGGCTAAAAGTTCTTCACCTTCAACGACATAGGTCTGGCCATTTTCATTGAGAGCCTCCACCCAGACTTTTGCTGGTCTGCGCACAGATCCGGCACGCTCAGGCACACTCAGACAGCCCTCCACTTCGAACTGCTCGCCTTCCTCCCGGATGATCTTAGGATTGATCAGTACTTTGACACCTGTTTCATCATAAACATCTATGACAGCGATCCTCTTTAGGATCCCCACCTGCGGCGCCGCCAAACCTACGCCTTCCGCATGATACATGGTATCGATCATATCTTCAACCAGATCCTTGATTTTTTGATCTATAACCGCAACTTCCTTTGACCGTTTTCTAAGGACCTCATCACCTTCAGTCCGAATATTTCTGATAGCCATTCTAATATAATCCTCCTTACTTTTGCGCCAATACAGTCTTAAATTGACTGCTTCCCCATAGTTACAAGACGCTGATCGCTTTGATGTCCACAGTGGTTCTCACATCCTGGCGGTCCGCCGGAAGACTTCGAAGAATTTTTTCCAGCAATTTAAGCATCTCTTCCCTATATTTTATTATAATTTGCCATCGATATCTATTTTTAATTTTGCCGTAGACTGCAGGATGGGGACCGAGTATTTCCAGGTCACCTTTTTTTAATAGTTCTGATGGTATTTTTGATATGAACCAGTCATTTAAAGACATTGCACTTTTTTCGACGGCCTCCGGCTTAAAGCCGGAAAGGATGATATTGGCCATTTGTAAATAGGGCGGATACCCAAAGGCTTTTCGCAGGCCCATCTCCTCTTCATAGAAGCCAATATAATCATGCTCTGCTGCCCTGACAATGGCAAAGTGTTCAGGAACATAGGTTTGAACCACAACTCTGCCCTGGGTTTCTGCCCTGCCTGATCTGCCGCTGACCTGTGTCATTAGCTGAAAAGTTCTTTCAGATGCCTGAAAATCCGGAAGATTAAGGGTCACATCTGCCAGAATGACACCCACAAGTCCCACATTCGCAAAATCCAGCCCCTTTGAAATCAACTGTGTACCAATCAAGACCCTGGTTTTTCCGGATTCAAAATCCGTCAGGATTTCTTCAAGAGCGCCCTTTTTTGACAGGGATTCACTGTCCATTCTGGCAGTCGCAACGTTGGGAAAGGTTTCTGCAAATGCCTCTTCAACCTTTTCTGTACCGCTCCCATAAAATTTAAAATAACGGCTGCCACACTCCGGACACACAGTCGGAATTGACGATCGATAATGGCAGTAACTGCACCGGGCGTGATTCTGCCCTTTGTGAAAGATCAGGCTGACATCACAATTCGGACATTTCAAGGCATAGCCGCAGCTTCGACAAGAAATGAAAGTATGATAGCCTTTCCGGTTCAGGAGCAGCATGATTTGCTGGCCTCGCTCGAGGGTTTCTGTTATGGCAGTCTCGAGCTGTCTGCTGAACATGGAACGGTTGCCTGACATCAGCTCAAGACGCATGTCGACAATCTCCACCTTAGGCAGCGGCACCTGACTAAAACGCTTATGCATTTCCACCAGCTGATGCTGGCCGCATCTCGCCTCATGGTACTGCTCGATGCCCGGCGTGGCAGAGCCCAGGATCAGCGGCGCACCGTGAAGTCCGCTGAGGGTCTTCGCCACCTCCACTGCGTGGTATTTAGGCGCCTGATCAGACTTATAGGAGCTGTCATGGGCCTCATCCACCACAATGAGGCCGATGGTCTTGCAAGGGGCAAACAGCGCCGACCTGGGCCCTATGACAATATCATAGTCACCTCTGCCTATGGCGCGCCATTGGTCAAATCGCTGAGATGCATTCATTCGGCTGTGTAAAATGGCGATGCGATCACCAAACCGCCTTCTGAAACGGTCTACCAGCTGCGGTGTGAGCGAAATTTCAGGCACCAAAATTATGACCTGGCGGCCCTGAGAAATGGATAAATCCGCAAGTTCCATATAAACCTCGGTCTTTCCGCTGCCAGTGACACCATGAAGCAGAAATGAGCTGGGTTCATTATTCATCACACTGCTGCTGATCACATCATATGCCGCTTTCTGCTCATTGGAAAAAGCAACGAAAGCATTTCTTTTCCCTGAATCATAATAAGCCGGAAAAGAAAAGGCTTCCTCAGTTTCGGACTGAATCCGTCCTTCTTCCTCAAGCTTTTTAAGTCCTGCCGCAGTGGCTTTAACTTCTTTTTTGAGCCGGGATTCTTCTACCCGACCATAATCTCTGAGCATTTCGAGGACAGCGCGCTTTACTGTCTGGTTTTTTGGAATTTGCTCCAGCCAGGCGCTGACTTCTCCAGGCTTGGTGAGACTGAAAAACCGGTTATAGCGTTCTCTTACTGCGGTAGTCAAATGCTCTTCCCGCTGAATCACGTTTTTTTTAAAACACCGCTTCATCAAAGCTGCCTGAGTGTCGCTCAACTCGCTCTGCATCAGCGGCTTGGCGCTGAGCGCATCCACGAATTGCCGCTCTGTATCACTGAGATTTTTCAGATCCTGCGGATCAGCGTTTTGTTCTGCAGTGAGTTTATAGTCCCGTTTGATCACAGTCCCGCTTGGGAGCAGCAAAGAGGCCGCCTGAGCGTAATTGGTCAAATAATGCTCACGGATCCAGAGTGCCAGTTTTACGCGGGGTTCATCCAGCGCAGCCGTCATGTCACAGACGCTTTGTACAGCTTTCAATTTATCCAGTTGATCTTTATCCTCTGGCGTTCGTTTTTGAACAACAACGGCTTCATGAGTCGCATCACCGGCGCCAAAGGGAACTACGACTTTGCTTCCTATGACCACCTCGCAGGCAAGAGCCTGAGGAATCCTGTAGGTAAACAGCTGATCCAGAGAACGCGTCATTTTCAGCACAATCACATCTGCCAGCAATTCGGGCTGCTTCTGGTTCAATTGTTGCTCACGCACTTGAAACACCTCCACAGCATCATAAAGAAACAGGAGTAGATGCCTCTACCCCCGGATGGTCTATTGGGTTGCCTTGCTTTAACTCGTCCCGACTGGATCTGCCTCAGACAATAGATCAGCCGCCTTTTTCAAGATGGCCTTTGCCACTTCGGATTTCTCCATTTGATCAAATGCAGTCTGGACGCCGTCAGATGTGATAAACGTCACGACGTTGGTGTCGCTTCCGAATCCCGCGCCTGCAACTGTCACATCATTCGCCACGATCATGTCCAGGTTCTTTTTTCGAAGCTTTGCAGCGGCGTGTTCTATGACATGCTCAGTTTCTGCCGCAAAACCAATGAGGACTTGGTGGGTCTTAACTTTTCCCACCTCAAAAAGGATGTCGGGATTTCGCGTCAGTTCCAGCGTTAAATCTCCCTCAACCTTCTTAATTTTCTGGGTTTGAGTGGTCTTTGGCCGGTAATCCGCAACTGCGGCTGTCATGATGATAATGTCATAGTTAAGGTCGCACATGACTGCCTCAAACATGTCCCGGGCAGATTCGACCTTCACACGCTGAACGCCTTCAGGCGCTGACAACTCGACCGGTCCGGAAACCAGTTTCGTTTCCGCGCCCATGGCCGCTGCAGCTTCCGCAATGGCATAACCCATTTTCCCGGTGGAGTGATTTGTCAGATAGCGCACCGGATCCAAAGCCTCACGGGTTGGACCTGCTGTGATCAGTACACGTTTGCCTTCCAGCAGCCGCGGCAGGTCACTTTCAGATTCAATAGCGAGCAGTTTGACAATTTCGTCCACAATCTGCTGCGGCTCAGCCATCTTTCCAATGCCTTCATCCCCGCAAGCCAACCTTCCGCTGCCGGGCGCAACAAAGCCAACGCCCAAATCTTGAAGCGTTTTCATGTTTCGCTGTGTCAGCGGACTCAGATACATTTGTGTGTTCATAGCAGGCGCAACGAGAATGGGCGCCTGAGTCGCCAGAATCGTCGTCGTCAAAAAATCATCTGCAATTCCGGCGGCCATTTTCGCGAGAACGTTCGCAGATGCTGGGGCGATCACATAGAGGTCTGCGAGCTTCGCGAGGGCAATATGCTCGACATCCCAGGTCCTGGGGGCTTCGAACATGTCCTCGACCACATAATTCTGGGACAGAGACTGAAAGGTGAGGGGCGATACAAAAGCCTTAGCATGCGCCGTCATCACCACATAAACATTGGCGTCCAGCTTCTTCAATCTGCTGACCAGATCCGCTGACTTATAGGCAGCAATCCCGCCTGTGACGCCCAAGACAATGTTCTTGCCCGTCAACACGCCACTCATTTGACTAATCCTCTTTGTCGAAATCGATGATTTCCAGCTTGTGCTCATATAGTTCCTGGGTAGCAATACTCATAGGCTTTTTAATGGACTTGTCATCAATTTTAACTTCTGCGCCGTCGATAATCTGGCGTGCGCGCCTAGAAGTCAGCACAACCAATGCGTAGCGGCTTCCTGCGATATCGATCAGTTCATTAATGGGTGGTTTTAACACTTCGATTCCTCCTTGATTTCACGAATCAGTTCTTTCACAGACTGAGGCCTGATTCTGAGGCGTTCAGCTTCAATGATCGAGATCAACCGCGCTGTGGCGAGATCTACACGGTCATTGAAAATAAAATAATTGTAGTTTTCCATTAAGTCTATCTCATTGTAGGCGGCGGTGAATCGCTTGTCAATGGCTTCGGCGCTTTCTGTCCCGCGCCCGACAATCCGGTTTTTCAATTCTTCCATAGTCGGCGGCAAAATAAAGACAAATACACCTTCCGGATATTGCTCTTTCACCTTCAGTGCGCCTTGAATGTCTATTTCCAGCAGTACGTCCACGCCTTGATCCAGCTGTTCCATGACGAAAGCTTTTGGCGTCCCATAATAATTGTCATAGACTTTGGCGTATTCGAGCAGCTCACCCTGCTGAATCAATCTGATAAAAGCGTCCCTATTTGTAAAAAAGTAATTGATGCCTTCTTCTTCACCCGGTCTAGGTGCCCTCGTGGTCATGGAAATGGACAGCTTTATGTCCTCACGAAGCTTCATTAATGCCTTGCAGATGGTTCCCTTTCCAACGCCGGACGGCCCGGAAACAACCAAGAGCAACCCTTTTCTTTTCATTCTTAATGCGACTCCCCTTCAGATCGATTCTAAATCAGCAAGTTACTCAATATTCTGGATCTGTTCTCTGATTTTCTCAAGCTCACTTTTCAACTCAATGACGTCGTTGCTGATCTCAAAATCAGGCGATTTTGAGCCGATGGTGTTGACCTCCCGATTCATTTCCTGTACGAGAAAATCGAGTTTCCTCCCGGCAGCGCCGCCTTGGTCAATGATATCAGCAATTTGATCAAAGTGAGATTTCAATCTGACGATTTCTTCAGTCACATTAGTTTTATCCGCAAAAATGGCGATTTCATGGGCGATTCTCGCCTCATCAATCTGAATCCCCATATCCCCAAGCAAATCAGTAAGTCGATCCCTCATCTTTTGACGATATGCTTCAACAATCTGAGGTGACTGACTTTCGATCTTTTCGAGTCTTGATTTCATTTGGCTGATTCTTTCAAGAATATCCACTACCAGCTTCGCGCCTTCGGTCTTCCTCATTTCAATCATTTGACCAATTGCAGCTGCAGCCGCTTTTTCCAGGACGGACCAGATGGCCTCCCCATCCACTTCCACATACTCGACTCTAAACGCTTCAGGGTGTCTGGACATCAAAGAAAGTGTCACATCATCTCTAAGCGCATAACGGTCTTTCAGGTGCTTAAGCGCCGCGTAATACTGATCCAGAACCGCATCATTCGGCAATATGGAATAATCTGCGCCGACCTGCTCTTCGTAATTGACATAAAGTTCAATTCTCCCGCGCTGGACCTGGTCTTTGATCATGGTTTTGATGCGCTCTTCAAAAGGATTCATTTTCTTTGGGATTTTCGCGACAATCTCAGAATATCTATGATTGACAGATTTTATTTCAACCACAATTTTAATTCTGTCGCTGCTTGCTTCACCGCGGCCGTATCCTGTCATTGAATAGGTCATAGTCCGTCTCCTGCCTTCTCTAATAATTTAAAACGCCGCCAGAGTTTCAACTTCTGCGACTGCAACGGCGGGACCCGTCATGAAAATCTCTTCCCGATCATCTGCATAGATATCCAGAGTGCCGCCGGGTACCTTCACACTGGCGCTGCGCGTCAATCTTCCGGCGTGATATAGAGCGAAAAACGAGGCGCAAGCGCCGGTTCCGCAAGCCATAGTCAGTCCGGCGCCGCGTTCCCAGGTCACAACTTCAATGGCTGAGTCACTAAGCTGTCTGACAAAATTGACGTTTATTTTTTGTGGAAAAGCCGGATGATTTTCAAGTGCGGGTCCAAAGCGTCGAATCCTCGTTTCGTCAAAGTCCTCCATTTCGACAACCAAATGAGGCACACCGACCTTAAGGGCTGTCACTTTAAAAGTTTTACCCAGCACTTCAAGATTCTCGTCCAACATAGAGCCTTGTACTGAAAGAACGGGAATTTGATCTGCAGCAAATATAGCCGCGCCCATGGAAATTTTGACTTGATAGCCTTCATCTGCAACACGCAGCGCCACTTCTTTAGGACCGTCATCCGTTAAAACAGTGAAAAGCCCTTCCCGAGCTCTGCCTGTTCTATGGAGATGTGCTGAAAAGCAGCGGATTCCATTGCCGCACATGGCAGCTCTGGAACCGTCAGAATTATAATAAATCATTCTGGCAGCGAAGTTTTTATCTTCAGCAGGTGCCACCAGCATGACCCCGTCTGCGCCTACGCCGAAATGACGGTGGGAAATTTTGGCGATCAGGGCTTGCCACTGAGCTTCTGTATAATTTTCAGACCAGTCGCCAATCAGAAAATCGTTGCCGGCGCCATGCCATTTAGTCCATTTCAAAATAATTGCCTCCTTCACAAAAGCAGTTCCTTATTTATTCTAACATAGACTGAACCCGATTTCTTTATAATTTGCGGCGTGCATGCTATACTTATTGTATTTCAGGAGGGATCTCCATGGCCTATGATGGCATTTTTATGGCGGCGCTGGCCGCAGAGCTGCAAGAAAAATTAATTGGCGGTCGGGTTGACAAGATTTATCAGCCCGAAAGCGACACCTTGATTCTGGGAATCCGGAGTGATCGAAGCAACCATCGGCTAAAGCTCACTGCTTCAGCTTCGATGCCTTATGTTTCGTTGACACACGCAAAGCCTGAAAACCCGCAGCAGCCCCCTATGTTCTGCATGCTGCTGCGAAAGCACTTGACCGGCGCAAGGCTTATTGACATTCGCCAGCGCGGGTTGGAACGGATTCTGGACTTCGTCTTTGACACTTATGATGAGCTCGGCAACCGGGTGGAGCGCATTCTTTGCGCGGAAATCATGGGGCGCCATTCCAATCTGATTTTTTATCAGGCAGATTCATTGGTCGTCGTGGATGCGGTAAAACGCATCTCAAGTGCGGTATCCAGGGTGCGGCAGATTTATCCCGGCATTGTTTATCAGCTTCCACCGGGTGGAAAAATGGACCTTCGAGACACAGAACCACCACTTTTGGACTTTAAATTCCCTCAGGACGCCTTTAACGGCGAACAAGCCGGGGTAGTCGCTGCAAAACCAGCTTCTACTCTTAAGCAATGGTTGTTAAGTACCTTTCAGGGCTTCTCACCGGCGCTGTGCCATCAGCTCTGTCTTGAAGCGGGTGTCGACGCGGAGCTTCCTGCAGACCGTTTGGACGCTGCTTCCCGTGACGCAGTAGAGGCAGTACTGAGACGGCTCAAACATCTGCTGACAACCAATACCCTTGAGACAAGGCTGATTCTGGATGAGACAGGCAAGCCGCTGGACCTGACAGCGGCGCCGCTTTTAAGACTTGAAGTTTCCGAGCTTTTATCTCCGGTCATGGAGCCATCTCTGTGCGTCAATCGTATGTTCGAAGAGCGTGATCTTCAGGACCGGCTGGATCAAAAGGCCGCAGCCATGAAAAAAATGGTGGAAAACCGTCTGGAGCGCGTCATCAACAAGAAGAGCCACTTGGAAAACGACCTTGAGCAAGCGGAGGACGCAGAGAGACAACGACAATTTGGCGAGCTGATCCTCGCGAACGTGTACCGGCTTTCAAAGGGTGATCATGAAGCCATTGTGGAAAACTTTTTTGAAGAAGGGGCGCCTGAACTTCATGTGCCTATGGATGTGCGGTTGACACCTGTTGAAAATGCCCAGCGCTGCTTCAGAAAATACACCAAACTGAAAAACGGCCAGACAGAAATCCTGACTCAGCTGGAGCAGACCGAGCGTGAAATGGAATACCTTGAAAGCGTTCTCCTTCAGATTGAGCAATCCACTGATGCAGCCAATCTTGATGCCATAAGGCTGGAGCTTTCAGAAGAAGGCTACATGAAAAGCAAAGGCCGCAAAAAGGATAAACGCCCAAAATCAGCGCCACTGCAGTACAAGAGTACTGAAGGCTTTGAGATCCTTGTCGGACGCAACAATGTTCAAAATGACGAATTGACTTTAAAGACAGCCTCCAATAAGGATTTATGGTTCCATACCAAGTCTGTTCCCGGATCACATGTCGTCATACGCACCCAGGGAAAGCCGGTTGGTGAGGAGACACTCTTCGAGGCGGCACTGCTGGCTGCATGGCATTCAAAGGCGCGTCTCAGCGGACAAGTCCCTGTGGATTACACCGAGATCCGCCACGTTTCAAAGCCGTCAGGCGCTAAACCAGGCATGGTTATCTACGTGCACAACAAGACTCTGTACGTCACACCGGACGAAACGGTCATCAAACGTCTGCAGGTATAATGCCCTATAAGATTTGAAAGAATACGAGGAGGTCGGTGCAAAGACACAGACCTCCTCGTATTCTTTTGTTAAAAAGTTCATTTAGGCATCAGCGTTCGTAAATGCTGACTTCATCTTTTTCATCCTGTTCCGTCAATCTCACCTTGACGATTTCACGGTTTGAGGTCGGTACGTTTTTTCCGACATAATCCGCTCGAATTGGCAGCTCTCTATGACCTCGGTCTACCAATACAGCGAGTTGTATGGTCTTGGGTCTGCCAAAGTCCATAAGTGCATCCAGCGCTGCGCGAACCGTGCGTCCTGTATAAATGACATCATCCACCAATACGACGTTGAGACCGGTAATCTCAAAATTGATATCACTGCCTGCACCACCCCGACCGGCAGCTTCAGCCGGCAGATCATCCCTGTACTTAGTGATATCCAGTGCGCCCGTACGAACGGTGGTGCCTTCAATGGCTTCGATCTTGGCGGCAATCCGCCTTGCCAGCGGCTCTCCTCTGGATCTGATGCCAATGATGACAACGTCTTCAATACCTTTATTGCGCTCTATGATTTCATGAGAAAGTCTCGTGACTGCCCGTGAGATGGCCTGTGCGTCCATAATGCTCGCTTTAAATTCCAGAATGATCCCGCCTTTCAATCTTCTCCAGGGCGGCCTTAAACCGTTCAGGCAGCTCCGAATCAAACGTCATCAGTTCATGTGTCACCGGGTGTGTCAGGCCAAGGGTCTTGGCGTGCAGATATTGGCCATCCAGTGGAAACAGTGTTGTCTTAGTGCCATAAAGAGGGTCCCCGGCTATTGGATGCCCTATGGATTTCATATGGACGCGGATCTGATGTGTCCTGCCGGTTTCAAGCCGGCATTCCACCAGCGTGTAATGCCGGAATCTCTGAATGACTTTGAAATGGGTCACAGCAGGCTTCCCACCGGTGACGACAGCCATTCTCAGGCGGTTCTTGGGGTCACGTCCTACAGGCGCCTCAATTCTGCCTTCATCCTGATGAAAATTGCCTATTACAAGAGCCAGATAGCGTCGAATGGACTTCTGATTCTTGAGCTCCTCCGCCAGTGCATGATGGGCCAGATCAGTCTTCGCAACCATCATGAGTCCAGAGGTATCTTTATCCAGACGGTGGACAATGCCCGGCCTGGCGACGCCATTGATGCCGGAAAGCCGCCCGCTGCAGTGGTATAAAAGCGCATGCACCAAGGTACCCGTAGTGCTGCCCGGCGCAGGATGAACCACCATCCCGCTGGCCTTATTGACGACCAAGAGCGCCTCGTCTTCATAGACTATGTCCAGGGGAATGTTTTCCGCTTCGATCTCAAGAGGTTCGGCCGGAGGCAGCTCAAGAGTGATGACATCACCCAACTTGAGCTTTTCCTTTTTAACTGTGACTGCTTTGCCATTGACGGTCACATGGCCTTCCTTGATCAATTTTTGCAGATAGGTCCTGGACGTGGCGCCGGTCATACGGCTCAGATAAAGGTCCAGCCGCTCGTCCTGAGCCTCGTCGAATTCAAAACTGAAAACTTCATTTTGCTGATCCCGCATGTGCCTGCCACCTCCTATTCGAGTTGAATGCTCACCTGATGGTGAAGAACCATTGATAAATAAGACAGAGACAGGGACGAGCGCCGAACGGCGCAAAGTACCCTGTAAACACTAAAACTCGACATTCAACAGGTTAAAATTCCGCATTGCTGCGTTGTCGTTATCCGCGATACTGCCTAGTATCGCTGCTTCCTCCGCCTTGCACTTCGAAATTTTACCGCAGTTGTATGTTATAGTTTTAGAATTTACAGGGTACTAGTCCCTGCCTTGACTTTTGTAGATCCTGCTATAACTGAGGTTGCCGGATCAAACCGACAGTGTGCGCTTTAGACCTTTTCGACATACAGCCTGACATCACAATCATTCAAGACATAATCCTCATAAGGTGCCTGCTGACCGCGGATCAGCTCGACTGCGAGAGTCTCTCCTTTGATGTACGCCTGATGTGCCATAATGCCGGCATCAAAGCGATCGTCACATTCATAGAAAATTTTAATTTCATCAAGAACGTTGAAATCATTTGCTTTACGCATCTGCTGAACTCTTGAAATCAACTCTCGGGCATAGCCTTCGAGAATCAGTTCGTCAGTCAGGGTGGTGTCGAGGATCATGAACAGGTTATTGTCCATACCCACAGTAAAGCCGTCTTTAGCTGAAATGTTGACGAGAACATTTTCCTGATCCAGCGTGAAGGATTCCCCTTCCAGATCAATGTCAAAAGTTCCGCCGCTGTTCAGGACTGGGGCTGCTGTTTGCGGGCTGACATTTTGAAGCGCTTTTGAGAAAGCCCCCATTTTGCTGCCCAAAATAGGACCCAGCACTTTAAAGTTTGGCTTCAGTGAGAAGTTCATGTAAAGACCCAGGTCTTCAGCAAAGACCACTTCCTTGACATTAAGCTCCTCTTCGATCAGATCAGAAAGATCTGAAATCAGAGCTTCATAACGTCCGTCCACATAAACGCGTTGAATTGGCTGACGCACTTTAATTTTGACGGATTCACGCGCGCCTCGGCCCAATGTCACCAAGTCGCGAATCAAGTCCATTCTCTGTTCAACTCGCTCATCGATCAGCGCTTCGTCAGCAGCCGGGAACATAGCCAGATGTACAGACATTTCACCTGTCAGGCTGCGGTAAATCTCTTCGGTTACGTATGGCGCGAAAGGCGCAGCCAGTTTGCAGACTGTGATGAGTGTCTCATAAGTCGTGTTGTAAACTGCAATTTTGTCTTCGGACATTTCCGTCTCCCAGAAACGACGTCTGGAGCGGCGGATATACCAGTTTGACAAGTCTTCATTGACAAACTCCTGAATCTTTCTGACTGCTTTCGTTGTGTCAAAAGCTTCGAGGGCTTCGGTGGTTTCATTTACCAAACGATTCAGTTTTGAAAGCACCCAGCGGTCGAGCTCAGGGCGGTCTGCAGGCGCGACAAATTGAGCTGTCGCATCGACCTTATCCGTGTTCGCATAGAGGCTGAAGAAATTGTAGACGTTTTTAATGGTTCGGAAGAACTTGCTTTCAACCTCACGAACACCCTCTTCGTCAAATTTGGTTGGCGTCCAGGCCGGGGATACAAAATAGAGATACCAGCGGACAACGTCAGCGCCGTATTGATCAAACAGCTTGAAGGAATCTACAATATTGCCCCTGGATTTGGACATTTTCTTGCCTTCCTTATCCAGAATCAGGTCGTTGACCAAGACGTTCTTGTATGGCGCCTTGTCCATGACAAAAGTAGAAATGGCAAGCAGCGAATAGAACCATCCACGGGTCTGATCAATACCTTCGCAGATGAAATCCGCAGGGAAAAGCTGATCGAAATTCTCCTTGTTCTCAAAAGGCCAGTGGTGTTGGGCAAACGGCATTGCACCGCTGTCAAACCAGCAGTCTATGACATCAGTAACCCGCGTCATATTGCTGCTGCACTTGTCGCAGGTCAGGTGAATACCATCGACATATGGACGGTGAAGCTCTATGTCGAGTCCAATTTCTTCCTTCGCTCGATCCACCAGCTCTTGTCTCGATGCTACTGAAGTCGTATGGCCACACTCATCACATCTCCAAATATTGAGCGGCGTCCCCCAATAACGGCTGCGGGAGATCGCCCAGTCATTGACATTCTCCAGCCAGTTTCCAAAACGCTTTTCACCCACATAGGAAGGGTGCCAGTTGACGGAATTGTTATTCTCGATCAGTTGATCTCGGAATTTCGTCATTTCAATATACCAGCTTGGCTTTGCATAATACAGGAGCGGCGTTTTGCAGCGCCAGCAGTGCGGATAGTTATGGGCCATGGTTTGGCGCTTGTAAAGCTTCCCGGTCTCCTTGAGCCACTCGATAATCTCCGGATCCGCGTCCATGACAAATTTGCCTTCCCAAGGTGTTTCGGTATATTTTCCGTCCTCGTTGACGGGCTGCAGAACCGGCAAGTTGTAACGGACGCCGGTATTATAGTCGTCCTCGCCAAATGCAGGTGCGGTATGAACTATGCCCGTACCATCATCGGTCGTGACATAATCTGCCAAAGTGACGTAAAACGCTTTCTTATCTGCTTTGACGAACGGCATGAGCTGCTCGTATTCGACATACTCAAGGGACTTGCCGTCAATTTCCTCCAGAACTTCATACTCTTTGCCAAGTACAGCGGGCGCCAGTGCCTTAGCGACGTAGTAGATCTCATCATTTTGTCTGACTTTGACATAAACTTCTTTGGCACTGACAGTTAAAGCCACATTGGAAGCCAGTGTCCAAGGTGTCGTCGTCCAAACGAGGAAGTACTCGTCCGCGTCTTTACGCTTAAATTTGACATAGACCGTGGCGGTCTTGATTTCCTGATAACCTTGCGCGACCTCGTGGGAAGCCAGGCCGGTACCGCAGCGAGCGCAGTAAGGAAGAATTTTGTGGCCTTCATAGATATAGCCTTGTTTAAAGAACTGGTCCAGGATCCACCACTCGGTTTCAATATAATCATTGTCGAGGGTAATATACGGATTTTCAAGATCGATCAAATATGCCATGCGCTCGGTCTGATCCCGCCACACACTTTCATATTCAAAAACAGATTCACGGCACTGATGGTTGAAGTTTTCAATGCCATAAGACTCGATTTCCAACTTGTTATTGAGGTTCAGACGTTTTTCAACCTCAATCTCCACCGGAAGACCATGCGTATCCCAGCCGGCTTTTCGCTTGACTTGATAGCCTTGCATGGTTTTATAGCGGCAAATAGAATCTTTCAACGCACGCGCGAGGACGTGGTGAATGCCGGGACGTCCATTTGCGGTTGGCGGTCCATCATAAAAGACAAAGCCTGGTCTGCCTTCACGACTGTTGACACTTTGATGCAGCAAATCAATCTGGTCCCAATGACCTCGTAATACTTGCTCCGTTTCGGAAACTGGTTTCTTCGACAATTCAGGATAACCCACGCATCTACACCCCTATTCAAGTAGTTCCGACAATCAGCCGGACTTAAGAAACAAAAAAAACCTGAGCAAACATGCCCAGGGACGATCATCAATCGCGGTACCACCCAGCTTGAGTCTCCGTAAATAAAGAGACACCACTCAAAAAACCTTAACGCGGTTTGTACGTCCGCCGCTAACCTGATCACAAGCTCACGCGGAAGCTCTGGGGCGATTTTCCTTCAGCATGGCCACCGGTTTCCACCCTTTACCGGCTCTCTTGAGACGCATGATCTGAAATACTCTTCCCTTCAACGCTGTATACACTGCAAAATTATATTACAATTTCTTTTGAGCGTCAACCACATTTGTTGAAACCGCATGCGAACCTTTGCGCTCATTGTATTTCAAGTGACAAAGGCTGACAAAAGCAGTCCTCAACAAAAACGCTTGAGCTGCATCTTGGTCCTGTCCTTTTTCGAGCTCCCAAGGTTCGCCGCCAGCACTAAACGTCCATACCCTCTCACAGAAATCACAGCGTCGTCCGGAACGGATTTGTCAGGCCTGTTCTCAGGTCTGTGGTTCACCTTCACACGCTCTGCCTCCACGAGCTTTTGCGCCTGACTCCTTGACAGGTCAAAACCCGCTGCAATAACAGCATCGAGCCGGGTTGACTTCACCGTCCTGAACAGCAGCTCACCGCCCGCATCCTCTGACGGAAATTCTGTCCAGGGTACTTCTCTGACGCTGACCGGATCTCTTGAGACGCGCGCCAGTGTGTTTATGACAAAAGGTGCCAGTTTTTCAAGCACGAACACAAAAGCGGCCTTCTCCCCGTTTCTAAGGTCGCCAAACTTCTCCCTGGCGAGTCCCAGCCCAAGAAGACTGCCAAGCAGATCTCTGTGGGACCAAGCCGCTGTCACTTCAAGCGCGCTGATCTCGAGCAGCACCATAGGCACCGGATGCAGTTCAAAAGAATCACCCTGTGGATAAAATCCTATCACACAGGATTCGAATCCGGGATGTCCGCCTTCAAAGCGCATCTCAGGCAAATCTTTGTCTTTTGTAGCGGCAAAGTGGGATCTGCACAAATCCTGGACCACCGGATTGACAAAATCCGTGAAAACAGGTCTGTTCTGCCGCTGACACTGAGACAGCTGGTCATAGACTTTTGCCATTTGCGCGCGCGTCGTATCCTCTCTCGCACCCTCCAGCCACTTCACCCGGTCCATCATAAGCCAATAATGAAATTAGACAGCAACTGAACCGTTATAATCAACAGAATAGGCGAAAAATCGATCATGCCGTTATAGCCAAGCCGCTGAACGATCTGTCTGAATGGCGAGAGCAGAGGCTCCGTCACCTGGTACACAAATGCAGCAATGGGATTTCTCAAATCTCTGATAAACCAGCTCAGCACTGCTCGAATCAGGATTAAAAATACCACCAGATTCAAAAAATAGATCATGGTTGTCTTAAACAAATACATTTAAATCCTCCTGCTTTTAGAAGCTGTCTTTTCGTGTCGACCAGGCGAAAACGCCTTTGTTTTCCAGTTCGCCGCGTACATCCCCAGAAATGTCCACATTGCTGGGCGCCAGGATAAAGATGCCCCTGGATACCTTCTGGATGTGCCCATCAATGGCATAAAGCGCGCCGCTGCAAAAATCAAAAATTTTCCTGGCAAGCTCAGGGTCGAGCTCTTCAATGTTCAATATGACCGGTTTTTTTGTCTTAAGGCTGTCAATGACAGCACGTGTATCTTCAAAATCTCTCGGCTGATACAACACGACTTTCATGCTCTGGTTTTTGTGAAGATTGACGACCTTATTCGGATTCGCATAAGTTCCTGGTGCTCCGGCGTAACTGCGATCGTACACGTCATCATCCTCCGCAAAGTCTTCCTCATACACTTCCTCATCCTGAGAAGTCTCAAATCCCATCATGCTTCTGACTTTGTCAATAAATTTTTCTGCCATGGGTTAGCGCCCCTTTCTCAAATTGCAGTGCTGTTCTTTGCCGATGGTCATTTTAAGTCACTTATTGCCACAAAAGGAATTTCAGCCCTCTTCTACTGTCTTTCACCAAATAAACCTGATCCAATACGCACCATTGTCGCACCTTCTTCAATGGCAATCTCAAAATCATGAGTCATCCCCATGGAAAGGTACTTCATCTCAACACCTTGTATAGACACTTCTTTCAAATGGTCAAAGATCTGTCGCATTTCGCTGAAAACCTGTCTGAGCAGCCCCTCATCTTCAACAAAAGGCGCAATGGTCATAAGTCCCTGAATTTTGATTCCGGGCAGCAAGGCCGCTTCCCTGACCAGCAACTCGACTTCACTGCTTGAAAGCCCAAATTTTGTCTCTTCCTCAGCCGGATTCACCTGGATCAATACTGGCATGACTTTGCCAATTTTGATGGCCTGCCTTGAAATTTCCTGAGCGAGCTTTAGACTGTCAACGGAGTGGATGAGGGCGACTTTATCAATAATGTATTTAACCTTATTCGATTGTAAATGACCAATAATATGCCACTCAAAGCGATCTTCGAAGCTCGGCCATTTGGCTAAAAGTTCCTGGACCCGGTTTTCGCCTACGGTTCTTACACCGGCCGCATAAGCCTTCTCCAAAGTCTCAACGCTTTGAGTCTTTGTGACGGCGACCAGCTGAATAGCATCTGGTGCCCTGCCGGATCGGATCGCTGCCTCGCGAATCCGGGACTCGACATGCTTCAAATGATTCTGCAGCTTCTCCGTTGTCATCATTACTTTCACCTCTGTTCAAATTTGTCACCGGACTTGACGCCGGTTGGATCTATCAACACCAAATTGCGAACTTCAAGTGTCTTGACACGTTCAGAGCCGCTCTCAGCGGTCGATGTCAGATACCCATCCTTGACAACGGCATAGTCCTCGTTATAGCCCAGGATTTTAACCGGCCTGAAGATCGCCCGGTGATCAATGTCGAGAACGAATACACCAGTTGTGCCTTCGAGCGTAACTATTGATGATTTCAATACTTTAAGACCTTGAAAATTCTCTCTTACAATCCGAACATCTACATAACGCTTCGTATAAAAAGCCGGATGAAGCTCGTTAATTTTGATCACCAGGATCCCTTTTCCGCCGCTCTCAAACGCATCCGCAACGGACCCAACGATCTTAGTCCCATCAAATTCAACATCCAGCACTTTGTCTTTTTCATAAAGGTCAATTTCTTCCTTCTCAATCAGCGCTGCAATAAACCAGGCGGAAGGATCAATCAGTCTGTAAACGATACTGCCGGGCACGACCAGCTCTGTGGTCAAATCCTTCATCACCGGCGGCGTCTCGCTCATCAATTTACCATAATCTAGAGTGTATAGATTTTCAATAGTCAGCGTCTGCTCCAGGCCGTCTGTCTCGTAGGATACAATGCCTGCATCCTGGCTGAAAAACTCAACCAGCTCACCCTCAACCGCTTCCAGAGATCCAACATAAGCCTGTTTAAAGGAGGAGGCGCCTTTTCGCAAAAGGCTCTTATCATCAAGTAATTTGACCTTCTTATCGAGCTTCAGCATCAAATCCTTGCGGAGTTCCGCGACGCGTTCAAAGTTTTGCAGGGCGGCTTCCTCATGGATCGTATCTTCAAGTTGTTCAATTTCTTTATTGAGATTGTCAATGTCACCGGTCAGCATTTCGTCAATTTTTATTGAGGTCAGTGGCGCTTCTTCGACTGATGCTGCGGCGGTCTGTCCATCACTCTGAATTTCCATGATTTTTTCACCGCGTTTTATCCTCGATCCGTCCTCAGCCGCATATGCTGCACTGCCACCAACGTTGCTTCTTACCAGGGTTTCCCTCCTGAAAATTACAGAAGCGTAGGTTTTGTCAATGTCAAGTGTGTCATAAGTCACTTCATACGCAGTTTCTTTAAGGAACCAGGTGCGGTAAATCATCATCCCAACCGCAGACAGGGCCAGCACCAGAATCAGCATGGACATAAAAAACCGCCCATAATGTTTGATTCTCATTTCACCCTCTCCTGTTCTTGAACATCTTATTTTGTTTTGTCTGTATCAAAACAAACGGCCATATTTGGTCACGATTTTCAGCTTTCTAATTTGCCTGATGTTCAGCTCGACGATTTCATCAAGCTCGGTGATCAACGCCAGCGAGTTCAGTTTTTTTCTTGCACCGAGAACACAGCCTTTTAATTGCTCTTCATTCTCAAGCACAATTTTGACTTCATCTCCAATATTGACGCGTCTGCCGCCAAGTTTAAAGATTTTCACATCGTACTGATCAATCAGGCTTTGAGTGACCTTGCGGCTTTTAAAGCGCACAACTGCCCTTTTAAAGTCCATTGTTTCCTTAAGGGCAGACATCAGGTAGCCCATCACGGACAGCATAAGCAATGAAATTAGCAGCGCAGTCAATTGATCAAGCATGCCATGTCCCTCCTTGATCCATACTATATCTCATTCCTATTGTAAAAGAAGTGAGCAGGTCTGTAAAGTTTTACAGTTCTATAAGCCTGGAACATCCCAAATTTTCAGGGCTTCAGCTGCCTCTTCCAGTTCGTGCTTTTTACCTCTCAGCATTAGGCGTTTCACGGAGTCTCTGGCATCTTCACCTTCATAAAGGATTCTGTACAGCTCTCTGGTGATAGGCATTTCCACCCCTTCAATCTGAGAGAGTTCATAGGCGGAATGGATGGTATAGTAGCCTTCGACGACCATGTTGATCTCCTTCAGTGCCAGGTCAACAGCAATGCCCTGTCCAATCAGCATGCCAAATCTTCTGTTTCTGCTGTGCAAGCTGGTACAAGTGACAATCAAGTCACCAATGCCGCTAAGTCCTTGAAAAGTAGCGCTGCTGGCGCCGAGCGAACGCCCGAGCCGGGCAATTTCAGCAATGCCCCGGGTCATCAGCGCTGCTTTGGAATTGTCTCCAAACCCAAGTCCATCACTGATCCCGGCGCCTAGCGCAATAATATTTTTAAGTGCGCCGCCGAGCTCTACACCGACGACATCAGGATTCGTGTAAACGCGAAGCAGTCCGCTCGAAAACACGTCCTGCACCTGCTCTGCAGCAGCTCTGCTGGTCGAAGAAGACACCAGGGTAGTGGGAATTCCGGCGGAGACCTCCTCTGCATGAGAAGGTCCTGAAAGCACCACGTACTTATTGTTTGGAAAGAAAGACAAAACAATTTCAGAGATCCGCTGATGTGTCCCGAGCTCAATACCCTTAGACACATTGACAAAAATGGTGTCCTTGGATACCAGTTTTGCGTCAATTTGTGTAAGCAAACTTCGGACTGCCTGAGAGGCGACGGCGATCACTATAATTTCAGCCCCCGCAATCGCCTGTTTCAAATCCGCTGTCACCGTCATATTGCCACTGAGCTCAACGCCCTTAAGGTACTTCGCGTTGTGCTTTGTTTTACCTATGGATTCGATCTGCTGAGGGTCGCGACCCCAAAACGCTACTTCCTGACCATTGTCAAGCAGCACTTTGACCAGCGCTGTGCCCCAGCTGCCGGTTCCTAAAACCGCAATCTTCAAGATTTCACTTCCTTCTTCTCCCTGACGATAAAACGTATTGGCGTTCCAATAAAGTCAAAATTCTTTCTCAGGAAGTTTTCAATATAGCGGACATAAGAAAAATGGGCCAGCTCCTGGTCGTTCACAAACAAGATGAAAGTCGGAGGCTTGACTGAGGCCTGAGTCATATAATAGATCTTCAGGCGCTTGCCTTTATCTGATGGCGGCTGAGTCAGCATAACAGCCTCGTTGAGGACGTCATTCAGCATGCCGGTCGAAATGCGCTTGGCGCACTCGGTTGAAACGTGCTTGATTGTGTCTAGCAACTTGAACAGCCTCTGTTTCGTGACCGCTGAAACGAAAAGGATCGGTGCGTACTGCATGTAAGCCAGCTCATTTCGCACCAATTTCTCGAACTGGTTAAACGTATAGTTGTCCTTCTCAATCAGATCCCACTTATTAACGACAATAACGACGCCTTTGCCGGCTTCATGAGCATACCCGGCAATTTTTTTGTCCTGTTCCGTTACACCTTCAGTTGCATCCAGAACTAAAAGACAGACATCCGCCCGCTCAATCGCAGTCAACGCTCTCAAAATACTGTATTTCTCAATGCTTTCATTGACGCGGCTTTTTCTGCGGATGCCGGCGGTGTCGATAAAGACATACTGATCTTTGCCGTATTCAAAAGGCGTATCAATGGCATCCCGGGTCGTACCGGCAATTTCACTGACAATGACGCGCTGTTCGCCCAAAATACTGTTGATCAGTGAAGATTTTCCAGCATTCGGCTTTCCAATGACCGCAACGTGGATCGTTTCATCTTCGCCTTCTTCTTCCGATGGTTTCGGAAAATGCTTGACGATCTCATCCAACAGATCTCCGAGTCCTAAAACGTTGATGGCTGAAATGAGGAACGGTTCGCCTAATCCCAAATTGTAATAATCATAGTAGAACTCATTTGGCAGCGCATTGTCCACTTTGTTGACTGTCAGAATGACAGGTTTTCCTGCCCGTTGAAGCATGAGGGCAATCTCTTCATCCCCCGTGGTATAGGAGGCTTTACCGTCGATCATAAAGAGTATGACGTCTGCAGTATCAATGGCGATCTGAGCCTGCTCGCGCATCTGCGATAAAATGATGTCTTTCGAATCCGGCTCAATGCCCCCAGTATCGATCATGGTGAATCGGTAGTTGAGCCACTCGGCGTCGACGTAAATTCTGTCTCTGGTGACGCCTGGTGTATCTTCGACAATGGAAATTCTCTTTCCAGCTACCTTATTAAAAAATGTTGACTTGCCTACGTTAGGTCGACCAACGACAGCAACAATTGGCTTTCTCATTCTGTTCACTCCTGAATTTTTGTTTCCACAAGGCTTAGGTGGATGCCTTCTGAATCAGATCGATCAGCTGATCGATCAATGCTTGCCCTTCCACTTTGACAGGTATCACTTCGGCTTCAAGCTTTTCACTCAAGTCTGCCACAGTCCAGTCGTCCAAAAATACCGTTTCTTCCGACTTCAGCATGGCTTCCGGCATCAGCACCCAATTGAGATTCTGCTTGGACTTCAGCGTTTCAAAGAGATCCGCTCCGGTCACCAGTCCCGCCACCGTAATGGTGTCGCCAAAAAAACGATTGACTATGGGGTGAACTCTGAGTTCTAAATTGGGCAGTCTCTTCATAATGGCTTCTGCCAAGCTGGCCATAAAATCACCGGCTAAAGTACCGGTTACCAGATCTACCGTGACCATCGGCAACAACGCATTTGCACTTTCTTTGTTGGGCATTGACGGCACCTGCTCAAGGGCACTTGAGACCTCGGTGCCAAACTTCCGGATTAAACCGACGCCATTTTCGAGTTGTCTGAAGCCCTCATAGGCTTCATAAGTCGGCACTTCTCGCTTTGCCGTCAGATAGAACTCGTCTGATAAATGAATAAATCTATTGCCTCTTTGCTCCAGAAATTTGACCTGCCACTGAGTCACCTGATCTATAAGGTCGGAAGCCGACTTCTGATCGTAGAGCGTTAACAGCGCCAAGCCTTCTCTGAACTTTGTCATGCCGACCGGCACCGCCGCGACGCTGACCAGGTTGGGACCAATTTTCGAAAGATCACTCAGTGTCCTGTCGAGCTCCGCACCATCGTTAACACCTGGAACCAGAACAATCTGTCCATTGACTTCTATTCTGTTGTCTGTCAGCTTTTTCAGTCTGCTTAAAATATCCCCCGCAAACCGGTTGTTCAGCATTTGTTTTCTAAGCTCCGGATTGGTAGTATGGATGGAAACGTTCACCGGACTCAGCTGATATTCTATCATTCTGTCGAGATCCTGGTCTTTGACATTCGTCAGCGTGACATAGTTCCCCTGCAAAAAAGAGAGCCTGGAATCGTCATCCTTGAAATACAGGGACTGGCGCATGCCTTTTGGCAGCTGATCGATAAAACAGAAGATACAGTTATTATGACAATGCTTGGCATCATCCAGAATTGGATTCCCAAATTCAATGCCAATCTCCTCATAAAAGTCCTTTTCTATTTCGAGCGCCCAGACCTCGCCATCAGGTTTCATGACTTCAATTTCAATCTCATCATCACCCGAGTAAAACAAAAAATCCAGGACATCTCTGATTTCTTTGCCATTAATGGTCAGCAGGCGGTCGCCTGCCTCAATTTCCAATTCCTCAGCAATGGAACCCGCTTCAACTTTGGAAATGATATGTCCACGATCTTTGCTCACACGATCACCTCATTGTGCTCTTTGAGGCATGCGAACGCGGCCATCCTGCCGGTATGGCCGCCGTCTCTTCTATTGGAAAAGAATCTGTCGTCACATAGTGTACATAGCGGAGATACTTCTATGGCCTCTGCAGGGATCCCGCAAGAAGTCAGAATTTCCGCATTGATCCCTTTTAAGTCAATCTTATGCTTGTTGGCAAAAGGCACTAAATGCTCCGGATAAGCTTCAAAAAGGCTGGAAACATCAAAGCCGACTTCATAGCAGCATACACCTGCAGCTGGCATGACAACGGCATTTAAGGCTTCCGGACGGCTTCCGTATTCCTTGATCATACCCTTGACCAGCGCCTCAGCGGCGCGCAAAGAAGTGCCTTTCCATCCGCTGTGGCAGAGACCGACAGCTTTATGCTGCGGATCGTAAACCAGGATTGGTACACAATCCCCGTAAAAGGTAATCAGCAGCACGCCTGGTTCATTGGTCATCAGAATGTCCGTTTCCGGAAAAACAGAAAAGTCCGGCTCAAAGGTCGATTCAGGCGGCTCCTTTCCCAATGCAGCATACCGGGTTCCGTGAACCTGTCTGGTTACCGCTACTTTCCACGGGCGAACCGGCAATGCGCGGATCATGGCTCTCATGTTCACGATAGCCTTGTCGTCGGGTTCGCTTGCTAAAATCCCCATATTGTTGCTTTCAAAAATTCCTTCGCTGACACCGCCAAGGCGCGTCGTCATACCAGCTATCAGCTCCGGAAATTTTTCCAATGATTTAAACGTTAGATTTGGCATTTTTATTCCTCACTGCCCGGGGCGCTTTTTTTCATTTAAGAGTTTGGTTAATTCGTCTACAAAGGTATTTATGTCTTTGAACTGTCTGTAGACCGAAGCAAACCGGACATAAGCCACTTCGTCCAACTCCTTCAGTTTGAGCATCACCAGCTCCCCGATAGCTTGTGATGACACTTCCCGATCCAGAGTATTCTGGAGTTTCTTTTCAATCCAATCCACCAAATGTTCAATCTGCTCCATGGACACAGGTCGTTTTTCACAGGCCCTGATAATGCCGCCAAGAAGTTTGTTTCGGTTGAAGGATTCCCTGGTCGTGTCTTTTTTGACGACGACAAGAGGAACTTCTTCGATTTTTTCATAGGTTGTAAAGCGGTTCCTGCATTGGGTGCACTCGCGTCTTCTCCGGATCGACGCGCCCTCATCCGCAGGGCGTGTATCAATGACCTTGGTTTCACTGTCACCACAATATGGACAATTCAAGTTCGCTCTCCCCCCTACTAACAAAAGACCACCTGAGAACAGGTGGTCCCAGACTGAAGGCTCAATGGTTTTCAGTCGACTCGTTACCTTCTTTTTCTTAAAAATGGTGGAATTTCAAATTCTCCGGATTCATTGCCGCCGGCGCTCTTCACTACGTTCTGAACCGGTGCTGCAGCTTCCTGGACCGCTGGAGCTTCTGATACCGCAGGTGCTTCTTCCTGGACGACAGCCGGTTCTGGCTTGACATCCTGAGCCGCTTTTTTTATGACATCTTCAAAGCCTGTAGCAATAACCGTTATTCTAATTTCATCCTTGATGGTTTCATCAATCACAGCGCCAAAGATAATGTTCGCATCTTCATCCGCTTCTCTGGCGACAATTTCAGCCGCTTCATTAATTTCCAAAAGTCCCAGGCTAGGACCGCCCGTAATGTTCAAAAGTACGCTCTTCGCGCCGTTGATCGTCGTTTCCAGGAGCGGGCTGTGAATCGCCTGTTTGGCTGCCTCAACAGCTCTGTTGTCGCCGCTGGCGCGACCAACGCCCATGTGCGCGAGACCGCGCTCAAACATGATCGTTTTAACGTCAGCGAAATCGAGATTGACAAGGCCGGGAATCGCTATCAAATCCGTGATACCTTGAACACCTTGTTTAAGTACGTCATCAGCAATTTTGAACGCTTCGACAATGGAAGTCCGCTTATCCACAACCTCGAGGAGTCTGTCATTCGGAATTGTGACCAAGGTATCCACACGTTTTCTGAGCTCATCAATGCCCCGCTCAGCGTGGGTCATGCGGCGCTTTCCTTCAAATGTAAACGGTTTGGTGACAACGCCAACCGTTAAAATCCCCATTTCTTTTGCGATTTCAGCTATGATTGGTGCCGCCCCTGTACCGGTGCCGCCACCCATGCCGGCAGTGATAAAAACCATATCCGCCCCTTGGAGCGCTTGATACACATCATCACGGCTCTCTTCAGCCGCTTTGCTGCCAATTTCAGGATTTGCGCCAGCACCAAGGCCTCTGGTCAGCTTTTCACCAATCTGAATTTTATATTCTGCTCTTGAATTATAAAGAGCTTGCTTATCCGTATTGATGGCGATAAACTGAACACCCTTCAGACTAGCCTCAATCATACGGTTGACAGCATTGCTGCCGCCGCCGCCGACGCCGACGACCTTAATCTGGGCAAATTGTTCCATATCGATATCAAATTCCAACACTATTTAGCCCCCTCGTCTATTCTATGTCATTCATCTTGTGTTTTCGCTAAATATTAGTTTAATAATACCACAACATATTGTACATAAGAATATCTTTAATCAAATTTGATACCTTTTTCACGTATTTTTTGTCATTTTCTGCCGATAACTTGTAATAATATCCCTGCGTATGATCGCCAGGTTATTAAACAAACGCACACCGAAGGCAAATACGGCAGCATAATAAATTGGCACGCCCAAATTATCGCCTATATAGGCAAGAAAAGCCGCGAGTATGGCATTCGTGAAAAAACCGCTGACAAAGATTACCATGTCGAAGGTTCCATCCCTTGATGTTCGAATGGCACCAAACACGGAGTCGATCGCTGCCAGAATGGCGACTGAAAAATAAATTGCAAAGCTGGTCGTAACTGACAGTGGTATCAAATAACCTATACCGAGTCCAACAATAATGCCAATAACAGCTATGATCATGGTTTGATTTCCTCCAACAGGTTTAAATACAAGGGATTTTTATATGCGGCATAAGCCGGAATTTTGACATTGATGCTGGAATTGACTTCTACATAAAGTCCAATCTGTCGAAGCAGCCCGGCATATCCATTTGGCCCTTCCGCCACTTCAATCAACCTGTCCCTGTTGCCTATGGCAGTAATAATATACGGCTGTGCGAAAACCTGGTTGTTGATGAGAATGGTAGGACCTGTGCAATAAAGTTCCGTCTTCCCAAGCAGGATTCTCTGGTTGTTAATGGCTATGGCTTCAGCACCGGCGTTTCTTAAATCATCAATCAGCGCTCTGATGTCATAGTCATGAACTATGAGTGTATTGGGATCCTCACCTTCCTGCAAGTCTCTTTCACCATCCGAGACAATAATCACAACACCGGGGCCAGCCAGTTCCGCATACCCTGAAAAGGCTTTATAAAGCCGGATTTCTTCCATCAGCACCGATTCAAAGGAGACATTCGGATCTTGAGCGGCTTCATATTGTTCAGATTTTTCAAGCAGCTGATTTTTGAGCGCTGCCAACCGAACTATCTCAGCTTTTTCCTTTTCGATGGTCCTTTGAAGACCGTCCAGATCAGAGATCTGAACATATTTAACTCCGAGGTTTGTGACCTTCAGCTGAAGTGCGACCAGAATTCCAAGCGTGATCATCAGCATCATAATTATTGCTTTACTGCGATTCACTTTCACCGGACTTCCCCCATCCGCTCTACTGCTGAACAATGTTGGCGTAGCGAAATTCAACTGCGCCGGCGTATTTCGAAATAGTGACTTTCTCCATCCGCTTCACTTCAACCACATATTTGCGGTCTCTAAGCTCAGAAACGATACCCATTCTGTTGGTGATGGCATTCTCAAGCGTCACGCTGTTCCCGATCGCTCGAATGACGAGCGGAAGATTCTGCGGTATTTTGTTGACGTTGATATTCTCTCCTGCAGCTCTGATTTCAGTCGTGCTTAGAACCCTTTGGTCATTGATGCTTAAAGCTTCAGCGCCTGCTGCATTCAATTCATTGACCATGGATAAGATCAATTCATAATCATAAACCAGATTTGACTCGTAAGCAGAATCAATGGATCTCTGAGGATTGTCAATCAAAATCTCAATCCCTTGGCCTGCAACGTCCACAAGGCCTGATAATGCCTTATACTTGTTTAAATCTTCATTTAGATTTTTAATGAGGACACTGCCCTTGGATTCCGTTTCTTCGATCTCCCTCAACCGGGCTTCTAATGTATCAACCTCGCTCTGAAGCAAATCCCGCTCATTTTTTAACTTTGTCAGCTCCGTCACAAGCTGTGTTGACTTTTGGATTGGACTTAAGCCCTGGAGCACATTTTTTTGTACTGTTTTAAACTGTATAGCCACAAAAATGCCTAGAACAATACAGATCAAACCAATCATCAACTGATCTTTTCCGATTTTCACGCGGGTTGACCTCCTATTGATCAAACGGTTTAAATGTTGGAAGGCCTTCCGTACTGACATCGATCAGCCCAGTCGTCGTGCCGTTCTCTTTTAGATTTTCGTAAATCACCACAAAATTATTAAACCTGCGTTCTACATTTTCAACTTCGCCAAAGCTTCCTTTTATACCATCTTCTGTTTGGATCAGGACACTTCCATCTTCATACTCTATCATATTTGTAAAGGTCAGGTGAGATTTTTTCATCAAAAATACCAAATCCACAGTGCGCTCCAAAATCGACTGATTTTCCACTTTGATTTTCTCGCCAATCTTAAACTCTTTGAAACGAAATCCCGAGACACCGACCGCTTCAGGCGGGGCCTCATCAACACCCAGCACCCGCAGGGACTCATCCAGAAGGATATAAAATCCGCTGTTGTAGATACTCAGGAAAGGGGTTCTGTAGGTCAGAGTCAGTTCAATACCAGACGGAAAAATTTTACTGACTTCAGCTTTCTCAATAAACGGATGCGTCACCAGCTGTTGCTCTAAGCTGTGCTCAGACATTAAAAACACTAAATTTTTACCCTTGGTAAGGCCCATTTGCTCAACGAGGATCTCCTCGGTCATGTAAACATTTGGAGTATAAATCAGTGTCTTCAAGCGAAAAAAATCAGTCATGAACAGGCTGACTGTAAATAGAGCCATGCATGCCGCTAAGATCACAACGACAACTGTAATGGATTTAGATGGAGAATTCATTGACGCTTCCATGTTCATGCCTTACATCACCTCGCTGACAACACCTGAACGATGTCCTTTACAATAGCCGCGGCAGCGTCCTCGTGCTGGATCGCCGCGAATTTCGACTTCATTTTCTCCAATTTTTCCGGATGATTGATCCAGTCGTTGATCATACTGACAATTCTCGTATCACTCAAATGCCGTTCCGGGAGTAAAACGCTGACCCCGGCGCGTTCCAGGGATCTTGCGTTATATTCCTGATGGTTTTCACTGACATTTGGTGATGGAATTAAAATCGAAGGCGTCGAAACCGCGCACAGCTCTGCAATTGTCGTTGCTCCCGCCCGGCTAATGACAAGGTCTGCCGCCGCCAAATACTGCGGCAGATCATATAGATATGGCACGACCTTCAGATGATTGACCAATTTGAACTCATTCTGCTCAAGCAGCTTCATATATCGTTCATAGTGGGCTTTTCCGGTGATATGAATAAACCTGACTCTGGGCTGCTGTCTATATTGATTCATCACCAGCATCATGGTCTCGTTCAGTTTTTTTGCGCCGCCGCTGCCGCCAAATGAAAGTACCACAAATTCGTCATCTATTCCAATCTTTGACCGGCACTCAGCCTTATCCAGATGCTTAAACTGTTCCCGTACCGGATTTCCGGTCAGGAGTGCTTTCTCGGGATGTTTAAGTGATGAGAGTGTCTCAGAAAAACTTATATAAGTCCTTTTTACTCTTTTTTCAAGCATTCGGATTGTCTTTCCCGGATGAACATTTTGCTCATGAATCGCTGTAAAGCTCCCTGAAAGCGCGCCGGCCAAAACAACTGGTCCGCTCACATAGCCTCCGGTTCCGAATACGAGATCCGGATTGAATTTTTTGATCAGCCCATAAGCCTTAAGAAGAGCACCGGCTGCCTTATACGTCGTTTCGAAGACATCTCCGGGCGTTTTTTTCTGAAAGCCTTTGACATCCAATCCCACAAAGTGGAATCCAGCCTTTTCTACAATGTCCTTTTCAAGACCGCGCTTTGATCCAATATAAAGCACCTGAAGGTCGGGATCCGCCTTCTGAAAAGCTTCAATAACCGCCAGTGCCGGATAAATATGGCCACCGGTACCACCGCCGGTAACTACAATTCGCATATTCAGGACTCCCTTTGCTTCGTTTGAATGGATTTTGACTGTTTTGAAATATTCAGCATGATCCCCATGGCAATCATGAGCATCAGCAGAAAGTTGCCGCCATAACTTATGAAAGGCAGCTGAAGTCCTGTTACAGGCATGGATGACGTCACAACCGCCACATTGATAATGGTGTGGATTGCAAGCATAGCCGTAATGCCAGTCGCGAGAAACATACCATACTGATCCGGCGCATTCATGGCAATTCGGATGCATCTATAGATCAGAAATAAAAAAAGCAAAATCAGAAGGGACGAACCGACAAATCCCAGCTCCTCGCCAACCGTTGCGAAGATAAAGTCGTTTTGCGGCTCCGGGATATATAGTTTGTTTAAAGTACTCTGTCCGAGCCCGACACCAAACAGACCGCCGGAGCCCAGCGCATAAAGAGATTGAATGACCTGCCAGCCGTCTCCAAAAGTATCTTTAAACGGATCGAGAAAGGTCAGGAAGCGTCTGGCGCGCCATTCGCTGGATAATATAGCTGCATAGATTCCAACCCCACCGGCTGCGCCAAGAGTCATAAGCTGAAATATATTGACGCCTGCAACAAAGGCCATGGCCATGAGGATCCCGCTGATCGTTATGGCATTGCTGAGATTAGGCTGCTTATAAATCAAAACGAAATAGGCACCCACTATAATTAGAACCGGTAACAACCCCGATGAAAACTTATGGATCTTTCGCTGTCGGTTCTCAAGAAATCCAGCCATGTAGAGGATCGCGGCCATTTTTGCGAATTCACTCGGCATAAATGTCAGCGGGCCTATGTCCACCCACCTGACTGCGCCGTTAACTTCTTTCCCGAGCGGCGTAAACAAAAGTCCCAAAAAGATAAAACTGAGGACAAAGAGTATAAACGCAATTTTCCTATAAAGTTTGTAATCAATCAGGGAGAAGAAAATCATTGCGACAACACCAGCGCCCGCCCAGACCAAATGCTTTTCTAAAAAGAGGTACTTGTTTTCCCATTTAGCCATGGCGTAATAAAAGCTTGAGCTGAAGACCATCATGACACCCGTAAATACTAAAAGCATCACCACTACCAGCAAAGCATAATCTATGCCTTGAGTTTCATTTTTCACGATCTTCACCTCAATTCATTGACACAGCGCTTAAAGTGCTCTCCTCGTCTTTCAAAGTTCTCATACATATCCCAACTCGCACAAGCAGGCGACAGCAGTACCGCACCACCCTCAGGCACACAGGCTGCCGCAAGGACCACAGCCTCATCCATAGTCGCGGCCCTGGCCACGTTATCAAAGCCAAGCCTTTGCGCGGTTTCTTCAATAAACGCAGCCGTTTCACCAAGCACGATAAGTTTTATAATTCGACCGCCAAAGGCTTCAATCAACTCATCAAACGTACTGCCTTTATCCATTCCGCCCGCAATGAGAACTGTAGGACGTGTCATTGCTTCAACCGCTTTAATGGACGCATCAGGATTAGTCCCTTTGGAATCGTTGTAGTAATAAACGCTGTTAATCTCACGAACAAATTCTATCCGGTGCTCTACACCTTGAAAAGACTTGAGCACAGAAGCGATCACTTCAGGCTTGATCCCAGCGAAATAAGCAATTCCAGCAGCTGCTAAAGCATTTTCGAGATTGTGGCTGCCTGGGATAAAGATCTCCCTATGATCCATAAGCCTTTCTTTTAAACCCTGTTTTGCATCCGCCAGAATTATTTCACCGGAAGCCGGATCACAGTATACCCCGTCTTCCACCTCCGCCTTTCTGCTGAACAAAGTGACCCTGGCGCCGGTTTTCGCCGCGCGTTCCATCAGCGCAAAGGTTTCAGGATTGTCTGCATTTAGAAGAACCACATCATCCGCACCAGCATTTTCAAAAATTCTGCATTTGGCATCTGTATAATTTTCCATTGTCTTGTGTCTATTTAAATGATCCGGTGTCACATTTAAGATGGCTGAGATAGACGGATGAAAGGCTTGAACCGTTTCAAGCTGAAAACTGCTGACCTCGGTAATCCAGTTGGTTTCATCTGTTGAAATTGATGCAAGTTCAACCACAGATTGACCAATATTGCCGGCCACAATGGCATGCCTGCCTGCTGCTTTGAAAATTTCTCCAGTCAATGCCGTCGTAGTAGTTTTTCCGTTCGTACCTGTGATGGCGAAAAACTTTCCCTTTGCAAGTCTGAAACCTAGTTCGAGTTCACCAATGATTTCAATCCCAGCTGATTTTGCTGCTGCAATAAAGGGCAAATCCATAGGCACGCCGGGACTGACGAGGATCAGATCATAGCAGGAGATTTTTTCTATCTCCGGGTGTCTGCCAAATAGAGTGTCTCTATAACATCCAGCCAAAGTAGGCAATATATTTTCGAAGGATTCTGACGTCTTCAAGTCATTTAAATCTACAGCATAGCCCGACTGATTCAGCGCCTTTACAGCCGGAATCCCTGACTTGGCAAGTCCAACGACTAAGGCTCTCTTTTCTTCTGTCACTCCAGTTCCCCCCTTTTTATAAACGCAGCAGCCACAGACTGAGTATACAGCCTAATACGGTCACCACATTAAACACAACCACTACTTTTGTTTCGTGCCAGCCCGACAATTCAAAATGGTGATGTATTGGGGCCATTTTAAACAAGCGCTTATGTCTGAGTTTGTATGACCCTACCTGCAACACGACACTGAATGTCTCAATGACATAAATCACGCCAAAAATCAGGATCCATAGTACAGTCCCAGTTGAAAGAGACAATGCGGTTATAGCGCCGCCGAGAGCCAGCGAACCCACATCACCCATAAAAACCTTGGCAGGATATCGATTGAAAAAGAGAAATGCCAGCAAACCGCCAGCCAAAATAGAAGCCAGCATGCCATTTTCGAAAGCGCCCATGCGGTAGGACATCACCGCGATTGTCAAAGCTGTCAGCATTGTCACAGATCCGGCTAATCCGTCCAATCCATCCGTAAGATTGATCCCATTTGAAAGTGCCAGGATTACAAATACTATAAAAGGAAAGTAGATGACTCCAAGATCCAGCACCTGACCAGTTCCCGGAATTATAATTCCGGTTCCAAAAGCAGTGCCGGCATACCAAGCACCAGCCACTGCAACTGCGAATTGTCCGACGAGTTTTTGCCATGCACGGAGTCCCAAATTCTTTTTACGAATAATTTTAAGATAATCATCCGCAAAACCAACGACACCAAGGCCCCCAAACAGAAGTAAAAACAACATAGCCTCCTGTCCAAACCTGCCTCGCATCAGTATAACCCCTACGACTGCTGTCATGAAAATCAATCCACCCATGGTGGGTGTCCCGGATTTAGCCAAATGCGCCTTTGGCCCTTCCTCTCGGATACTCTGCCCAAATTTCATCTTTCTCAAAAGAGGGATCAGCGCAAACCCGAGCCCTATTCCAACTGCCAGTGTTATGATACTCACCAGCAAAAATGACTGAATCATAAAACGCCTCCACAAATTCTAGTATGCAGCTATTGTTGTTCCACTTATATCTAAATCACTTTGGACGCCATTACTGCTTTAAGTGCCTCAAGTGCTTCTTCTCTGTCGTCAAAATGGTGTTTGGTCGTTCCGATTATTTGATAGGGTTCATGCCCCTTTCCTGCCAGAATCAGAACATCACCTTCTTCCAAACGGCGAACCGCAGTCTGAATCGCTAAATGGCGGTCGACCTCAACCAGCACCTTGCCCATTACAGTTTCCGGAATTCCCGCCAAAACCTCCGCCAATATTGACTCAGCGCTTTCTGTCCTGGGATTGTCGCTGGTCAGAAAAACTTCATCCGCCAGAGTCGCTGCAAGCTGCCCCATAACTGGACGCTTAATCCGGTCTCTGTCGCCGCCGCAGCCGAACAGAACGCGAAGTTTGCCCTTAGTCATTTCCCTGGCGATCTCAAGAACATTCCTGAGTGCGTCGGGGGTGTGGGCAAAATCGACAAAAACATCAAAAGGCCAAATTCCATCAATGCGCTCCATTCTGCCCGGTACCGCTTTCAAACTTCCGGATGAGCGAATGACGGCATCCGTTTGAAAGCCAAGCACCGACAATGTCGCAAAAACTGCTAAAGCATTAAAAACCTGGATTCGTCCGAGTCCGGGAACGCATACCTTAGATTCATCCTCTGGCATGTTCAGAATAAATTCAGTGCCAAGCGGCGTCCAGGCGATCTCATCCGCCCGAAAATCACAAACCCGAGACAGACCATAAGTGACTACCTGTTTCCCGGATGCACGCAGACGCTCAACCAGACGCTTTCCATAGGCGTCCTCCCAATTGACGACCGCGATGCCTTGATTCATCTCAAAGAGTCTCAGTTTCGCTTGAAAATAAGACTCCATATCACCATGAAAGTCCAAATGATCTTCCGTCAAATTCGTGAATACAGCGCATTTAAAATGTGTGTGGTCTACACGCCCCAGTTCGAGCCCATGGGAGGACACTTCCATTATCAGATGCGATGCGCCGGCATTCACAGCATTACGAAACAGCCGCTGGAGCGCTACCGGCTCGGGAGTGGTGTTCTGTGTTTCAAAAGTCTGATCCCCAATACGGTTGCCGATGGTTCCAAAAACTCCCACCCGCTTCCCTAGACTCTCCAGGGCATCCGCAAGCATCTGAGCAACCGAGGTTTTGCCATTCGTTCCAGTAATGCCAATCACAGTCATAGCTTCCGAGGGATTCTCATAGAAGCGCGAACCCAAGAGCGCAAGATTACGGCTCAAGCTTTCAACCCGAACGACACAATGAAATCCGGACGATTCGAGGTCAAGGTTCAGCGCCTCTTTGGATTTTTCTACGAGCGCCGCGATAGCCCCCTGACTTGCTGCCTGGCTCAAAAAACGATGGCCATCTGTGGTAATTCCTTCCATCGCAATAAACAGGTTTCCAGGGCCTATACTTCTGGAGTCTGTTTGTATACCGTTTATTTCAACATTCAGTTGTCCTTTAAGACACTCACAGGAGAGTCCCTCCAACAAACATTCCAAATTCAACTGTATCCACATCCTGTCCTGAAAATCGATAAAACAAAAAGGCAATTTAGTATACAACAAATTGCCTTCTTATTATAGCATTTTTAATACTATTTTTTAATGCGTCGTATCAAAAGACAAGATTACAATCGAGTGTTGACGAATTTTTTCTCCCGCAGCAGGATACTGCATTTGAACAATCGCTTCAGGATCATCCAGATCAATTGGCACAGTATTGAGCAACAATTCAGATGCGTCGAGAATTGCTTGCGCCTGCTTGAATGTCTTTCCGGTCAAATCAGGGACTGTGACCATTTTAGCAGCATCCAGGATTTCAGGCTCCACCTTCATATATCTCAAAGTATCCAGCAATATGTTGTGTGCGATCGGTGCCGCAACAACACTGCCAAAGTTGATATCTTTAGGCTCATCAACGATCACCAAAACCACAACTTTGGGGTCATCAACAGGTGCGAATCCAACAAAAGAAGCATAAGCAAGGTCCTTGGAATAACGGCCGTCAACCAGTTTCTCTGTTGTACCTGTTTTGCCGCCCACGCCAATACCCGGAATGTAAGCCTTCTTTCCTGAACCTTTGAGGACGACAGATTCCATCATTTTTCGCATTTCATCCGAAGTTTCTTTTGAAATCACTTGACGTCTGACTTTAGGCTCAAATGACTCCACGACATTTCCCTCATCATCAGATAAGGATTTGACTATCAACGGCTGCATCAAATTGCCGCCATTGACGATCGCGGAAACTGCCGTTGCCACTTGAATAGGTGTCGTAGAGACGCCGTGGCCAAAGGACATGGTGGCAAGCTCAACGGGGCCAATCCTCTCTTCTGCCTGAACGAGCGCATTGCCTTCAGCCGGAAGCAGGATCCCCGTTTTTTCTGTGAATCCAAAATCCTCAACGTAATTGAAAAAGGTCTCGGTGCCAAGTCTTTGACCAATTTCAATAAACACAGGGTTGCAAGAGTTTTCAAGACCCTGAGTCAGCGTCTGTAGCCCGTGAGGGTTATTGCTTCTCCAGCAGTTGATTCTGACACCGTTGACAATAATATAGCCTTTGTCATTGAAAGTTGAATTCACACTTACTTTATCTTCTTCCAGTCCAGCCGCAGCTGTCAGTAATTTAAAGGTAGATCCCGGCTCGTAAGTATCGCTGACAATTGGGTTTCGCCAGATCTGATTCCACGCCTGAAACATAGCGTCATTATCCATTGCGGCAATTTCCTCCGCTGTGAAAAAGGAAGTCAGCTCCCGGGGTGTATTGGGATCGTAATCCGGCTTCGTTGTCATAGCCAGAACCTCTCCGGTCATTGGATCCATGACAACCGCCATAATGCGCTTGGCACCAAAGTCCTTAAGACCACCATCCACCGCTTTCTCAGTAAAGTGTTGAATTACTTCGTCGAGCGTCAGAACTACATTATAGCCATCTTCTGGCTCGTATACTTTTTCATCCCCTACCGGGAGTGTTCTGCCGGCGGCATCTGTATGAGAGACAATCTTACCGTCAAGACCTGACAGCGCTTCGTCCAACATTTGCTCTATACCGGACAAGCCATCGCCATCCTCAGTCGAATGACCAATAATATGAGCGGCGAAGTTGCCATAAGGATAAACCCGCTTGCTCGACTCAGTCACCCAAACACCTTTTAGGCCTTTGTTTCGGACCAAGTCGGCTTTTGACTTGGTCAATCCCTTCGCGACGCGTACCAAAGTACTTTCGGGATTGCTGATTCTTGCAGAAATACCAGCCGCCGATTCGTCCAGGATAGTCGATAAAGCCTCTCCGTGTGCTTCAGGGTCATCAACATCTGCCGGCCTCGCCCATACCGTAAAGGTGCTCATGGAGAAAGCCAGTTTCATGCCATTGCGGTCCAAGATGTCACCGCGAAGTGCCGGAAGAGGAATATCCCGGATTTGATGGCTGAGTGCTTTTGAAAGATAGAATTCATTATTTATGACTTGTATGTATGCCAGTCTTCCAATCAGCCCGAATAAAATAAGGCTGACTATAAGATAGGCAGCCCATAAACGAAGTCGATGCATCTTATTTGGTTTCGTCATAGAAGCCTTCCTTCCACAGGTCTACAAGGTGCCATAACTCTCTGGATGTACTGACTGCAATATCATTCGCAGTCAAGTGGAGGTCAGTTCATGGAACCTGTTGTATTTCCATCCTCTACAACATAATCACTTTTGGCGGCGCTGTCAAGGGAGTATTTCCAGTTAGATGTCAAATAAACGATTTGTTCCGGTTGTGGATATTGCATTTTAAGTTCTTGTACCGCAACCCTCTCAACATTTTCCAGCGAGACTGTACTGTCCATGGAGGCTCTGATTTCTTCAATCTCTTGGTTGATCTGCTTGATCTCAGACTGCATAGCATGTATGTCATATTTCGCTTCATAGACATCCGCATAACGGATGACGACCACTGAGAGCATGATAAAGAGCAGCGCTGAAAAAGCAATAATTCTCAAAGACATGGAGAGTCTTCTGCGCTGCTTTTTTCTCGATGCTTTCTCTTCGTGTCGGTCAGCAGCATCTTCTACATTTTTTCTTAATATGTAAGCGCGATAATCATCATAATTTTGAAAGTCTGTCATAGTTCTTGCTGCTGACATGGTCATGACCCCCTGCACCTTACAATTTTTCTGCTATTCTAAGTTTTGCGCTTCTCGCTCTAGGATTATATTCAAGCTCTTCTTCAGAAGGCAGAATTGGTTTTCGAGTGATGGTTTTGACTATGGCTTTTCGATTGCAGACACAGACAGGAAATTCAGGCGGGCATATGCACGCTGTTGATAAATCCTTAAATGTCTGCTTGACAATGCGATCCTCAAGTGAATGAAAGGTGAGGATCGCCATCCTGCCACCCGGTTTCAAAGTTTCTACTCCGTCTCTGATGGTCTTTTCAATAATTCCAAGCTCATCATTGACTTCAATGCGAATCGCCTGAAAAGTTCTTTTTGCGGGATGCGGACCATCCTGTCTGGCTTTGGAGGGTATGGCCGCTTTTATGATGGAAACCAGTTCGGAGGTTTTTTTGATTGGCGCTTGTCTCCTGGCTTCAACAATGAATTTTGCAATTCTTGAAGCCCATTTCTCTTCACCGTAATCTCTAATAACTTCGTAAAGAGACTTCTCAGAATATGTATTGATGACCTCTTCCGCTGTCAGCGACTGTGTTTGATCCATTCTCATATCGAGGAGACCTTCGTTCATATAAGAAAACCCACGCTCTGCTTCATCCAGCTGGTAGGAGGAAACGCCCAGGTCAATCAATATACCGTCTACACCAGGCCATCCAAGATCTTCTATCACATTCTTAATGTGAACAAAATTGCTGTGAACCGGATAAAAATGATCTCCAAAACGCTTTAACCTTGACGTTGCAGCAGCTAATGCATCACGATCCTGATCGATGCCCGCCAGCCTGCCTTCCGGCAATTTCTCCAAAATGGCTTCGGAGTGACCGCCGCCGCCGAGTGTACAGTCCACGTAGTCTCCGTTCTCCCGGATCTCAAGTGCGTCAATGCAAGCTTCCAATAGTACGCTGACATGTTCAAACGCCACGGTCATACCTCCTTCTCCTGTTATATTCCAAGTTCAGCCATATGTTCTGCGATCTCATCATAATCGATATTTTCAGGATCAATGTAGCCGTTCCAGCCGTCCTGGCTCCAGATCTCAATGCGAGTCCCAGTGCCAATGATAACGGCTTCACGTTCTATAGCTGCATGTTCTCTCAATGTCTGCGGAATCAGTATGCGGCCCTGCTTGTCCAGCTCGCATTCGGAAGCACCCGAGAAAAACAGTCTGACGAACGCCCTTGCGTTCTTATTCGTCATTGGAAGTGCTTTCAATTTTTCTTCAAAAAGTTTCCATTCTTCTTCAGGAAATACAAAGAGGCAATTGTCCAGGCCTTTTGTGATATAGAACAGATCACCCAAAGATTCTCTGAATTTTGAAGGGATGCTGACGCGGCCTTTGGCATCCAAAGCATGTGTGAATTCACCGATAAACATGGCCCCGCCCCCTTTTCTATAACACTTCAGGATCAACTATTACACTTTATACCACTTTGACCCACTTTTACCCACTTATTGATTCCATTTTACATTATTTACATCAACATTTCTACTGCTTTCACACAAAATTTTGAAAATAACGCATAATTATTTCCAGCAAAAAAGTCAGTAGCAGATGGAAGCCGCAGACGTTGTCAATTGTGAAGAAGGCGGTGTCTGACACCCACTTCCAATATCCGCTGCCAACACATCCTTCCATCAATTATGGCAATAAAAAAAGCGCCCATAGGAGCGCCTTTAAGTTTTTCAAAACTCGTTTACACACAATCTGAAATTGACTAGAAATTATTTGTTTCTTACTTGAGACTGTAAAAAAAACCATTTCGTTAAGACTTGCTGCGATTCGATCTCCAGCGCCAGGCAGCTGCGCCAACAGCAATCATGATCAAGCTCGTCACTTGAGCTGTTCTGAACGGACCGACCATCAAACTGTCTGTTCGAAGCCCCTCAATCCAAAAGCGTCCAACCGAATAAACAATCAGGTACAGGAACATCAGTGCGCCGTCAAAAGGCTTTCTTTTTTTGTAAGTCATCAGAAATGCAAAGAGCGCCAGGTTCCACAAAGACTCATATAAAAAAGTAGGATGAACCTTTACACCATCAATCATAATTCCCCACGGCAAAGCTGTCGGACCGCCGTGGGCTTCCTGGTTGGCGAAGTTTCCCCACCTGCCAATTGCCTGACCAAGGGCTAAAACCGGTGCTATGACATCAGCCATCTTAAAAAAGTCGAGGCGTCTCCAGCGGGTGACAAAATATCCGGCAATAATGCCAAATACCACACCGCCGTGTATAGCAAGACCGCCGCCTCTCAAGTTGATAATTTCTGATGGATCTGAAAGATAATAAGATAAGTTGAAAGCCACATACCAAAGTCTTGCCCCTACTATGGCACTCACCAAAACCACCAAAATCAAATCCAAAAGATGATCCTCTGAATACCCGAGTTTCTTGCCCTCGCGAATGGTGTAGACGGAACCTATCAACATGGCAGCGGCTATCAAAATGCCATACCAGCGTATGCCTATGCCAAAAACTTCAAATGCAACTGGATTCACTATGATTTCTCTCCTCTTGGTTTGATAATCGAGATGACTTCATCCGGATTTGAAAATATGCTTTGAAAGGTTTTAAAAGCCTCATTCACTTGGATCTCATGAATGGTTTTAAGATAATCGAACAGATGATGTCCCTTCATGTAATAATGCATGAAAGCACTGGACAAATACTGAAGCGAGTTCGAAGCACTGATGAACTTCCCGGTCATTTTTCTGCGGATGCGCTCAAACGCGTCACGGTCAGGCCCTTCCTCCAGAATTCTCGCAATTTCAGCGCGAAACGCTTCAATAGCTTCTTCGAATCGCTGGGATTCGCCACCGAAAATAGTGTAAGTATAACCCTGACCCTGCGTAAAATCTATGGACAAAGTCGGATTGAATATACCACTTTCATACATCTTGTTGTAAAAAATGGAGCCGCGACCAAATTGCGCATCCAGCAATACTTTGATCTCCATGGTATGTTTGAGTGTTTCCTGAGCGCCATAAGGAAACGGAGGATGCTTATAAGCCATTTCAAAAAGTGGCGCCGGGACAGACATTTCAAGTTCAACTCGTTCCTTTTGACAACCGGCAGGCTCGTGTGGCATCACCAGCTCAAATTGGCTCTTTCGTTGTTTGAAGGCATCATCTAAATTTTGCTCTACAATTTCCAATACACGATCCGGATCAAGATCGCCCGCAACGAAAAGAACCATGTTTTCCGGCACATAAAAAGTGCTGTACGCCAGTTCAAGCTCTTCTTTCGTTGTCGCAGAGACTGATTCAGGCGTTCCGGCAATATCTTCCCTGACAGGGTGCTCCAAATATAAATTCTTCAATAAATTAACCAAGGTTCTGAAGCCCGGATCATCTTCATAAGAGGCAATCTCTTGGAGAATGATCCCTTTTTCCTTCTCGACATTTTCGTCTGTCAGATGAGTTCTTTGAACAAATTCAAGAAGTTTTTCGAGACTGGGCTCGAAATTTTCGCTGGTGGAAAAATGATAGACCGTAGAAGTATAGTTGGTGTAAGCGTTGACGGAAGCACCAAGCTCCGAGAAAGCGTCGAATACGTTCTTTTCCTTATCTTCAAAGATCTTGTGCTCGAGAAAGTGGGCCGCGCCAAGCGGAAATGTGACGCGTTTCCCCTCGAGGATAATTTCATTAAAGAAAGCGCCATATCGTGTGCCGAAGTAAGCAAACTTTTTTGCGAATCCGGGCTTGACTAGCAAATAGACCTCCAGTCCGCAATCCATTTTGTGTTTTAGAATAGTTTCATTTAATAGAGGGTCTGAATAACTTGTCCATTTGTTCATTGGTCTTCCTCCCCTGTCAACATATACCATGTGTCTTTGACAAAGGTCCTGCCTGCTTCGGTCATCTGATCAACGCTAACCTGATTGACCTTGTCGATAATTCTTTCAATATCCAATTCCTCATGTGACAGAAGTTGGGAAAACAGAAAATTGCTATAACTGTTCGGGAAGTCCGTAATGGACCTAAGGCCTGAAACTATTGATTTTTTAGCAATCTCCAGTTCCTCCTGAGTGACACGGCCTTCAATTAAATCCCGGAGGATTTCATCTGTCAGTTCTGTGACTTTTGTACCGGACGTCTTGTCTATCCCGGCCATAACCATGAGCATGCCCTTGAACCTGTCAAATTTGGACTGAATGTAATAACAAAGGCTTTCTTTTTCCCTGACCCGGTTAAACAAACGGCTGCTCGGAGTCCCGCCCAATACGGTGCTGAACAACATGGCCGGATAATAGAGAGGATGGTCGCCGCTAATGACCGAGCGGTATCCAATAACTAACTTTGCTTGATTGACATCAGTTCGTTCAATAATTTCTTTCACTTTGCCGAGTTCTGAACGCCAAGGAGAGGTTACTTCCAAAGACGTCCTTGCGCCTGAAAACGCAAACGCTTCTTTGCATTCCGTCAAAGCCTTGTCAAATTCAAAATCGCCGAACACAACTATGTCAATTTCCGCTTCCTTGAGAACTTTTAAATAATGATGGTAGAGTTTAACAGCGTCCATATCTTCAAGAAAAGAAACATCTCCGTAAGTATACGCACTGTAAGGCTCGTCGGGACACATATGCTCCACCATTCGATCCATGGCGTAAGTGGCTTTGTCGTTAGTCCGGCTTTCAATTTCCTGTTTCAGATTCTCGATTTCCTGGTCGACATAGGCCTTAATAAAAGCACCTTCTTCCAAGGCGGGTTCGAAGATCACTTCTTTTAAAATGCCAATGGCTTCTTTTAATGAATTCATGTCCAGAATCCAGGAACTCCTGGGCAATTGAGTCTTAAACTGGAGTATATGCAGCTCTCCAATTTTGGTGACATCAGAATAAAGCATTGCGCCGTATAAGTTATCAAGATGCGCATTAAAGGACTGTGTGGTTGGATATTGTTCAGTCCCGCGTTCCATAACCCTTGCAAGCAATGTATTGTAAGTCGCCTCTGCCTTGTCCAGCGGACGTTTCAAATAAACACTCACCAAGTCAGTCTTGAATTTGCCTGACCTGATCAGCACAAGCCTGACTCCTTGGGCCAATTGGATGTATTTAACCTCTTCTATCATGTAATCACCTGTGTTATGACATTGTAGTTGTTTCTATTATACCTTTTTTTAAAAAAAACAGCAGGTTTCCCTGCTATTTTTATAATAAATTGAATTGTTGGACACGTTACCATCGGCAAACATCACCAATCAGTGCTGTTTGGAGTAGAATTCAACTATCAGCGCATCGTTGATCACAACAGGGACTTCGAAGCGCTCCGGCATTCTAACCAGGACAACGGAACGCTGTGCCTCTAGCCGTCCAATGTAGGGCACAGTACCCAAAGCTGAATCGTAATTATTCTGGAAAACTTGCGACTCAGACCGCAGTGCTATGACATCCCCCACATTTACAGGAAAACTCGGAATATCCAGTTTTCTTCCATTGACAGAAATATGGCCATGTACGACCATTTGTCGTGCCTGTCTCAGTGTTGTGGCAAATCCGGCACGATAAACCAGATTGTCCAGACGAGTTTCAAGGGCTCGTACTAAATAATTGCCAGGTATGTCGCGACTCTTAAATGCGCGCCGGACATAGTGTGTCATTTGTTTTTCCATAACGCCGTAGTAAGCTTTGAGACGTTGCTTTTCGAGGAGCTGCTCCCCGTATTTTGACAGTTTGCGATCGTCCCGCGCCATGCCCTGCTTATAGCGGTCCATTGCTTTGGGGTGGCCGTGGACGTTTAGTCCAAGCCGTCTGCATTCTTTGAATTTTGGTCCCATGGGTTTAGCCATGCTTTACCTCCAGATTTTGGATTGCCGCGGTAAAATCAAGCCAAAGTCAGTATATCAAAAACCTTTCTTTGTTGCAAATGATTTTTATTATCATTTGCTCGGCTCATTTGTCCTTAGTCTTTTCCTTCTTTAGAATTGCATGTTGTCTGGTTTTCTATTATAATCTTCAGGTGGGTCAATATGAGTGACGCTGACCGTTGGTGCGGCACCTGAAAAATAAGCGAGGTAGGATTAGATGAAATTAGGCATTGTTGGGCTTCCCAACGTTGGAAAAAGCACATTGTTCAACGCGATCACAAAGGCAGGCGCGGAGTCTGCGAACTATCCTTTCTGTACTATCGAACCAAACGTCGGCGTCGTTGCCGTTCCGGACAAGAGACTTGGTGTCCTTCAAGGGCTATATAACTCTCAAAGAGTGGTTCCGACCGCTATAGAGTTCTACGACATCGCAGGACTTGTTAGAGGCGCCAGCAAAGGTGAAGGTCTCGGCAACAAATTCCTGGGCCACATTCGTGAGGTTGCTGCAATTGTTCACGTCGTCCGCTGTTTTATAGATGACAATGTCGTACACGTGGAAGGCAAAATTGCGCCCCTCAGCGATATAGAAACTATCAATTTGGAATTGATTTATTCAGATCTTGAAATGATCGAGCGCCGCATCGACAAGACAAGAAAGGGTTTGAAGGCGGACAAGTCACTTCAGGCAGAACTCGACCTTCTCGAACGAATCAATGGGGTGCTTGAATCCGGCCAAAGTGCGAGAACTCTGGATCTGGATGATGAAGAGGATCGCCTTGCAAAGAGCTTCAACCTTCTGACTTATAAGCCTATTATTTATGTTGCCAACGTCTCGGAAGATGATTTGATGAGCGGTGTAGACAACCCATATGTCGCTGCTGTCAGAGAGCACGCTGAAACGGAGAAAGCAGAGGTTGTCGTTATTTGCGCCAAAATCGAGCAGGAAATTGCTGAACTCGACGAGGAGGACCGCATTGCATTTCTAAATGACCTCGGACTTGACGAAGCCGGGCTCGACAAGCTTGTCCACGCTTGCTATCACCTGCTCGATTTGATCAGCTTTCTGACTGCCGGACCGCAGGAAGTTAGAGCTTGGACGATCCGTCGCGGAACAAAAGCCCCACAGGCAGCCGGGAAAATCCACTCTGATATTGAACGTGGCTTCATTCGCGCAGAAACTATTGCTTATGATGATTTAATACATGTCGGTACTATGGCACATGCTAAGGAAAAAGGCTTGGTCCGCCTTGAAGGCAAAGAGTATGAAGTTAAGGACGGCGACGTGATCCTGTTCCGCTTCAATGTCTAGGCCTTTACGTTGACTTAAGTCTCACCTTTTTAATACAGTGCTGATTAACATACAAATTCATATAGAATTTTCTGAAGATCCCCTGGCAGCCTAAGGGGGTCTTTTTTTGCTCAACGGCTTTATTAAATTCTGCTCCAAAAGCATCTTAAGATATATGAAGTTTTCTTAACAAATGAAAGTGATTTGAAATGAGATTTCAATTAAATTGATTGAAACCGTTGAAATTTCTGAATTCTTAAACGTATAAACAATTCCGGTCTGTTATTTTATACATTAAAAATGAATATATTCATTTTGATTTTTTTTGCATCATTGAAGGATTTGGTAAATTCATGTAGAATTTTTATTAGGTCAGAGCGCTGCTGACCAAGATTGTAAAAGGGGGATACATATGTCAAAGAGAATATTGGCACTGCTGATGCTTGCGGTTATGATTTTCAGTCTCGCCGCTTGCGGACCTACAGAAGAACCTGCTCCAGCTGCACCTGCTGGTGGCGAAACACCAGCCACTCCTGAAGCACCAGCTTATAAGATCGGCATCATGACAGGCACAGTTTCCCAAGGTGAAGAAGAATATCGCGCCGCTGAGAAAATGAAAGAAAAATATGGCGATATGATTATTCTTCAAACTTACCCGGACAACTTCATGAAAGAAACAGAAACGACTATCGCGAACGTTCTTTCTATGGCTTCTGATCCTGAAGTCAAGGCCATCGTCATCGTTCAGGCTGTCCCTGGCACTTCTGCTGCCATTGACAAAGTTCGCGAAATCCGGGATGACATTCTTTTCGTCGCTGGCGTACCTGGTGAAGACCCAGACATGATCGCCAGCAAAGCTGACGTCGTCTTCCAGGCTGACGAGCTCGGCATGGGCTATACGATCATTGAGCAAGCTCAAAATATGGGCGCGAAGACATTCGTGCACTATTCCTTCCCACGTCACATGTCTTATCAGCTTCTCGCTATGCGCAGAGACATATTTAAATCTGAGTGCGAGCGACTTGGCATCACTTTTGTAGACGCGACTGCTCCGGACCCTACCGGTGACGCTGGCGTTCCAGGCGCTCAACAGTTTATTCTCGAAGACGTTCCAAGAAAGATTCAGGAATACGGCACTGATACCGCATTCTTCAGCACAAACTGCTCTATGCAGGAGCCTTTGATCAAAGCTGTCCTCGAGGGCGGCGCCCTTTATCCGCAGCAATGCTGTCCATCACCTTACCACGGCTATCCAGGTGCTCTTGGCATCGAGATTCCTGAAGACAAAAAAGGCGACATAGACTTCCTCGTTGGCGAAATCACAGCTAAAATCGCTGAAGGCGGCGGTACAGGCAAATTCTCAACATGGCCGATCCCAGTCAACATGATGTTTGTTGAAGGCGGCGTTGAATATGCTATTGCATACCTCAATGGCGAAACAACTGACAAAGTTGACAAAGCAAAGGTAGAAGAAGTCTTTACTAAGATTGCTGGTTCTCCAATTCAACTCGATACTTTCACAAATGAAAGTACAGGCAATACCTTTGAAAACTTCTTCATGGTTCTTTCCGACTACATTACCTTCTAATAGAACCCTGTTAAGTTCTTAATGAAGCAAAAGTTCTACAGCGCACCGGAGGCTGCCACTAAAAGGCGCCTCCGGTTTTAAATGAAAAGTGTCTGTATACGCGAATCAGAATCATAAAACTACAGGGTACTAAATGCAAATGACACAATCAGGGGAGGTACAGCTTGAGCGAACCATATGTCCTTTCGATGCAAGATATTCAAAAAGACTACTTCGGCAACAAAGTGCTAAAAGGTGTCACGATCAATGCCCGCGCAGGTGAGGTTCACGCCCTGCTCGGTGAAAATGGCGCCGGCAAATCAACTCTTATGAACATCCTTTTCGGTATGCCAGTCATACATAGTACAGGTGGGTATGGCGGCAAGATTATGATCGATGGCAAAGAAGTTCAGATCAAGTCACCAAAAGATGCCATGGAACACGGTATAGGCATGGTCCACCAGGAATTCATGCTCATTCCCGGATTTACTGTCACTGAGAATATCAAACTCAACAGAGAAATTCTAAAAAGCAATGTCGTCAGCGCTTTGTTTGGAAAATCCATGAAAACCTTAGACAGAAAAGCCATGAACGCGGATGCCCGTCAAGCTATCGATACTCTCGGCGTCGACATTAACGAACGTCAGGGTGTTTCCGGCATGCCGGTAGGCTACATGCAGTTCATTGAAATTGCCCGTGAAATTGACAAGAAAAATGTTAGACTCCTGGTTTTCGATGAGCCAACTGCAGTCTTGACTGAAAGTGAAGCGGATACGCTTCTGGCAGCAATGAGGCGAATTTGCGAGGCAGGTATTGCCATCCTGTTCATTACCCACCGCCTGGAGGAAGTTATGGCCATAGCCAGAGACATCACCATTCTCCGAGACGGCGAACAGGTTGCAGCACTAGAAGCAGCGCACACCAACGTTATGGAAATTGCTGCCATGATGGTAGGTCGCGAAATCGAGGCTATGCACTCTGAGAATCGAGACGTTACCAAAACGCCTGAGATTTTGATGGAAATTAAAGACTTCAAAGTTCAAATGCCAGGCGAACAAGTCAAAGGCGTCAGCTTGGAAGTCCACAAAGGTGAAATTCTTGGTCTTGGGGGACTGGCCGGACAAGGAAAAATTGGCATAGCCAATGGTATTATGGGCCTATATCCTTCAACCGGAACAGTTCTTTTTAAAGGTGAAGCTCTCCCCTCCAGTCAGCCTGAAGTAATTTTAAAGAAGGGGATCGCATTCGTTTCAGAGGACCGTCGCGGCGTAGGATTGCTGCTTGACAGCTCAATCGAAGACAATATTGTCATCTCTTCCATGCATATTCACAAACGGTACATAAAAAAATACGGGCCGGTCACACAAAAAAATACCGGCGAAATCCGAGACCACGCCAACCGAATGATTAAGGATCTTGATATTCGTTGTACCGGACCGGAACAACCATCCAGAAGACTGAGCGGCGGCAACCAGCAAAAAGTTTGCATTGCTCGGGCCCTGACCTTAAATCCCGAAATTCTTTTTGTTTCCGAACCGACCAGAGGGATCGATATAGGCGCCAAAAAATTGGTGCTGGATACTTTGATCAAGTTGAACCGCGACCACGGAATGACTATTGTTATGACTTCCAGCGAGCTGGCTGAGCTTAGATCGATCTGCGATCGAATTGCTATTGTAACGGAAGGAAAAATTGAAGGTGTCCTCGCGCCAAATGACAGCGATGCGAATTTTGGCCTGATGATGTCCGGTGATTATGGCAAAGTCATTGAAAAGGGGGAAGCTATAAGATGAAAGAGCGGTTTCAAAGATTTATCCATCAGTTTGGACTTCCCCGTTTGATCATTTTATCATTCTTTCTGGCCCTATTGGTATCAGCCTACTTCCTCAAGCTTCCGCTTAATTCGCTGGTATCGGATACTTTAGTCAGAACCGGAATGAACGGCGTACTCGTACTCGCCATGGTCCCAGGAATACATAGCGGCATAGGCCTCAATTTCGGGCTGCCTCTCGGCATAGTCTGCGGACTGCTGGGCGGATTGGTCAGCATTGAGATGAACCTCATTGGGATCAATGGTTTTATAATAGCAATTCTGGTCTCCCTTCCCATTGCTGCCGTCATAGGATACTTATACGGTCTGATGCTCAATCGCGTTAAAGGATCAGAAATGTTAGTCGCTACCTATGTAGGATTCTCTGCAGTATCGCTTATGAACATTGCCTGGCTTCTGCTGCCGTTCCATAGCCCTGAAATCAAATGGCCTATCGGTGACGGACTCAGAACGACCATCACACTGACTGGAAAATACGACAAGTTGTTGAATAACTTTCTGGATTTCAAAATTTTTGGTGTTATGGTTCCAACAGGGCTGCTCCTGTTTTTCCTGGCTATGTGCCTATTGATGTTTTTATTCCTGAGAACCCGGACGGGTGTTATGATGAGTGCTGCAGGCATTAATCCAAAATTCGCGGCTGCGACCGGCATTCAAGTCGATCGCGCAAGAATTATTGGCACCATGCTTTCAACCATTCTCGGGGCCGTGGGCATAATAGTCTATTCCCAGAGTTATGGTTTCTTCCAGCTTTATCAAGCGCCTATGATGATGGGCTTTGCAGCAGTCGCTGCGATTCTGATAGGAGGAGCATCTTCACACAAGGCCACTTTAATGCATGTCATCATCGGTACCTTTCTCTTCCAAGGGCTGCTGACCGTTTCCCTCCCTGTTGCGAATAAAATTGTCACAGAGGGCAACTTGTCAGAGATTGCCAGAATTATAGTTCAGAATGGCATCATTCTCTATTCCTTGACAAAAGTCTCAAACGGAGGTGATTAGCATGACGGATCAGAATAAGCCACTTTTAGAAGATGTGAAAACCTCGGTTATCAGGAAGCCAACCTTGAACCTCAAGCAGATCGCCTTTGACAATATTGTCACCATCATATTTGTGGTTATTTGCTTTTTTGGACTGATTCTGGCTAAGCAACCGGCTGCGTTTGTCATGAACGAGTTGGTGCTCCGGATTGCAAGAAACTCATTCCTTGTATTATCTCTGATTATTCCGGTACTGGCAGGGATGGGCCTCAATTTTGGTATCGTCATAGGTGCTATGGCGGGCCAGATTGCGCTGATCGCAGTCACACACTGGCAGATTACCGGGATGAAAGGGTTTCTATTGGCCGCGCTGATCAGCGTACCCTTCGCACTGCTCTTCGGCTGGTTAACAGGCAAAATCCTTAACAAGACAAAGGGCCAGGAAATGATCACGTCAATGATCTTGGGATTTTTCGCTATGGGTCTCTATCAATTTCTCTTCCTGTTCCTGATCGGTACCCTCATCCCAATGGACAATCCGGTTTTAGTGCTTTCCGGCGGCGTCGGCATAAAGAATACAATCGACCTCAAAGACGGTATTCTCTACGCCCTTGACGGCATTTACAAGACACGATTCTTCCCTGCCCTTGCAGGCTTCTCAGTAATCACTGCTGTTTTCAGCCTATTTAAGGTCTTCCGCGTCAGGAAAGATGAGATCGAGCGTGTCAGGCTGCCTAAGTATCTGATGTACACTGTCCTTTCATTGACAGGCATTGTTTTCTCGGTCGTCGTTTTAAATTCAAAAAGCCTTGTGGCTATGATCAAGTTTCCGGTGGCGACCATCTTCTCCATTCTTATGCTCTGTGCCTTTAACCTGTTTATTGTTCGAACCAAACTAGGTCAGGATTTTCGAACCGTTGGTCAAGACATGCACGTTGCCAAGGTTTCGGGCATCAACGTCGACAGAGTTAGGATTATTTCTATTATGATCTCCACGGTACTTGCAGCCTGGGGACAGCTGATTTTCCTTCAAAATATCGGTACCCTCAATACCTATGGCTCCCACGAACAGGTTGGCATGTTTGCCGTTGCATCGATTCTGATTGGCGGCGCATCGGTCAATAAAGCAACCATCGGCCAAGCAATTTTAGGAACGACGCTGTTTCACCTGATGTTTATCATCTCCCCTTTTGCGGGCAAGAATCTCTTTGGAAACGCTCAAATCGGGGAATATTTCAGGGTTTTCGTCGCATACGGTGTCATAGGCCTGTCACTGGGACTTCACGCGTGGAAGACGCAGATTCAAGCCAAGCGTAAGCAGCTGGGTGAGGAATAGCAAATCTCCCCTGCTAACGTTATCATTTCAAACATTGTTGGATACAAAAATAAGGGTTTGATGTCCGCAGCATTTATTTCTTTCGCTGCAGTCATCAAACCTTTTTTTGATTTCATGCCACGTCACGCACACCCACCCTGGAATCGTAACGATCTAGTACGATCATACACGCAACAGCCATTGTCAACACCCCTGAAATCATCAGCCAGCCTGTCTGGGGCGCGAAAACCAACAATCCGCGGCTCATGACGACCGGTCCCGCAGTGTATCCAACACCCATAAGCAGCGGCAGTACAGCGTTCATTCTGCCCCTGTGACTCACTGGCGTTCGGTTTGCCACGTATGGCATATAGCTGATGGTAATCGTGATTTCCCCCAGTGTGAAGATGATACAGCCCAGTGCAAACAGGAACCGGCTGTCAGCAAAGGCAAAGGTGCCAAAGCCGACCAGATAGAACATGCCGCCAAGCGCGACCCGCCGCAGCGCCGGGTACCGACTAAGGCCTGACGTCAAAAGTGGTGTGCAAATCAGAACTACAAGTCCGTTCAGACTTGCCAAAAGTCCAAAAGTTGATGCTCCTTTCATTGGAAAAAGGTCCTCCAGTTGAATGGGCAGCAGATAATGCCACTGAGCGTAGGAAAAATTGTAAAATAATAAAATCAATGAAAACACCAGCAAAATTGGACGCTCTGTCAGTACTTTTAGAACAGAGCCGCTCACCGCCGCTTCCATGGTATCCGGACCAGGTTCTTCCATCTTTTCGTCCGCCTGCGGCAGGCTTCTGTGACCTGAAACAATCTTATTCTTTTGATAAGTCTCCCTGATAAAAAACTGCACCAGCGCCACTGAAACAAATAACGTCAGTGCATCACCCCAAAAAATCCATGCGTAGAAGCGATTAAAAAGAAGGCCTCCAATTGTCGGTCCAATTGCAAATCCAAGATTAAATCCCATATAAGACAACGCATAGGCCGCTTCACGCTGATCTTTGGTCGTCAAATCAGCAATTATGGATAAGTTTGCCGGATCGGAAAGTCCAAAGAAAAAGCAGGCGCTCAAAATCATATAAATCTGTGTCATTCCCGGTTCCAAAAAACCACAGATCATAAAAAGAATCCCGCCAATTGACTGCCCGAGAAGGATCATAGGCTTTCTTCCCACCCAGTCAGTCAGTTTGCCGCCTAGCAAATTGGCCGGTACAATGACAACGCCCATAAGTGTCAGCCAAATTCCTGCATCAGAGGCTGAAAGACCAATCTTGCTGGTCAGGATCAGCGTAAACAGCGGAAAAATAAATAGCCCCGCCGCGTTGATCATCCGCGAGAAAAAAATAACGTAAATTTCCCGTGGCAAGCCACGGTATGGAATTAAAAAGCGTCGCAGCATTTTTAAAATTCACTTCCCCAACCTAATTCAGTCTTGAAACAGTTCACTTTAGAGGGACTGGTTATGATCTTCCTCAACATGATGTCTGCGTCTGGCATAATTTCCCCTGACCATAAATATGACAATATTGAAGATCAACATGACAGGAATGATCCATAAAATGGCGCGTACGCCATAGGCCACAGAGATCCAGGCGCCAAACATGGGCGACAGAACCATGCCAATGCTCCCAAGCAGCCCCTGGAATCCAAATAAGGTTCCCCGGCGATCTGCCGGCGTCAGCTCAGCTGTCATGGACATAGCTATGGGTTCTATTCCCCCAAGGGTAAAAAACATTACCCCATATAACAGAGTGAACGACATAATCGAACTCGTCCTCAGCACTAAAAAGGATAGTCCTAAAGTGATGGCCGCCAAAACAAACATCAGACGTCGCTTGTCATAGCGGTCGGCTATTCTGCTGATGATAATCGCAGCCATTGCAGTGGAAAATCCGGCTAATCCGTTAATATAACCTGTCCATTGCGCAGGGCTTTTCCCGGCTGGTATAACCTCTGAAACATAGATTGGTATATAAGGTGTAAAGACCGTTCGCGTAACGCGATTGATCAAAAGAACAACCAGCAGCACCATGATCACTGGCGTAAAAATCTTGTACCAAGGCAAGTCCGCCTTTTGCTTTTCTCTGACCCGCCCATAACTGTTTGGATCTTCATTGATAATAAACAAGACCATCAAAAAGGCGACCAGCATGAGACCGGCACCCACAAAAAAACTGACTCTGTATCCAAACCACTCCGCTACCACCCCACCAATAATTGGACCTATGGCATAGCCCAGAAATGTTGAGGACGACAAAAAACCTATTGCGTAAGAAAGATTTTTCGTTGGTGTATTGCTCGCCACAAATGCCAGCGCTGCAGTGACGGTCCCTGTGAAAATCCCTTGAAGCCCTCTTAACACAACAATTTGCCACATTGCTGTGACCATGCCGATCAAACCTATGATCATGACGCCTCCGCCCATAGCTCTCAGAAGCATCATCTTTCTGCCATATCGATCAGAAACCATGCCCCAAATGGGCGACATCACGGCCATTGTCAAGGCTGGGAGCGCATTGAGAAGCCCTGTGTACCACTTCACTGTCTCCGGACTCATAGGTGTAATCTCCTGGATGTAAAATGGGAGAAACGGCATACCAAGGCCAAAACTTGTCAATGACAGCACTTGCGTCAGCCATAATGCGTAGAGATTTATTTTCCAGCGTTCCATTTAACCACCACTTTGCCCATCATTAATGTCAAGTTCACTTTGTCTATAAAAGCGCAGCTTGAGTCTGCCTCTAAGAATAATAGGCATAGGTCACTGCAATGCCCATTGAAAGAACCATCCCAGCCGCGATCAGTACAAAGCTTTTTACCGCGTTTATAAACGTCTCCTTTTTATCAGGACGCTCACAAAAGTCACGAGTTAGTTTGTATACCGGCAGGCCAGTAGCCACGGCAATCACAGAAAAAACCGGCAGCCAGCCCACGGCAATTGAAATCACCATTACACCATACGCGGCCACCGCTAAGTGCTGATAAAGCGCGATCGCATGCGTCCGCCCAATATAAGCCACCATTGTATACCTGCGGTTCTCCAAGTCATCCTCCAAATCACAAATGTTGTTGGCAAGCATGATATTGGCAATACCTACCGCGAAGGGCAAACTTACAACGATCAGCCTCAGTAAAAGGCGGTAATCTATGCCGATGGTCATCCAATCCGCCAACCAGCCCACCTCAATTAAAGTTCCAATAGGAAATTGAATATAAAACGCCAAAAATGGAATCAAGATCCCCATAAACCCACCTGAAAACACTTCACCCAGCGGCGTTCTCGAAATGGGAACAGGACCATAGGAATATAAAACACCAATTCCAGCCGAAATGACACCGACAGCAAGTACGATCCAATCGGTCATCCACACAAGAATCAAGCCCAAAATTAAACCCAATCCCAGCAATGTGATAATAACCATTTTAACTCGGTCAATTTCGACCTGATCTTTTACAATGGCATTATGTTCCTCGTAACCATAACCTTCTCTTCGGATCGCGCGTTTGAAATCCATGTAATTGTTGACAGCGGTGGTTGCCATATCTATGCATAGCAAAGACAGGAACATTATAGCTGCCGGCTGCCAGCGAAATGACCCGCGGAGCCAGATGCCATATAGTGTTCCAAACAAAAACGGAAATACACTGGCCACTTTTGTCTGTATTTCTACCAGTTTCAAAAAACTGCTTATTTTCAATTTGCTGTCACTCCTTAAAGCTGCGTCCGCAGCATAAACCAATGAACTCCAGGCCGTTCATGCTGCATTTAATTTTTCGTGAATATTCTAAGCAAATAGGCATTTTCAAGTAACGTCATAGGCTCAATATGAGGAAACATCAGGAACATCCGCACTATATATACCACTAAAAAAATAGCGATCAGCAGCTGCCAGAAGACCTTGTTTCCTATAAGCCTCCTCAGAGAACGGTTGAAGGGGCTGAGAGCCAACAACCCTCCAAAAGGCAGCATCATCAGACTAAGGGGGTGGAGTCCGACTGCCTTCGTGAATTCCAATTTTGACAGTGCAATCAGCGCCCTCGTCATACCACATCCCGGGCATGGCAACCCAGTGATATTTCTGATCACGCAGATACTGCCTCCTGAATAGATTGAAAAGCAGATGCCGGCCAAGACAACCACCATTAAAAGCAGAATGTCTAACTTCCTAAGGTTCACTATATTCCCTCTTCCGCTTGTACCAATGGGATTTCAATAATTACAGTCGTTCCTGCACCTAATACACTTTCAAATCTGAGTTGCCCTCCAAGTTCCGAGAGAATCTGATTTGATACGGGGATCCCCATACCAGATCCATTTTCTTTTGTCGTATAATATGGCTCGAGCAGATGTTCCAACTGATCCTGAGTCATTCCGCTGCCATTGTCTTGAACCAGCAGCATAATAAAGCCGCTCTCCTGCTTTGAGCTTATATCTATGATGCCTCCAGCCGGCATGGCTTCAACCGCATTGAACAAAACATTGACCAGCACTTGACGAATGCCATTGATACTGGAGAACACCAGCGTATCTGTGAGTTCAGTCTTTAACTGAATGCGGTGAGATGACATTTCTATCTTAAAAAACCGACTGACATCCTCTACCAATTTTTTTAAATTAAAGATTTCTTTTTTCAAGGCGTTTGGCTTGGCATAATTCAGCATGGTTTCAACCATAGTAATAAGACGATCAATTTCAGCAGGCAAAACCGACATGGCTAGCTTGACAAAACTCGGATCGTCCAGACGTTGATCCAGCATCTGGATGTAGCCTTTGATGGAAATGAGCGGATTCTTCAACTCATGAACGACACCCGCCGACAACTGATTCATCTTCTCAATCTTGTCTTGTTGCTGCAGCAATGCGCCCATCGACTTTTCCCGTGTTTGATCCTGTATTAAAACATAGGCGGCAGGCAGATCCGGATCGCGCTCAGAAGGTACATTCACACTGATCAGCAGTATTTTGATACCCGTTGTAGTCTTGATCTGCACCTGCATCTCCCTATTGGGCCCCGGCTGTTGAATCTGGTGGATCAGCCATTCTATTTGTGCCTCAGTAAAACAGTTCATGTCTTTTACTTCTCTCAAACCTTGAGTTTCAATACCTGTCAGCAGTTTAACCGAATAATTTCTGAGTAAAATTTCACCGGTTTGACTGAGGCCAAGTATTCCAACTGGAAACAAATCAAGAAATTGATAGAAGTGGTTCCTGAAGTTCTCCCGCTTAGATTCAATTTTTCTGAGTTTTGACGTTACAATAATATATTGGCGAACCATCAATATAACCGCAATAATAATGATCCCGATCAGTATACCTAGAACAAAAGACTGCGAGGGTTTGAAAGTCAAAGTCGCGCTTAAATAATAAGGCGTTTTCAGGCTGAAATAACGCATAGTGTCCCCTCCTAATATGGATCTCTACTTCATTATAAGTCATTGGAAGCCTTATGACAGCAAAGAATCGAGAATTTTTTCTGAACACAGAAAATTTATTATCCATTATCTCGAAAGATCTTCATTCATTTAACCCTTCCGTCTCTATTCCAATCTATCCTGACGGACTGAATGATGGGGCATCTAATTAGCCTTTTTTGTCAGATAATTAAGGCGCGAATTGTTCTTACAAAAAAAATAAAAAAACCTCTTTTCAAAAGGTCGTTTTTCGAATATACTGTAATAGTGCCGCGCGAGGGTGGCGGAATTGGCAGACGCGTAAGATTCAGGCTCTTATGGGCGCTTAGCCTGTGTGGGTTCGACTCCCATCTCTCGCACCACTGAAAGACGATCTTCTCTAAGAAGGTCGTCTTTTCTCATTAAATGCAAAGGGGGACTTTTTCAGATGGCGACAATACTGAAAAACGACTGGCAGGAAGTACTATCGGAGGAATTTGAAAAGCCTTACTATAAGGCCTTGAGGCAATTTCTTATTCAGGAATATACGACCCAGCAGATTTTCCCTCCCATGCACGATATTTTCAACGCGCTTCATTTCACTCCATTAAAGGATGTCAAAGTGCTTCTGCTGGGACAGGATCCCTACCATGATCTCCATCAAGCCCACGGCCTCAGCTTTTCAGTCCTTCCCGGGCAAAAAATTCCACCATCACTTCAGAACATATATAAAGAACTCAATGAGGATCTTGGATGCGACATTCCGAATCATGGCTACCTTAAAAAATGGGCTGACCAAGGCGTGCTGCTTCTTAATACGGTACTGACTGTTCGGGCACACCAGGCAAATTCTCACCAAAGTAAAGGCTGGGAGCAGTTTACGGATGCTATTATCCGGATCATAAACGCTCAAGAACGGCCAATTGTCATATTTCTTTGGGGCAGACCGGCACAGTTAAAAAAAGGAATGTTGACCAATCCAAAGCACATGATATTGGAATCGCCTCACCCAAGTCCCCTTTCTGCCTATCGGGGTTTCTTTGGGAGCAGACCTTTCAGCAAAGCAAATTCCTTCCTGACGGCACACGGCGTCTCACCGATTGACTGGCAAATCGATACACTTTAAACTCCAAAACACCATAAAAAAATATTTATTTAGAATGCTTAGTCAGTCTGCTAATCCCAATTGTTCTGTTCCATGAAATATGCTAGACTTATGACATCGGGGGCATGAATGATGACGACTAAAAAGACTGCCATAAAAAGCATATTGTCATTATCTTTGCCGGCTATTATCGATATGAGCTTCGATACGCTGCTGGGGATAGCTGATACGCTTATGATCAGTTGGATGATAGGAAATGCGGCTTTATCGGCCTCTGGTTTTGTCAATCAAATCATCTTCACGCTCATTTTTGTTTTTACTGCTTTCAATACCGGAGGTACCGCCTTAATCGCGCGAAGTTACGGAGAGGCGAATTACACCAAACTCAACAAAACCGCCAGTGAATTAGTATTTCTAAACCTGGCTCTTGGGCTGCTGGTAACACTTTTGTGCTATGTGTTCAAAGACCAAATATTCTCCATCTTTCAAACCTCCGAAGCAGTTAATGTTTACATAGCAAAGTACTTTAAATGGGTTGGTCTCAGCATCCTGCCCATGTTCCTGTCTTTTTCCTTCGCCGCGATACTCCGTGGCTCAGGCAATACAAGTACTCCAATGAAAATAACATTGATAGCCAATCTCTTCAATATTGCCGGTAATTTTGTGCTCATTAAAGGACTCTTTTTCTTTTCGCCTCTCGGAATTGAAGGCGCAGCCATTGCAACCCTTTCAGCACGCTGGCTGTCCGTAACTTTGTATACCATCATTTTGTTTGATTTTAAAAAGAAAGTGCATCTTCGACTCTGTGACATGCTGCCTACCAAAGCCTTATTTGAACCGCTGCTCAAAATCAGTCTGCCTAGCGCTGCTGAGCAAGCCTTGATTCAAGCCAGCTTTTTAGCGGTCAATGTGATAATTTCAACCTTAGACACTACTTCCGAAGCTGCATACAGAATTTTGATCAACCTTGAGTCCATTTCTTACATGCCAGCGGTTGGGATCTCAATAGCGGCAGCAACTTTAACAGGAAAAGCCCTTGGTGAAAAAAATCCCGACTTGGCCTACACTACCGGAAGGCAATCGACATTTTTGGGTCTTGCCTGGGGTGTATTCATGGGGACTATGTTCCTCACATTTTTGAATTTCTGGCCAAGGTTATTTACGAGTGATCCCGGTGTTATCGAGACTATTATCCCGGTTCTCATTCTCAGCGCGTTGCTTCAGCCTTTTCTTAATGCTTTGCTGGTCATGTCAGGGGTTCTGAGGGGCTCAGGCAACACCAGAACAGTCATGCAGCTCTCGTTTTTCAGAGTATGGCTCATTAATGTTCCAATTGCCTTTATGCTGGTCAGAGTCTTGGGCTTCGATCTCAAAGGCGCTTGGTATGCTGAACTTATCTCTTACACCCTCTTCTGTGCAGTTATGTATTTGAAAATTAAACAAAAAAAATGGACTGAGATTAAAATTTGATTCTATCGGCCTATTAAAAAAGGCAGCAGTGACGTTTTCTTAAACCGAAAACTCAACCGCTGCCTTTTTTTTAACTTAAAAATTCATAGGAGTCCTTATACCAAAGCTTTAATAGCTTCAATGGCCTTTTCATAATCCGGATGCTGACTTGCAGCCGGAACATATTCCACATAGCGGATTACCCGGTCCTTGTCAATGACCGCGACACCTCTGGCCAGCAGGCGCACGTCCTCAATTGTGAAGCCATACGCGTTACCAAAAGATAGAGTTCTATGGTCTGAGACCACCTCTATGCGGTCGATGCCATGTGTACCGCAGAAGCGCTTTTGAGCAAATGGCAAATCACAGCTAATTGTTACAATGGCCACATCTTCTGACAGTTCACTGGCTTCCTCATTAAATTTGGTTGTCTGAAACTCACAGACACCTGTGTCAAGGGATGGTACAGAACTGATCACGACGACCTTCCCTTCAGTCTCCTTAAAAAACTCATAATTGGTAAGGTCTCTTTTGATTGCTGTGAAATCCATTGCTGCCTGACCAACCTTAACAGGTGCACCCGCCAATTTTTGACTCTTGCCTGCAAATACAAATTCCATTACGAAATCCTCCTATGCTGTTCGATTATACTTGATTAATTTCCCATTTTGTTTGTTTTTAAACAGTATTGGGTAAAAGAATATCGTTGACGCGATTTAAAGTGATTTGACATTACACAACGAGGTGATTAAATGCGAATCAACATTTTAATTGGCGGTTCCGCAGGACACGGGATCAATACCATTGACCAATTTTTGACCCGGCTGTTGACTAAAAAGGGCTTCCATTTCCATTCATACAAGGACTATATGTCCAGAATTCGGGGCGGCACTAACTTTACCCACGTGACACTCTCAGATCAGCCAGTACACTGTCATGATGATGCGCTCGACGTCATAGTAGCATTGACTTCAGAAATCATTAAAGAGCATTATGACAGATTAACAGAAAACGGATTGATCATTTGCGACGCTGATGTGGTACTGCCTGAGCCATGTCGTCATCAGGTAACACGTCTTAATTTCAAGGAAATTTTAAAAGAAACCGGAAATACCAAAGGGTATTCCATGGTGGCTTTGGGGGCGATTGTCAAAGCCATTGGCCTGGAAGAAAGTACTCTGAACCATCTTGTGGACAAGCGCTGGACAGAAGCAATCATTGACGCGAACACCAAAACTGCAAGAATGGCATATGAGGCGACACACTGTGTTTTGATCTCCATACCTAAGACCAATGAGGATCACCTTGTCATGTCTGGCAATCAAGCGGTTGCACTGGGTGCTCTGGCCGCGGGCGTCGGATTTTATTCCGCCTATCCTATGGCACCCTCCACAGGTGTCATGAGCTATCTGACTCAGTATGAAACCCGCTATCCTTTAGTTGTTGAACAAGCTGAAGACGAAATTGCTGCTATCAACAGCATCATAGGCGCAGCGTCAAATGGCCTCAGAAGCATGACATCCACCAGTGGCGGCGGATTCTCGCTCATGGTGGAAGGCCTGGGTTTCGCAGCAGTTGCTGAAGTACCAGTGGTCATGCTGGATGTCCAGCGGCCTGGTCCTGCTACAGGCATGGCGACTAGAACTGAGCAAAGCGACCTCAATTTTGTGCTGGATGCCTCACAAGGTGAATTCCCTAGAATTATCTTAAGCTTCAACTCTATTGAGGATGCCTTCTATAAAACGTTTAGAGCTTTCAACCTCTCTGATAAATACAGAGTCCCCGTCATTCTTCTTTCTGATCAATATCTGGCGGACTCTACATCTACGGTCAGAGAACCGGATCTTAAGGCATTGAAGATTGATCTTCATCTCGTTAAAGAAGTCAGAGAAGACTATCGTCATCACGACCTTAGAACCTTGGTACAAGACCGGGTCGTACCGGGAATGACCTCACAAATAGTCATGAATGACAGCCATGAACACGACGAAAATGGCAGTGTTACGGAAAGTGCCAGCAACAGAGCTGCTATGAATGACAGACGAATGTCTAAGCTCAATGAAATTATCAAAGAAATTGAGGAGCCACGACTGATTGGTGATCCTGAAGCCAAAGACATTCTGATTTGCTGGGGCTCCACAGCCGGAGTTGTTGCAGCCGCCGTCGACAATCTCACAGGGCAAGGCAGATCTGTTGGCGCTTTGATATTTGGAGATCTATACCCGTTGCCAACTAAGACACTTACAAAACTTATTGAGAGGGGTGCCCGCCTCATAAACGTTGAGGGAAATTACCAGGGCCAACTCAGGCAATTGATATCCAGAGAACTTGCCTATCCTATTCACCATTCCATCTTGAAATATGACGGAAGACAATTCAGCCCCGGGTATATCCTGAAGGCTTATGAGGAGATGATACAAAAGTGAAGACTTCCCCATTTGACAATCATAAAGAAAACACCTGGTGCCCGGGTTGTGGGAACTTTGGGATCCTCAGCAGCATGAAGGCCGCTTTTGAAGAGCTGGGCCTCGCTCCGGAAGATCTTCTGATCGTCTCAGGTATTGGACAAGCCGCAAAACTTCCTCATTATATCCACGCGAACGGATTTAACGGGCTTCACGGCAGAGCATTGCCTGCAGCATTTGGGGCGCATGTGGCCAATTCTAAGCTGAAACTGGTCGTCAATACAGGTGATGGTGATGCGCTGGCAGAAGGTGGCAATCACTTTATTCATGCAATACGGAAAAACATGGACATCACCCATTTAATCCATGATAATCAAGTTTATGGTTTGACAAAGGGTCAAGCTGCGCCAACGACGCCGCTCGGACAGAAGACTACCCTGCAGATTGAAGGCGTGAGAGTTGATCCACTTAATCCGGTCACTCTCGCAATTTCGCTGGGCTGTTCCTTTGTTGCCAGAGCAAATGCAGGCGACCAACCATTTATGAAGGAAATTTTGATGGCTGCGTTAAACCATCGGGGCTATGCACTTATAGACATTCTTCAGCCTTGCGTCACGTTCAATAAAGTCAACACTTATCAGTGGTTCAAAGACCGTGTTTATGCTGTTCCTGAGTCTTATGATCCCTACGATAAAGTCGCCGCATTCTCAGAATCTCTGAAGTGGGGAGATGACGGCATCCCTATCGGCATACTTTACAAAGAGGACAAGCCAGCCTATTATGACAGGCTAGACCATATTAAAACAGACCATCTTGCTGCAGTGGAACGAAAACCTACAGATATCCAGCCACTGCTTAATCAACTGAAATTCTAGAAGTGAAATAAATCAGCTTCAGAAATAAGGCTCTAAGTCAATAGTTGGGGTGGGGATTCTTCGAATCCCTGCTCCTTCGTTGTTTTGAGGGTATTATAGTTATGAAGTTAGATTTTAAGAATTCATGGCATGACAAAAAGAACCAGTGG